>Ga0153915_10000955_pt1 | contig 26700 bp, 20 predicted proteins | sample Opewatmetagenome_2_FD_107003 | JGI IMG/M metagenome (GOLD analysis project Ga0153915, IMG submission 107003) | Freshwater wetland microbial communities from Ohio, USA - Open water 3 Core 3 Depth 3 metaG | ecosystem: Environmental > Aquatic > Freshwater > Wetlands | place: USA: Ohio, Lake Erie...
GCCGGCGCGCCCGCGCCGCCGCGCGGCGGCGGGCGGGCGGCGGATGGCGCCGGGCTCGCCCGGTCTGGAGCGGCTGGCGCCGCGTGCGGGATCCCGGAGGGGATGGCCGGTCCGCCAAACGAGGGCGGCAGGGGCATGCTGCCCGGCGGCGGAAGCGGGAGCGAGAAGCCGGCGGCCGGCGCCAGGGCGGGCGGCTCGCGCGGCGGCTGCGAGGCGCGAAGGGGACTCGACACGGGCTGCGCGGGGGCGGCCGGCTCGGTCTCGACCGCCTCCGGTCCGGCAATCCGATCGCGGCGCCGGGTGGGGAAGCGCAGGATCTTGGGGCCTTCCTCCTCCTCCACGACCGGAGGCGGGGTGGTCTCGCCGGCGGGCTCCGGCGCGGCAACCACGGCGCGCACGGCCTGTTCGCCCGTGGCCTCGCTGCCGGCGGCCTGCCCGATGGGCCCCGCGAACCAGTCCACGCCGGCCGGCTCGGGCGTCGGCCCCCCCCTCGCCTCCGTCCCGGGGCCGGCCGCCTCGACGGCGCCCGGCCCGGCGCCGGCCGCGCCCTCGCGGATGATACCCTCGAAGAAGAGCTTGGAGATGATGCCCGCCGCGGCGAGGTCGTCGTAGTCTGCCTCCTCGATGACGTCCTGAAGCGTGCGCCGCCCGTCGAGGAGGCGGAGCAGGCCATTCACGTCGTCCGGGATCTCCGCCAGCCGGTCGGCGAGCAGCGCGTAGTCGATCTCGAAGACGCGGTCGAGGGGCGGCAGCTGCTCGACGATGCGCCCCCACTCGTCGATGCGCCGCATGCCCTCCATGAGCAAGCCCTGCGTGGAGGCGGCGATGCGCTCCTCCCGCTCGATGGGCTTGAACTCGATGGCGAACTCGCCCTCCTGCCAGTTGAGCAGCCGGTAGAAGGCCCCCTCTCCGGCCAGCTTGCCGAGCTCGCAGTCGAGGATCTTCCCGTCGCGGAAGTAAACGACCGCAGCCTGGGCGTTGCGCCCCTGGATGTGCAGCGCCCCGCTCTTCTTCCCCATCTCCAGCGTCTGCACCAGGTCCACGACGCCCATGTCGGAAAGGTTGCCTGCGAAGCTCGCCTTCTGGTCCTTCCGCTCCAGCCGCTCCTTCTCCTTCTTCTGGAGGAGGATCTTCACCCGGGTGACGATCTCCTTGATGTAGATGGGCTTCGTCAGGTAGTCCTCGACGCCCAGCTCGAGCCCCTTCACCTTGAACTCGACCGACTTCTGGCTGGTGAGGAAGATGAAGGGCGTCCCCTTGAAGCGCTCGTCCTCCTTCAGGCGGCGGCACAGCTCGAACCCGTCCATCTCCGGCATTTTGGTGTCGGAGAGGATGAGGTCGGGCGGCGAGATCTGGCACTTGTCGAGCGCATCCCGCCCGTTCACCGCGGTGGTGACGGAGAAGCCCGCCTTCTTCAGGCTGACCTCCATCACACGCAGCGACTTCGGGTCGCCGTCGACGAGGAGCAAGTGCTGCTTGGCCAAGTGGAGCCCTTCCGCGCCGGCGCGGCGCCCGCAGGGATCGTCCCCGGAGACCGCGGTCGAGTCAAGGAGCGCACCGCGCCGGCCAGGAGCGGCGCGGGCTGCTCACTTCTTGAAGTGGGCCCGGTCCTCGCCCTTGGTCCGCCGGCCCGCTTCGATGATGCGGATCTCGCGCCGCGCTTCGGCGTTGTCCGGGTTGGCCTTGCAGGCGACGCGGAACATCTTCTCCGCCCGGGCCTCGTCCTTCGCGTCGCGAGCCACGACCCCGGCGAGGTAGAAGGCCCGGTCGCAGGTGGGGTCCTGGGTGGCCTCGTCGAGCAATTCCTTGACGCGTGGCCTGTCCCGCGCCTGCGGGTCGGAGAGGATGCACCAGGCCAGCGCCGCCTGGTACTCGGCCCTTGGGTGGGAGCGGATGGCCGCCTCGAGGAAGCCGCGCGCCTTGCCGTAGTCGCGGGTGCGGACGCAGGCCTCGCCCTTCTGGAAGTCGATCTTTGCGGCCTCGGCCACCTCCGCGCTCGGGCCCGCGCCCTGGGCCGTCGCGGCGCCCGCGGGCGCCCCGGTCATCGCGAGGTACTCGGCCCGCTTCTTGTTGTCGGAGAGGACCGCGTACGCCTCGTTCAAGGCGGCGAACAGCTCCTTCACCGCTGCCGTGAGATCGGAGAGGGCGGGCGAGAGGAACCGGTCCGGGTGGAACTGCTTCGCGAGCCCGAGATAGGCCTGCTTCACCTCGTCCCGGCCGGCGGCGCGCGAGATGCCGAGGCGCGCGAAGAGATCCTTCGTCCTGGCCCTCGGCGCCACGAACTCGAGCGACCGGCGCAGCGCGGCCTCCAGGGCGGTCGCGTCGGGCCGGGGCCCCTTGACCGGGGCCGGCGAGGGGAGGTCCGGGACCACCGGCGCGGGCGTGGGCCACGGCTCGACGGGGGACGGCGTCGCGGGCCCCCCCGCGGTCCGGCCCCCGAGCGGTCCCACGCCCATGTTCTGCATTGCCCGGGCGAGCAGCCGCTGGCGCCGCAAGCGCGACTCCTCGGGGTCGCTCCGGTGGCCCGTGGCGCCCGCCGGCGCGGTGGCCGGGGGCGGCGTGGCGGGCGCTACGGGTCGGGGCGCAGCCGCCGCCCGCGGCGGCGGGGCCGGAGCTGGAGCCGCCGTGGCTGCCGGGTGGGCCGCGTGCGCGGCCGCCGGGACGGGCCGCGGAGGAGGAGGGGCGGCCGGAGCCACCGCGAGCTTCGGAGCGGGTGCGGCAACGGCCGGGCGCGGCGGCGCGTCCCGAGCCGCGGCGGCCTCCGCCGGCGACAGCTCCGCCACCTCCTCCACGGGCGCGGCCACGTCGGCGAGGTCCACGGTGAGGCCGATGGGGGTCTCGGGGGGTGCGCCGGGCGGCGCCGTGGCCGGCTCGGCCAAGCCGAGGAGGAACAGCGCGGTGAGCGCCGCTCGGGCCCGCTCGGGCGCGACGGCCCCATCGGCGAAGAAGGCGTCGACCAGGATGGGCTTCGAGAGCCGGTCCACCAGGGCCTTCTCCGCCGCGGTCCATCCGAAGTGGGCCTCCACCTGGGGATAGCCCGCGGCGAGCGCGAGGGTTCCCGCTGCGACGGCGCCGATCGCCGAGACCACCAGGGAACTGGCCGCCGGCTTCTCGAGGGCGTCCACGATCATCTTGAGCGGCGAGATGCGGATGCCGCGCGTCCACTCGGGCACGGGCGCGCCTCCGTCGAAGGCGTAGGCACCCGAGTCGAGCGCGGCGACGGCGGCGACGTACCCCGCCTGCTGCTGGGTCAGGGCCCGATCGAGGGCCTCCTGCGAGATCGCGCCCATCTCCACGAGCAGCCGGCCCTGCGGTTTCCCCGTCCGGGCCATCTCCGCGAGGCTCCGGTCGAGCGCCTGCATGTCGATGAGGCCGGCCTGGAGCAGGACCTGGCCGAGCGGCTTGAACCCGGTGAAGACCTGGGCGCCCACCGGCATCCCGTTGCGCAGGTAGAGCCGGGAGGCCCCCCCGCCGTGCTGGACCGTGAGGACGCCGGAAGCCTTGGTGTTGAGGGCCTCGATGAGGAGCGCCGCGAGAGGAGTGGAGGCGAGCTCGCCCTGGGCGTGGAGGTACGACATCTGGCTCATCTTACCGCGAGACCGACCGGATCGCCTCGTACACCCCGATTCCCACCGCCGTCGCCAGGTTGAGGCTGCGCTGTCCATCCTTCACGGGGATGGAGAGGCACCGCGAGGGCCAGGCCGCGACGAGCGCCGGAGGGAGCCCGAGCTGCTCGGAGCCGAAGGCCAGGAAGTCGCCGGGCTGGAAGCGGACGTCGAACAGGCTCCGCTCCGCCCGCGCGCTGAAGAGGTGGAGCTTCCCGATTTGACCTCGGAGCGCGCGTGCCTCAAAGTCGGGCCAGCCGTCGTACACCTCGGCGGACAGGTCTTCCCAGTAGTCGAGCCCGGCGCGCCGCAGGCGCTTCTCGTCGAGGGAGAACCCCAGCGGGCCGACGAGGTGGAGCCGGCTGCCGGTGACCGCGCAGGTGCGGGCCACGTTGCCGGTGTTGGGCGGGATGCTGGGGCTCACCAGGACGACCTGGAACGGAGGCTCGGGCGGAACGAGGGGCGGCATGGCGGGCATCGGCATCGTGAACAACCCGCGCTCCCGGCGCAACCTCCGGCGGCCCGAGATCGCGGTCCGCCTGCGCCAGCTCCTCGACGGCCACGGCGAGGTGGTGGACGCCTCGACCCCCGAGGAGCTCGCCCTGGCCGTCGAGCGGCTCCGGCGGGCCGGCATCGACGTGCTCGGGGTGAACGGCGGCGACGGGACCGGCCACCGGGTGCTCACCGCCTTCGCCTCGGCCTACGGCGCCCGGCCGCTGCCGGCGCTGCTGCTCCTGCGCGGGGGGGCCATGAACACCGTCGCGCGCGCGAACGGCGTGCGCGGCTCGCCCGAGGCCGTGCTCCGTCGCCACCTGGCACGGGTCCTCGCCGGCGCCCCGACCCCGACGGTGGAGCGGGACCTCCTCCGGGTCGAGGCGGAGGGCCGGCCTCCCCTGCACGGCTTCCTCTTCGGCACGGGGTCCGTCGTCGCCTTCCTCGACGCCTACGCCAGGTCCCCCCGGCCGACCGCGGCATGCGCGGCCTGGCTCCTCGCCCGCGCGGTGGCGTCCGCGGCCGTGGGAGGACGGTTCGCCCGGGCCCTCCTGCACCGCGAGCCGCTGCGCGCGCAGGCCGACGGGGAGGAGTGGCCGGATGCGGCCTACCTCGCCGTCCTCGCCGGCGCGGTGCCGGAGCTGGGTCTCGGCTTCCGGCCCTTCACCCGCTGCGACGAGCAGCCCGGCTTCTTCCACGCGGTTGGGATCACCGGCACGGCGGCGCGCGTCGCCGCGGCCCTGCCCGCCGTGCGCCTCGGCCGCCCTTGGCGCCGGCGCGTGGCGATCGACGCCGTGGCCCGCGAGCTCCTGCTCGAGGCGTCGGCGCCACTGCGCTTCACGGTGGACGGCGACCTCTACCGGACCGAGCGCGTGGTGCGCGTCTCCTCCGGGCCTCCGGTCTCCGTGATCGTGGACGAGGGCCGCCGGCGGGTTCGGCGTTCCCTGGATGGAGGACATCCTGCGACACGACCCCGCGTTGACCGGTCCGATCACGCGGGCTAACCTTTTTGCATCCGCATGCGCCTCAGCGTCGCCGGAAACACCGATGTCGGCCTGAAGCGCTCCCACAACGAGGACGCGTTCCTGCTCCTGCAGGAGGAGCACCTCTACTGCGTCGCCGACGGGATGGGCGGGCACGCCAGCGGCGAAGTGGCCTCCCGCATCGCCGTCGAGGAGATGGCCGAGTTCTACCAGCTGACCGGCCGCGACGACGAGGCCACCTGGCCGTTCAAGGAGGACCGGTCGAGGAGCTACGAGGAGAACCGGCTCCTCACCGGCGTGCGCCTCGCGAACCTGCGCATCTACGAGCGGGCCCAGTCGGACGAGCGGCTCAAGGGAATGGGCACGACGCTGGTGTGCCTGCACGTCACCCGCAAGGGCCTGGCCCTCGTCGGGCACGTCGGCGACAGCCGCGCCTACCTGTACCGTCAGGGCGTGCTCACCCAGCTCACCGAGGACCATTCCCTCCTCAACGACTACATCCGGGCGAAGCGGCTCACCACCGAGGAGATCCAGGCCTTCCCCCACAAGAACGTCATCGTCCGCGCCCTGGGGATGAAGAGCTCGGTGCAGGTGGACCTGCTCCAGCAGGAGCTGCAGGACGGGGACGTCCTGCTCCTGTGCTGCGACGGCCTCTCGGGGATGATCCCGGACGCGCGCATCGCCGAGATCATCCGCGGGAGCCGCGGGGACCTGAAGCGAGCCAACCAGACGCTCATCGACGCCGCCAACGAGGCCGGAGGCGTCGACAACATCACGAGCGTCCTCGTCCAGCACCACGCGGCCTGACGGCGGGGCGCGCCGCCGCGGGAAGGCTCAGGTCCCCCGCGCGCTGACGCGCGCCGGCCCGGCCGCGATCGCGCCCGAGACCGTCTCCCCCGGCGCGAGCGCGGTCGCATCCCACAGCACGGCCTCGCGCACGCTCGCCCCGGCGGCGACGCGGCAGCCGGAACCCACGACGGCGCCCGGGCCGACGGTGGCGCCTGCCTCGACGCGCGAGCGCGGTCCCAGGATCGCGGGCGCCTCGAGCGCCGCACCCGGATCCACATGGGCGTCCGGCGCGATCCACACGCCTGCCTTCCCGAACGGATCGAGCCCTTCGAACGGGTTCGCGCCGTGGAGGCGGGACGGGGGCACGCGGCCGCCGAGGATGTCCAGGTTCACCTGGAGGTAGCGCCCGGGCGTGCCGAGGTCGTTCCAGTAGCCCGGGCCGAGGTGGCCCCGCACGCCCCCCGTCCCGAGGAGCGGCGGGTAGACGTGGCGGTTGACGTCGCAGGCGAAGGGCTCGTCCGGCACCGCGTCGAGGAGCGCGGGCGCGAGCACGTGCACGCCGGTGAAGTGGAGCGGCGAGAGGCCGTCGCCGCCCGGGCCGCGGCCGGCGATGCGGCGCACCGCTCCTCCCGGGTCCACCTCCACCGCCGCGTAACGCTCCCCCTCGGGCATCGGCGCGAGCACCAGGGTGGCGAGCGCGCCGCTCGCGCGGTGGGCCGCGAGGACGGGCGCGAGGTCGAGGTCGAAGAGGACGTCGCCGTTCCAGAGCACGATCGCCTCCGCCCCGGCGAGGTGGCGGCGCGCCTCGCGGAGCGCCCCGCCGGTGCCGGCGATGACGGGCTCGTGCGAGACGGCGAGGTCGAGGCCCAGCGCCCGGGCCGACGCCCGGGCCGCGTCGGCCATGGGGCCGGCGAGGTGGTGGGTGTTCACGACCGCGCGCCGCACGCCAGCCGCGGCGAGGCGCGCCAGGGCGAAGCGGACGAGCGGGAGGCCGCAGACCGGGACCGCGGGCTTGGGGAGCCACTCGGTGAGTGGCCGGAGCCGCGTGCCGAGCCCGGCGCAGAGGACCATGCCGGCGACGTCGCCGCCCGCCGGGACAGCGGCGCGCCGGTCCGCGGCTTCCATGGTAGAGGCAGGATAACAGATGTCTCCCGCGGCGCGCCTCCGGCTCTTCTACTTCCTCTACTACGGAGGCGTCGGGGCCTTCCTCCCCTACTTCGCGCCGTACCTGCGCGGCCTCGGCTTCTCGGGACAGGAGATCGGCGCCGTGCAGACGGTGGCGCCGCTCGTCGCGGCGCCCGCCGCGCTCGGCTGGGCCGCGGTCGCAGACCGCATGGGCTCGCCGACCCGCGCGCTCCGCATCGCCGCGGTCTGGGCGGCGGCGGCGATAGCCTTCCTGCCCTTCGCCCGCACCCCTTGGCCGCTCGCGATCGTCCTCCTCGTGCAGTCGCTCGCCGCGAGCGCGGTCGTGCCCCTCGTCGACTCGGTCGCGGTGGAATGGGTGCGCGCCCGGCCCGGAGGCTCGTACGCCCGCATCCGCCTCTTCGGCTCGCTCGGCTTCGTCGTCCTGGCCCAGGGGCTCGGCCTGGCGCTCGCCGCCCGCGGCGACCTCCGGGGCGACGTCCTGGTCCCGCTCTCCGTGGTGGCCTGCGTCGCCGGCTACGCGCTCGTGGCGCGGCACCTCCCCTCCACGCCACCGCCGCTCTCCCGTCCGTCCCTCGCCGACGTCTCGGCGCTGCTCGGCGACCGGCGCCTCCTCGCGCTCCTCGGCGTCTGCGCCCTGCACTGGGCCGGCTGCGCCCCGTTCCACCTCTTCTACGGCGTCCTGATCCGCGACCACGGCCTGACGGCGAGCTACACCGGCCTCGGCATGTCCGCCGGCGTGGGCGCCGAGATCGGCGTCCTGCTCCTCTTCCCGCGGCTCGAGGGGAGGCTCTCCTTGGGCGCGCTCTTCGCGCTCGCCTTCGCGGGGACTTCGCTGCGCTGGCTCCTCGTGTCGCGCGCCGGGACGGCGGCCACCCTCGTCGGGCTGCAGGCGCTTCACGGCCTCACCTTCGGCCTGTTCTGGGGCGCGGCGGTGAAGGCCATGTCGATCGCCGTGCCGTCGCGGCTCCGCGCCACCGGCCAGGCCCTGTTCTCCGCCGTCGTTTTCGCCGGCGGCAACGCGGTGGGATACGCGCTCTCGGGAGTGGGCTACGACCGCTTCGGAAGCGCCGCGCCGCTCTTCGCGTGGGCCGCGGCGCTGGAGCTCGCGCCGCTTGCGCTCGTGCTCGCCTTCGCGCGCCGCCTCGGGATCTCGGGGGCTCGCGCCTTCTAGCCGGCCGGCCCACCATCGGGGGAAGCGTCCCGCGCCCCGATTTCGTGCCGCGCGGGGTCCGAGGTCGCGTTTTTGCGCGGCTGCCGAAAAAAGTTTGCGTTTGGCCCGTTGCGTCATGACCGGGACCATCGGGTCATGGCATGAGGTAGCTTCCGTGAAGCGCCCTCGATTGATCTTCATCAAATGGGGGATTTTGTTGGGCGTCGGCAGCGCGTAGCGATCTCGAAGACCGGCTGAAACGCGGAGTCAATGTGTGGGCGCGCACCCACACGGTGGGCGCCAGGACCCTGTTGGGAGTCACCAACCACAAACCGGAGGACGTGAATGATGGAGCAAGCAAAAGTGGCCGGCAAGGGAGAGGTCAGGGCCCACAAGTCGGTGCACGAGATCATCGAGTCGCCGGACTTCAAGAAGCTCGTGAGCACGCGCTGGACGGTCAGCATCATCCTGCTCGTGCTCCTCTTCGTGACCTACTACGGCTACATCCTGCTGGTCGGAATGAACAGGGCGTCTCTCGCCCAGAAGGTCGGCGAGTACACGACCCTCGGCATCCCGGTCGGCGTCGCGGTCATCGTCATCGCCTTCATCCTGACCGCCTACTACATCTTCTGGGCCAACAAGAGCTATGACCCCGAGGTCGAACGCCTCAAGGGGCAGTTGAAGCCGTAGCCACGAACCCTCTCGACCTGCCAAGGAGACAACGCAATGCCCCAGGGCGCACAGACCATGCAGACGACGCTCGGCGCGCCGAGCGCGGCCTCGATCTTCTTCTTCTTCGTCATCGTCGTCGTCACCCTCGCCATCACCTACTGGGCCGCCAAGCGGACCAAGACCTCCAAGGAGTTCTACGCCGCGGGCCGCAGCGTTTCGGCCCTCCAGAACGGCCTCGCGCTCTCCGGCGACTACATGAGCGCGGCGTCCTTCCTCGGCATCTCCGGCATGGTGGCCCTGAAGGGCTACGACGGCATGATCTACGCGACCGGCTGGCTCGTCGGCTGGCCAGCGCTCATGTTCCTCATCGCCGAGCCGCTCCGGAACCTCGGCAAGTTCACCTTCGCCGACGTGGTGGCCTTCCGGCTCCAGCAGACGCCGGTCCGCATCGCCTCGGCCATCGGCGGCATCCTCACCGTGCTCACCTACACCATCGCCCAGATGGTGGGCGCCGGCAACCTCATCAAGCTGATGTTCGGCTTGCCGTACCTGTGGGCCGAGATCATCGTCGGCGTGGTCATGCTCGCCTACGTGCTCTTCGGCGGCATGATCGCGACCACCTGGGTGCAGATCATCAAGGCGTGCCTGCTCCTCGGCGGCGTGACCTTCATCCTGCTGCTCGGCCTCTCGCAGTTCAACTTCAACCCGGCCGACCTGTACGCCAAGGTGGCGCAGACCTACGGCCAGAAGGCGCTCGAGCCCGGCGGTCTCGTGACGAACCCGCTCGAGGCCGTGTCGCTGGGCCTCGCCCTGATGTTCGGCCTCCTCGGCTTGCCGCACATCCTCATGCGGTTCTACACCGTGCCCGACGCCAAGGCCGCCCGGAAGTCGGTGCTCTACGCCACCGGCTTCATCGGTTACTTCTACATCATCATCCCCGTCGTCGGCTTCATGTCCTCGGTCCTCGTCGGCCGCGACCTCATCGCCAAGATCGACGCGGGCGGCAACATGGCGTCGCCGCTCCTCGCCGAGGCCCTCGGCGGCACGGCCCTCCTGGGCTTCATCGCCGCGGTGGCCTTCGCCACCATCCTCGCGGTGGTCGCGGGCCTCACGCTTGCCGGCGCGTCGGCCTACTCGCACGACATCTACGTGTCGATCGTGAAGAAGGGGCACGCGACGGAGCAGGAGCAGGTCAAGGCGGCCAAGATCGCCACGGTCGTGTTCGGCGTCTTCGCGGTGGCCCTGGGCATTCTGTTCAAGGGCCAGAACGTCGCCTACATGGTGGGCCTCACCTTCTCGGTGGCGGCCAGCGCCAACTTCCCGGCGCTGCTCATGTCCATCATCTGGAGGCGCTTCACCACCTGGGGAGCCGTGGCCGCGATCATCGTGGGCACGTTCCTGTCGCTCGGGATGATCATCATCAGCCCGACGGTCTGGGTGGACGTCTTCAAGAACCCGACCGCGATCATCCCGCTGCGCAACCCCTGCGTCATCTCGATGACCGCGTCATTCGTCGCCGGCTGGCTCGTCTCGCTCATGACCCCCGACACCGGGGCCCAGGAGGCCTTCGAGGGCGAGAAGCTCCGCGTCTACCTCGGCGTCGGCGCCGAGTAGCCTCGAGCCGTCCCGCATCGGCACCCGGAGGCGGGGTGGGGAAACCCACCCCGCTTCCTTCTTCGGGAGCGGGTCTACCTCGCCAGCTCCGGCACGTGCCGCGCCAGGATCTCCTGAAGGCCGGCGAGATCGGGCCGTCGCGCGAAGGCCTCGCGCACGTAGCGCAGCGAGGCGGGGATGGACGGGAGGAAACCGGGGTTCTTCTTCACCCGGTCGATGTAGACGAAGCGCCCCGCATCCTTCAGCTTTCGCTGGACGGTGAGGAGGTCGAAGGCGGCGCGGAAGGGGCCGACGTCGAGCCGCGGTCCGCCCGCCTCGGCGAAGCGGTCGAGCCAGCGGCTTAGCATCCGCTCCACGAGCTCCGGCGGGAGCTCGACGTAGCTGTCCCGGAGCAGCGCGACGAGGTCGTACTGCCGCGGCCCGAGCAGCGCGTCCTGGAAGTCGATGACGGCCTGCTCGCCGCCCGGCAGCACCATGAGGTTTCGCGACTGGTAGTCGCGGTGGGTGAAGCCCTTGGGCTCGGCGTCGAGCGCGCCGGCGATGGCCTCGAAGTGGCGGCTCACCTCCTCCCGCTCGGGAGCCGAGAGCCTCCGCCCCTTCCACGCCTCGAGGCCCCACTCCACGAAGTGCTCGAGCTCCCAGCGATACAGGTCGCGGTCGAAGCTGCGGCCGAAGGCGACGCAGGACGGGTCGGGGCTGCGCTCGGCGGCGGCCCGGAGCCGCGCCAGCGCGTCGATGGCCCGCTCGTAGTGTTGACCGGGCGGATCGCCCGCGGCGAGCCGCGTCTCCAGCATCTCGTCCCCCAGGTCCTCGAGCACCATGAGGCCGCCCTGCGGGTCGTCCTCGTGGAAGGCGAGGATCGCCGGGACGCGGACGCCGAGGGACCGGAGGTAGCGCTGCACGCTCACGAAGGCGTTCTCGGCCGGGGCGGCGCCCTTCGTGGCCTCCTCGGACCTCGCGTCGGGCGGCAGCACCATCACCACCTGGGAGGCGGGCGGCTCGCCCACCCTCCAGTAGCTCCGCAGCGAGGCGTGGCCGGCGAGCCGCCTCACCGGTAGCGACGCGGCGACGCGTCCGGTGGCCCGTTCCACCGCGCGCCGCACCCGCGCCTCCGTCCGCTCCTCGCTCATCTCGAGTGCCTCTCCGGCGTGCCCGCTCGCCGGACCCGAATCCCGCCCGCCGCGTTGACACCCCCCGGAGCGGGACCTATAAGGCGCTTTCTCCGCCTTCTTCCCGCCTCGAGGAGCATCCGCACATGGCCTACCACGAGAACGTCCTCTCCGCGATCGGCGCGACGCCGCTCGTGAGGCTCGCCAAGGTGGTGGGGCCCGGCGACGCCACGGTCCTCGTCAAGCTCGAGTACCTGAACCCCGGCGGCTCCATCAAGGACCGCATGGCGCTGCACATCATCGAGAAGGCCGAGAAGGCGGGCCTCCTGCGCAAGGGCGGCACCATCGTCGAGAACACGAGCGGCAACACCGGCGTGGGCGTGGCCATGGCGGCGGCGGTGAAGGGCTACCGCTGCGTCTTCACCATGCCGGACAAGATGTCGAAGGAGAAGCAGGACACGCTCAAGGCCTTCGGCGCGCAGGTGATCATCACCCCCACCAACGTCCCGGCCGATTCCCCGGAGAGCTACTACTCGGTGGCGAAGCGCATCGCCGCGGAGACGCCGAACAGCTTCTACCTGAACCAGTACCACAACCCCGACAACATCGAGGCCCACTACCGGCTCACCGCCCCCGAGATCTGGGAGCAGACCGGCGGCCGGTTCGAGGCCTTCGTGGCCGGGCTCGGGACCGGCGGGACCATGAGCGGCTGCGGCCGGTTCTTCAAGGAGAAGGACGCCCGCATCCGCAACGTCGGCGTGGACCCGATCGGCTCCGTCTACCACTCCATGTTCAAGACCGGGAAGCTCTCCGAGCCGAGGGTCTACAAGGTGGAGGGGATCGGCGAGGACATGATGTGCGGCGCCATGGACCTCAAGGTCCTCGACGACGTCCGCCAGGTCAACGACCAGCAGGCCTTCGCCATGGCCCGCCGCCTCGCCCGCGAGGAGGGCATCTTCGCCGGCGGCAGCTCCGGCGCCGCGGTGTACGTGGCGGTGCAGGTGGCGCGGGAGATGGGCAAGGGCAAGACCATCGTGGTGCCGCTCCCGGACGGCGGCCGCGCCTACATCTCCAAGTTCTTCTCCGACGAGTGGATGCGGGACAACGGCTTCGCCGTCGACGGCGGCGAGGGCATCTCCGGCGCGCTGGTGCGCGACATCCTCGGTGGGCGCCACGGCAAGGTCATCACCGCGCGCAAGGCCGACAAGGTCGAGGTGGTGGTCAAGGCGATGAAGGACAACGACATCTCCCAGATGCCGGTGGTGGACGCTGAGGGGCGCTGCATCGGCATGATCCACGAGTACGACCTCCTCAACTTCCTCATCGAGGGCAAGCACCGCCTCTCCGAGGTGGTCGAGCCGCTCGTCCAGCCCCTGCAGGGCGTGGTGACGCCCGAGACGCCCATCGGCAAGCTCCGCGCCATCTTCAACGACGACAACGTCGCCGTCGTGAAGGAGGGCGACCGGGTGACGGGAATCGTCACCAAGATCGACCTCATCGACTTCCTCGGCCACCGGCTCAAGTAGCGGGAGCGGGAGCGCGCCATGAAGGACGACACCCTCCGTTTCGAGACCCTCGCCATCCACGCCGGGCAGGCGCCGGATCCCACGACCGGCGCCATCATGACGCCGGTGTACCTGACCTCGACCTACGTGCAAGACGGGCCCGGCGTGCACAAGGGATTCGAGTACTCCCGCACGCGCAACCCGACGCGGGACGCGCTCGAGGGCTGCCTCGCGGCGCTCGAGGGGGCGCAGCACGGCCTCGCATTCGCCTCGGGCCTCGCCGCCACCGACTGCATCCTGCATCTGCTCGACGCGGGCGACCACGTCCTCTGCTCCGACGACGTCTACGGCGGCACGTTCCGCATCCTCGACAAGGTCTTCAGACGCCTCGGGGTGGAGCTCTCCTTCGCGGACATGAGCGACCCGGGGAACGTGGAGCGGGCGCTGCGCAAGAACACCCGGCTCGTCTGGATCGAGAGCCCGACCAACCCCATGCTGAAGATCGTCGACCTCGCCGCGGTGGCGCGGATCGCCAGGGCCGGCGGGGCGCGGACGGTCGTGGACAACACCTTCGCGACCCCCTTCTTCCAGCGGCCGATCGAGCACGGCATCGACCTCGTCTGCCACTCGACCACCAAGTACCTGAACGGCCACTCCGACGTCGTGGGCGGCGCGGTGGTGACGAGCGACGCGGACCTCCACGGCCGGCTGCGATTCCTGCAGAACGCCGTCGGGGCCGTGTCCTCGCCCATGGACAGCTTCCTCGTGCTGCGCGGGCTCAAGACCCTCCATGTCCGCATGGAGCGGCACGCCGAGAACGCGATGCGCATCGCCCGGTTCCTGGAGGCCCATCCCCAGGTGGAGAAGGTCACCTACCCCGGCCTCCCGTCCCACCCGCAGCACGCCCTGGCGAGCCGCCAGATGCGGGGCTTCGGAGGGATGCTCACGTTCGTCATCAAGGGCGGCCTCGAGGCGGCGCGCACCTTCCTCCGCGCCGTGCGGATCTTCGCCTGCGCCGAGTCGCTCGGGGGCGTGGAGAGCCTCATCGAGCACCCCGCCATCATGACCCACGCCAGCGTGCCGAAGGAGACGCGCGAGCGGCTCGGCATCGCCGACGGCTTCATCCGCGTCTCCTGCGGGATCGAGAGCGCCGACGACCTCGCCGCCGATCTCGAGAAGGGCTTCGCCGCCGCCCGTCGCGCCGCCTGAGCCGGGCGCCGGCGCCGCGGTCAGGCGCCGCCCTCGTCCGCCGCCACGCGAGGCACCGCTCGCCCCTCGATGCGCAGCGCGGGGAAGAGGAGGCTCGCCGCGAGCGCGACGGCGGCGATCGCCGCCACGGCCCGGAAGATCCACTCCATGCCCGCCTCCAGCGCGCCGGACAGGGACCGGAGGAGCGACGGGTCCATGAGGCTTCGCCCGGGCCCGAGGAGCTGGTCCACGAGCTGGGGCGTGGCCGGGCCGCCGGCGAGCGCCGCCGCCAGCACGCCGCCGAGGATGCCGACCGCCAGCGTCCCGCCGATCGTGCGGAAGAACATGGTGCTGGCGGTGGCCACGCCGCGCCGGTTCCAGGGCACGCTCGTCTGCACGGCGATGACGAGCGGCGTGTTCGCGAAGCCCAGGCCGAGGCCGTAGAGGCCGGTGAGCAGGCGCGGCACCCCGAGCCCCGCTCCGGGGCGGAGCCAGACCGCGAGCCCCACCGCGGCGACCAGCGAGAGCGCCAGGCCTCCGCGGATGAGGACCCGGTAGCCGAGCCGGGGGAGCAGCCTCCCGCCGAGCGTGCTCGCGAGTGGCCAACCGATGGCCATGGGGGCGATGGCGCCCCCCGCGTCGGTGGGGCTGCCGCCCTGCACGCTCTGCACGTAGAGGGGGACGTAGGTGACGGTGGAGATCATGGCGGCGCCTACCAGCGCGCCGATCGCCGACGAGACCGCCATCACCCGCTGGGCGAAGAGGTCGAGGGGGATGAGCGGCTCCCGGGCCCGCCGCTCCACCCAGAAGAACGCGGCGAATGCGGCCGCGCCCGCGGGCAAGGCGACGAGGGCGGCGGTCCGGCCCTGCGCCGCGGTGAGGAGCGCCAGCACCGCCGCGGTGAGGAGCGCCGCCCCGGCGACGTCGAGCCCGTGCTCGTGGCGCTCCGCCCGCTCGTGGTAGGCGAGGACCAGGACCGCCGCGCAGCCCAGGCCCATCGGGACGTTGACGTAGAAGACCCACCGCCAGGACAGCCAGCGCACCAACGCGCCGCCGAGGAGGGGCCCGACGAGCCCGGCGAGGCCCCAGACCGCGCCGAAGAATCCCTGCATGCGGGCGCGCTCGCGCACGTCGAAGAGGTCGCCGACGATGGTCAGGGCGATGGGCTGGATGGCCCCGGCGCCGAGCCCCTGCACGGTGCGGAAGGCGACGAGCTGCTCCATGGACCCGGAATGGCCGCAGGCGAAGGAGCCGGCGAGGAAGAGCGCCACGCCGGCGAGCATCACCGGCTTGCGGCCGTACAGGTCCGCGAGCTTGCCGTGGATGGGAACGGTGACCGTGGCCGCGAGCATGTAGCTCGTGAAGGCCCAGGCGTAAAGGTGGATGCCGCCCAGGTCACCCACCGCGGTGGGCATGGCGGTGGAGACCACGGTCATCTCCATCGCCGCGAGGAACATCCCGAGCAGCAGTGCCACGACGGTGAGGGGGCGGTTCGTGGCGCGCACGGAGAGCGACACGACTAGCCGCCACGGCGCGGGCAGTCAAGCGCGCGGATCCCCGCGCGGACGGGTGCGGCCTGGAGCGCGTGCGCCAGGCAGCGGGCGAGCCGGATCTCCGCTAGCCCGCCGCGCCGACCGACGGCTTCACGCCCAGCGCCTTGAGGATCATCTCCATCGGGCAGAAGCCGGTGAGCGAGCTCTGGAAGAGCATGAAGCCCACGAAGGCGGTGAGCCACAGGAACTTCTGGCTCACGAACAGCGGGCACGCGGGGACGGAGAGCGCGACCGAGAGGAGCACGAGGAAGCCGGCGAAGAGACGCACGAAGCGTTCGGTGGTCATCCTACATTTCCCTTCAGTGAGAGTTGGCTCGCCGAGGACCAAGGTACCCATCTGGATGCGATCCGTCGAGGTCCGGCGCGCAACCGCCCGTTCCTGCTAGCATCCGCGCACCTCCGGAGGCTCCATGACCGTCGCGCTCCTCGCACTCGCACTCGCCGCCGCCCCCGCGAACGCGGCGCTCGGGCCGACGCTCCCCCGGGTGAAGGCCGCCCTCGTCGCGAGGCACGGCGAGGCCCAGCGCGCCCGCGCCGAGCGCGGCGTCGATCAGATGGCCGCCTCGTGGCGCGCTTCCGACGGCGACGCCAGGGCCTTCGCCGCCTTCGCGGAGGCGAACTTCGTCTCCGACCCGGCCGCGCTCGACGCCACCTTCGCCCGCTTCGAGGAGGCCCTCGAGCAGCTCGACGGCCATTTCCTCGAGGTGAACCGGTTCCTGGCCCGCCACGCCGTGCTCGAGCTCGGGCCCACGTTGCCGGTGGACCCGATCCTCGCCGGCGTGGACGCGGGCGCGCACCTCACCGACGACCTCTTCGACTCGAAGCTGGCGTTCGCGGCGCTCCTCAACTTCCCGCTCACGACGCTCGCCGAGCGGCTCGAGAAGGGCGAGCGCTGGACCCGGCGAGAATGGGCCGAGGCCCGGCTCCTCGGCCGGCGCGGCGCGCTCGGCGGCGCGTCCGACGGGGGCCTTTCGCAGCGGACGCCGGCGACGGTGAAGCAGGCCATCGCGCGCGCCTATGCCGGCTCCCAGGCCTACGTCGCCGACTACAACCTTCACATGCACCACGTGCTCGGGGAGGGGGGCGAGCGGCTCTTCCCGAAGGGCCTGCGGCTCCTCAGCCACTGGAACCTCCGGGACGAGATCAAGGCGTCCTACGCCCTCCCCGGTGGCCTCGCCCGCCAGCGGGTCATCGCGAAGGCGATGGAGCGCATCGTCACCCAGGCCATCCCCCGCGCCGCCGTGAACGACCCGCGCGTGGACTGGAACCCCTTCACCAACGTCGTGCGGCCGGCTCCGGCCGGCGAGATCGAGGGCGGGGAGAAGCCGCTCGCGCGCCTGGACCCGTCGCGCGAGCCCGACACCCGCTACGCGTGGCTCCTCGCCAACTTCGAGGCCGTCCGGACCGCGGATGCCTTCTGCCCGACCGCCCCGACCTTCATCGCGCGCAAGTTCGAGATCGACCGGGAGATGCCCGAGGCGCGCGTGGTAGCGCTCCTCGAGTCGGTGGTGGGGAGCCCGCTCGTGCCGCGGGTCGCCCAGGTCATCGCGAAGCGGCTCGGGCGGCCCCTCGAGCCGCACGACGTCTGGTACGCCGGCTTCCGGCCGCGGTCGCGCCACGCCGAGGCCGATCTCGACGCGATGACGCGGGCGCGCTACCCGACGGCCGAGGCGTACGCGAAGGACGTGCCCCGGCTCCTCGAGGCGCTGGGCTTCCCGCCCGAGAAGGCCCGCTTCGTCGCCGGGCACATCGTGGTCGAGCCCGCCCGCGGCTCCGGCCATGCGCTCCAGGCCGCGCGGCGCGGCGACGATCCGCACCTGCGCACGCGCGTCGGCGCGGAGGGCATGGACTACAAGGGGTACAACATCGCCGTCCACGAGATGGGCCACTGCGTGGAGCAGGTGTTCTCGCTCTACGAGGTGGACCACACGCTCCTCTCCGGCGTGCCCAACAGCGCCTTCACCGAGGCCCTGGCCATGGTGCTGCAGGCGCGCGACCTGGAGCTGCTGGGCCTCGGGAAACCCGACGCGGAGGCGGAGCGGCTGCTCTCGCTCGACGACTTCTGGGCGACCTACGAGATCGCCGGCGTGGCGCTCGTGGACATCGGCGTGTGGCACTGGCTGTACCAGAACCCCAAGGCCACGCCGGCGGCGCTGCGACAGGCGGTGGTGCGCATCGCCCGCGAGGTCTGGAACCGGTACTACGCGCCCGTCCTCGGGGCACGGGACGTCCTGCTGCTGGCGATCTACTCCCACATGATCGAGGAGCCGCTCTACCTCCCCGACTACCCCCTTGGCCATCTCATCGCCGCCCAGATCGAGGAGCAGGTGCGGAAGGCCGGAGCGCTCGGTCCCGAGTTCGAGCGCATGGCGCGCTACGGATCGGTGGCGCCCGACCTGTGGATGGAGAACGCCACCGGCGAGCCGGTCTCGGCGGGCGCGCTGCTGCGGGCGGCGGAGGCGGCGCTCGCGAAGGAGCCTTGAATTCCGGGTCGGTGGGCCCGACCCGGAGTCGCTGGCCGCCTAAGGGCCTGGGGGCGGGGGCATGGCGGCGGAGGACGCGTAGCGCACGAAGGCGCGGGCCTCCGCCACGCTGCCAATGAACCAACGGCGGGAGCCGGGCGCCTCGTCATAGACGAGGACCAGGTGGCCCGTACGGAAGGCGGGCTCGAACTCGCCCCATTCCACCAGCACGTCCTCGCAGGGCTCGCCTGCGAAAGCGAGTCCGAGACGGCCGGTTCCCGGCTGACGGCAGGGCCGTGCGCCGCGCGACTCGGCCCAGTCCCGCACCTCGACCACGTCCTCGGTCACGTGCAGCATGGTGGAAGCGTTGCGCCGCCGCACGACGCGGTCAAGGAGCCCACCCACCTGGTACCGCTGCGAGCGGGTTCCGACCCCACAAGCCCCTTGCCCCGTTCCCGGCGGGTTGCTGGAATGGTGTCCATGCATCTCTTCGCTCCCCTCACGCTGCGCTCCGTCACGCTTCGCAACCGCATCGCCGTCTCGCCCATGTGCCAGTACTCGGCGGAGGACGGCCGCGCCAACGACTGGCACCTCGTGCACCTCGGCAGCCGCGCCGTCGGCGGCGCCGGGCTCGTCGTCTTCGAGGCCACCGCCGTCGTTCCCGAGGGGCGCATCTCGCCCGCCGACCTCGGCCTGTGGGAGGACAAGCAAGTGGAGTCGCTCGCCCGGGTCGTGCGCTTCGTCGAGGAGCACGGCGCCGTGCCTTGCGCGCAGATCGCCCACGCGGGGCGCAAGGCGAGCGTGCGCCCGCCGTGGGAGTCGGGGGGCGCCCCCCTCCTGCCGGGCCAGGGCGGCTGGCGCCCCGTTGCCCCGAGCGCCCTCGCCTTCGCCGAGGGGCACGCCGTGCCCGAGGCGCTCTCCGAGGACGGCATGCGCGGAGTCGTGCGCGCCTTCGCCGCCGCCGCGCGCCGCGCGCTCGCCGCCGGCTTCCGGGCGCTGGAGATCCACGCGGCGCATGGCTACCTCCTGCACCAGTTCCTCTCGCCGCTCGCGAACCGCCGGGAGGATCGATACGGTGGCTCCCTCGAGAACCGCACCCGCCTCGCCCGCGAGGTGACCGTGGCGGTCCGGGCCGAATGGCCCGATCGCCTGCCGCTGCTCGTGCGCATCTCCGCCACCGACTGGGCGGACGGCGGCTGGGAGCCGAGCCAGGCGGTGGAGCTGGTGCGCCAGCTCGCGGGGCTGGGCGTGGACCTCGTGGACTGCTCCTCGGGCGGCCTCGTCGCCACCGCCAGGGTGCCCGCGGGTCCCGGCTACCAGGCCGGCTTCGCCGAGCGCATCCGCCGCGAGGCGGGGGTCGCCACCGGGGCGGTGGGCATGATCACCGCTCCCGAGCAGGCCGACCACGTCATCCGCTCCGGCCAGGCCGACCTCGTGCTCCTCGCCCGCGAGATGCTCCGCGACCCTCACTGGCCGCTGCGGGCCGCGGCGCGGCTCGGGCAGGAGGGGCCCTGGCCGAAGCAGTACCTCCGGGCGAAGTGAGGCGCTCGACCGACCCCATGCGCCCGACCGCCACGCTCGCCGCGCTCCGTCACGCCGCCTGCGCCGGCGCTTGGCCCTCGCCCGGCCGTGCGGAGGCGAGGCGCTAGATGCTCGAGCTCGGCCGCTACCGGCTGGCCTCGGTGCTCGCGGGGACGTTCGCCCTGGACGGCGGGGCCATGTTCGGGATCGTCCCGCGGCCGCTGTGGGAGAAGCAGGCCCCGCCCGACTCCCGGAACCGCATCCGCCTCGCGGCGCGTTGCCTCCTCGCCGTGGACGCGCAGGGGCCGCGCCGCATCCTGGTGGACGACGGCCTGGGCGACAAGTGGGACGCGAAGCACGCCGACATCTACGCCATCGATGGGCGCGACCTCGACGCCGAGCTGGCGCGCAACGGGGTGGCGCGCCAGGACGTCACCGACGTCATCCTGACCCACCTGCACTTCGACCACGCCGGCGGAACCACGCGGCGAGGCCCCGGCGGCAGGCTCGAGCTGGCGTTCCCGAACGCCACCTACCACCTCCAGCGGCGTGCCTGGCAGTGGGCCCACGCCCCCTCGGAGAGGGACGCCGGAAGCTTCCTCCCCGAGAACTTCGAGCCGCTCCAGCACTCGAACCACCTCCACCTCCTCGACGGCGAGGCCGAGCTGTTCCCCGGCTTCGAGCTCATCGTCTCCGAGGGCCACACGGTGGGCCAGCAGCTCCCCCGCGTCCACGGGGACGGCACCCACCTCACGTTCTGCGGCGACGTCATCCCGACGCGCGCCCATGTCCGCGTGAGCTGGGTCATGGCCTACGACCTCCAGCCGCTCACCACCGTCGAGGAGAAGAAGGTGCTGCTCGCCCAGGCCCTGGAGGACGACGGCATCCTCTTCTTCGAGCACGACCCCGAGGTGGCCGCCTGCCGGCTCGGCGAACGGGAGGGCCAGCCGATCTTCCGCGAGGCGGTGGAGCTGTGAACGAGCCCAGGGTGACGGTGGCGCGGCGCGGCGCGGAGCGGCTCGCCGCCGGGCACCTGTGGATCTACCGCGCCGACGTGGAGAAGGCGCCGAAGGCGCTCGAGGGCGGCGAGGTCGTGGCCGTCGTGGACGGGCGGGGCCGCTTCCTCGCCAAGGCCTTCTGGTCCGCCCGCTCCCAGATCGCCCTGCGCGCCGTCACCCGCGACGAGGAGCCGGTGGACGAGGCGTTCTTCGCGGCCCGCCTCGCCTCGGCCATCGCGCTGCGGGAGCGGGCCTTCGGGTCCGAGGAGAGCGTGCGGCTCGTCCACGGTGAGGCGGACCTCCTCCCCGGCCTCGTGGTGGACAGGTACGGCGACGTGGTGGTGATGCAGACGCTGGTACCCGCCACCGACCAACGCAAGGGGCTCCTCGCCGACCTGCTCTGGAAAGCCTTCCCACTGCGCTCCATCGTGGAGCGGAACGACGTGAGGGTGCGGGAGCTGGAGGGGCTCCCGCAGCAGAAGGGGATCGTGCGCGGCGTCGAGCCGGGCCCGCTCGCCTACCGGGAGGGCGATGTCCGCATGACGCTGGACGTCCTCTCCGGCCAGAAGACCGGGGCGTTCCTCGACCAGCGCGAGAACCGGCTGCGGGCCGGCGAGTACGCCCGCGGCCGCTGCCTCGACTGCTTCAGCTACGGCGGCGCCTTCGCGCTGCAGCTCGCCCGGCGCGCCGAGCGGGTCACGGCGGTCGAGCTGCAACCCTTCGCCGCCCGGCAGGCACGAGAGAACGCCGCGCTGAACCGAGCCGGGAACCTGGAGGTGGTGGAGGCGAACGCCTTCGACTTCCTGCGCGACGAGGCGGAGAAGGAGCCGGCCTACGACCTCGTCGTGCTCGACCCGCCCGCCTTCGCGAAGAACAAGCAGTCGGTGCCGGCAGCGAGACGCGGCTACAAGGAGGTGAACCTCCGGGCGATGCACGTCCTCAAGCCCGGCGGCATCCTGGTCTCGGCCTCGTGCAGCTACCACGTTCCGGAGGCGATGCTCGAGGAGATCGTCCTCGACGCCGCCCGCGATGCGGGCCGCGCGGCCCAGGTGCTGGAGCGGCGCGGCGCGGGCCGCGACCATCCCGTGCTCCTCGGCGTTCCCGAGACCCGCTACCTCAAGTGCTTCGTCGTGCGCCTTCCCTGACCTGGTCGAGCACTCCGAAGCCGCCTCCCACCGCGCCCGCCCGATCCGGGCCGCAGCCCGCCAGCGGAGCCGCCCCTGGCCTCGCGCCGGGGACGGCCCCGTGCCTGCCGACTATCCGGGGCGTTCGGGCCGCGTTACGATGCACGTTCACCGCCGGACCCGTTCCGCCCGACCGGGTCCCCGGAGCGCCATGGCCGTCCGCCCCGACACGCTCGTTCCGCCGCACGCCCCCTCCCACGTCGCCGCCCTCGCGCGGAGCCCGCTCCTCGCGGGAATCGCGCCGGACGAGTGCGCCCGGCTGCTCGGCTACACCGAGCACCTCGAGGTGCCCGCCGGGACCCTGCTCCTGCGCGAGGGTGACGAGAGCCACGACATGTACTTCGTCCTCGAGGGCGAGGTACAGCTCCGGCGCCACCAGCTCGCCCTGAAGCGGCTCGGGCCGGGCGATCACTTCGGCGCCCTCGCCCTGCTCACCGGCCGGCCGCGCACCGCCGCGGTCACCGCCACGACGCCCCTGGTCCTCGCCCGCCTGTCGCCGAAGGCCTGGGACGGCTTCACGGTCCGCGAGCCGCGCCTCGCCCTTCGGCTGGTGCAGACCCTCCTCGGCCAGGTCCGCGAGGACCTCGTCGAGATGACGGACACCGCCGGCGCACTCCTCAAGGGGCGGTCGCTGCCGCGCCGCGGCGAGGTCACAATCCGCATGAACGGCACCGTCCGGACGGTGCGAACCGGAACGCCCGTCCGCACCCTCCTCCCGGAGGAGATCGAGGGAGTCCTGGTCGTGGCGGGCCTCCTCGGCCAGAAGCCGGTCTCGCTCAACACCCCGCTCTTCACCGACGCCGCCATCGCGCCCCTCACCGCGGACCACTGGGAGGGACGGCAGATCTACACCCACAGCGTCGGGCTCCTGCTCCTCGAGGCCGCGCGCCAGCTCGACCCGGCGCTGGTGGTCCGGCTCGGCCCCTCGCGCGGGCCGGTGCAGGTCGTGGAGGTGGCCGGCTCGCCGTCCGAGCGCGCCACCCTGGCCTCGCGCCTTGCCCGGGAGATGGAGCGGCTGGCACGGGCAGACGTCCCCTTCCGCCAGGAGTACTGGGCGGTGGAGGAGGCGATGGCCCACTTCCACGAGCGGGGATGGGAAGACGCCGCCCGGCTCCTGCGCACGCGCCGGCAGGGCACGGTCCCCCTCGTCTCCTGCGGCTCGCTCTACGCCCTCTCCATGGGACCACTCCTCCCCAGCACCGGGCCCCTGCGCGGCTTCACCCTCTCGCCCCACGACGAGGGGCTCCTCCTCGACTACGGCCGGCTCGACCCGCGCAACGGCGGCGGCCTCGCGGCCCCCGCGACGCCTCCGCGGGACGGCGGGATGATGCGCGACCACCGCGGCTGGCTCGCCGCCATGGACGTGACCAGCGTCGGCGCCTTCAACGACCTGTGCATCAGCGGCGAGGTCCGGCAGCTCATCCGCGTGGCCGAGGGCTTCCACGAGAAGCGCATCGGCCACGTGGCCGACTCCATCGCCGGGGCGAGGGAGCGCATCCGCATCATCTCCATCGCCGGGCCGTCCTCGTCGGGGAAGACCACCTTCATCAAGCGGCTCACCGTCCAACTTCAAGTATCCGGCGTCCAGCCGGTGGGCCTCTCGCTCGACGACTACTACGTCGACCGCGAGAAGACGATCCGCGACCGGAACGGCGACTACGACTTCGAGGCGCTCGAGGCCCTCGACCTCCGGCTTCTACAGACGCACGTGCGGCGGCTGCTCGCCGGCGAGGAAGTGAGCACCGCCCACTACGACTTCCGCACCGGGAAGAGCCAGCCCGAGGGCGGCCCGCGCATCGCCCTGCGCCGGGGCGACGTGCTCATGCTGGAGGGGATCCACGGCCTGAACCCCCGGCTCCTCGGCGCCATCCCCGAAGAGGGCCAGCTCTTCCGGATCTTCATCCACCCCGCCACCACCCTGCCGTTCGACCGGCTGACGCGGGTGTCGGCGACCGACATGCGGCTCCTGCGACGCATCGTGCGCGACCGGCACCACCGGGGCTACAGCGCCGCCGACAACATCCTGCGCTGGCCGTCGGTCCAGGCGGGCGAGCGCGCCCACATCTTCCCCTTCCAGGGCGAGGCCGAGGCCGTCTTCGACTCCTCGCTCATCTACGAGCCGGCCGTCCTCAAGGTCTACGCCGAGCGCTACCTGCTCGAGGTACCGCAGAGCCACCCCGCATACGCGACCGCGCATCGCCTGCGCCACCTCATCGACCGGTTCGTCTCCATCTACCCCGACCACGTTCCCCCGACCTCCATCATCCGCGAGTTCATCGGCGGGAGCGGCTTCGAGTACTGAGGAGCGGCCATGGCCCGGGCCGGCGGAAGGCGCGCGGAGAGGTCCCCGGCGAAGCGGCTCGCGGAGCGCGACCTCAGCGCCGCCGTGCTGGACACCGCAGGGGCGCTGGTGGTCGTGCTCGACCGGCAGGGGCGAATCGTCCGCTTCAATCGCGCCTGCGAGCGGACCACCGGCTGGCGCTTCGAGGAGGTGCGCGGCAGGCCGTTCTGGGACCTCCTGATCCTGCCCGAGGAGGCGGCCGGCGTGCGGGAGGTCTTCGGCAGGCTGGTGGCCGGCGACTTCCCCAGCACGCACGAGAACCACTGGATGGCGCGGGACGGCCCGCCCCGCCTCATCGCGTGGAGCAACACGGCGCTCGTGGGCCCCGGCGGCGCCATCGAGCACGTCATCGGGACCGGCATCGACGTCACCGCGCAGCGCCGGGCCGAGGAGGCGCTGCGCCGCCAGGCGGCCCGGCTCGAGGCGCTCGCCGACGCCAGCCGCGCCTTCTCGAATGCCCTCGACTACCGCGCGACGCTCGACACGGTGGCGCGGCGCCTCGCCGAGCTCATCGGCGACAGCTGCCTCGTCCGCGTCGTCTCGGACGACGGCGCCTGGCTCGAGCCCGTGGCCTACTCCCACAGGAACCCCGAGCGAGGCGCGCTGGTGCGCGCCATCCACGAGTCCTCGCCGCAGCGCGCGTACGAGGGGATCACCGGCCGCGTGATCCACGACGGCGAGAGCCTGCTCGTGCCGGTGCTCACCGAGGAGCGGATCCGCGCCGACATGAAGCCCGAGTACTGGCCCTACCTCGGGAGCGTGACCAGCCTCCTCATCGCACCGCTCCGGGCGCGGGGGCGCGTCTTCGGCCACGTCACCCTGCTCCGCGACGCCCCCGGTCCGGCCTACACGGCCGAGGACCGGGCCTTCCTCGACGACCTGGCGGCCCGGGCGGCCGAGTGCATCGAGAACGCCCGGCTCTTCGGGCTCACCCAGGCGGCGGTCGCCGCGCGCGACGAATTCCTCTCGATCGCCTCGCACGAGCTGCGCACGCCGCTCACGGCACTGAAGCTCGCGGCGCAGAACCTGAAGCGCGTGGCTCTCGCGACCTGCGGCGACGCCGCCGACCAGGTGCGCCGCTCGGTCGACGCGGCCGAGCGGCAGGGGACGCGGCTCGAGAAGCTGATCTCGGCGCTGCTCGACGTCTCACGCATCCAGTCCGGGCGGCTCGAGCTCTCGCTCGAGGAGGTCGACCTCGGGACGCTCGTGGCGGAGACGGTCGCCCAGTTCGAGGAGCAGATCGCCGAGAGCGGATCCAGCGTCGCGACGCGCGTAGACGGGCCGGTCCGCGGGCGATGGGATCGGCTGCGGCTCGGGCAGGTGGTGACGAACCTCCTCTCCAACGCCGTCAAGTACGGCGAGGGAAAGCCCATCGAGATCCGCGTCCAGGGCGACGGGGAGCGGGTGCGGCTCGCGGTGCGCGACCACGGCATCGGCCTCGCCGAGGAGAGCCAGCGCCGGATCTTCCAGCGCTTCGTCCGCACCGCCCAGGCGCGAAACTACGGCGGCCTCGGGCTCGGGCTGTACATCGCCCGCCGGCTCGCCGAGGCCCACGGCGGCACCGTTCACGTCGCCAGCGCGCCCGGCGAGGGCTCGACCTTCACGGTCGAGCTGCCGGTCCGCGGACCCGCGCCGGTGGAGGCCGGAGCGGCCTCCGCCGTTCGCTGAGAAGGACGGAGCCTACGGCCGGACGAGCCAGTCAGGCTTCGCGAGCTTCAGCGCCTCGAACCACGCCAGGCTCGCGAGCCCGGCGGCCGTCGCCAGCGCGAAGTCGTCGAGGGTGACCGGCCCGAACCGGAACAGGCGGGTGAAGAACGGGACGAGAAGGCCCGCCGCAAGGGTGAGCGAGGCTCCCGCCACCACCGCCCAGGCGGCCAGGTTGCGCCGCTGAAGGACCCCGAGGACGGACCGCTGCCAGGAGCGGTTGACGAGGATGAGCGACACGTTCCCGGCGATGAGGGTGGCGAACGCCAGGGCCCTGCCGGAGTCCTCCGAGCCCGTGTGGTCGAGCCCGAGGCGGAAGGCGACGATGGTGGCGGCGAGCAGGCCCGCCCCCTGGAGGAGCGCCACGACCACGAGCCGCCGGTCGAACAGGCTCGCCCCCACCCTGCGCGGAGGGCGGTGCATCGCCCCCGGCTCGCCCGGCTCGGCCTCGAAGGCCATGGAGCAGGCGGGGTCGATGATCAGCTCCAGGAAGACGATGTGGAGCGGGAGGAGCACGAGCGGCCAGCCGAACAGCGCCGGGAGGAGCGAGACGCCGGCAACGGGCACGTGCACTGCGACGATGTAGACGACCGCCTTCCGCAGGTTGTCGAAGATCCTCCGCCCGAGGCGGATGCCTGAAACGATGGAGGCGAAGTCGTCGTCAGTCACGATCAGGTCCGCCGC
>Ga0153915_10000956_pt1 | contig 26699 bp, 18 predicted proteins | sample Opewatmetagenome_2_FD_107003 | JGI IMG/M metagenome (GOLD analysis project Ga0153915, IMG submission 107003) | Freshwater wetland microbial communities from Ohio, USA - Open water 3 Core 3 Depth 3 metaG | ecosystem: Environmental > Aquatic > Freshwater > Wetlands | place: USA: Ohio, Lake Erie...
CCTCCTCGACTGGCTGGTCGTCCTCGCCTACCTCGCGGCGAGCCTCGCGCTGGGTCTCTGGGTGGCCCGGCGGGGTGCCCGCAACCTGGCCGAGTTCTTCGTGGGCAACCGGGCCATCCCCTGGTGGCTCGCGGCCACTTCCATGGCGGCCACGACCTTCAACGTCGACACCCCGCTGTACGTCGCCGGGCGGGTAGCGCGAGCCGGGGTGGCCGGCAACTGGGAGTGGTGGTGCTTCGCGCTGGCGCACGTCCTGCTCGCCGTACTGCTCGCCAAGCTGTGGCGGCGCGCCAGCGTGGTCACCGACCTGGAGCTCACCGAACTCCGCTACGGTGGTCCCCCCGCCGCCTTCCTCCGTGGGGCGCGCGCCTTCCTGTTTGCGGTGCCGCTCAACTGCATCAGCATCGGGTACGGCATGCTGGCCATGCGCAAGGTGATGATCGGGCTGGGTCTGCTCGAGGGCCTGCGGGGCCTCCCCGGCGACGACCGGCTGTGGGCCATCATGCCCATCGTCCTGATCACACTCGTCTACACCGCGGTGGCCGGCCTGTGGGGGGTTGTGGTGACCGACCTCCTGCAGTACGTGCTCGCGATCCTGGGCGCGCTCCTGGTCATGGTCTATGCGCTCCACGAGGTCGGCGGGCTGGGCAGCCTGACCGAGCAGCTCCGGGCCTCGGGCCAGGGCGCGCGACTCCAGCTGGTTCCCCATGGCGAGGAGGCGTTGGTGCCGCTCGGCACCATGGCAGGGTACCTGTTGGTCCAGTGGTGGGCGTTCCGCAACAGCGACGGAGGGGGGATGTTCGTGCAGCGACTCTCCGCTACGGCCGACGAGCGCGAAGCGACTCGGGCGACCCATCTGTTCAACATCCTCAACTACGTGGTTCGAACCTGGCCGTGGATCCTGGTCGGGCTCGCGGCGCTGCTGCTCCTGCCCGGCCTCGAGGACCCCGAGCTCGCCTATCCGTTGCTCATGAAGCGGTTCCTTCCGCCGGGGCTGCTCGGCCTCGTGTTCGCGAGCCTGCTGGCCGCGTTCATGTCGACCGTCTCCACCCAGATCAACTGGGGCGCGAGCTACCTGGTGAACGACCTCTACGCCCGATTCGGCGGTGTCACCGACCAGCGCCGGTTGCTGCTCGCGGCCCGCTGGGCCTCGGTGGCCCTCACCCTGATTGCCGCGCTGGTCTCGTTCTTCATGGACGACGTGGGTCAGGTCTTCCGGTTCCTGATCCTGATCGGAACCGGCCCCGGGCTGGTGCTGCTGCTGCGTTGGTTCTGGTGGCGGGTGAACGCCTGGGCGGAAATCGCGGCGATGGGCGCGGCGCTGGCGCTCGCCTCACTCAGCTACCTGCCGAACTTCAAGGCGCTGGGATACGGCGCGCAGCTCGCGGCCACGGCCTTCGGCACGCTGGCGATCTGGATGCCGGTCATGCTGCTGACCCGGCCTGAGCGGCCGGAGGTGCTGGAGGGCTTCTATCGGCGGGTGCGGCCAGGCGGCGCCTGGGGACCGCAGCGGCGGGCGACGGGTCTCGCCCCGCTGGACGACCTCAGGGCCGACCTCAAGCTTTGGCTGCTCTGGAGCGCAGCCCTCCTGGGGGTGATGCTTGGCGCAGGCGCTCTCCTGCTCGGCTGGGGCTGATCGCCAGCGCGACCAGTTCGTCCAGCGGTCTGGGCTCGGCGATCGCGTAGCCCTGGGCGTAGTCCACCCCGATGCGGCGCAGCGTCTCCAGCGTGTCGAGGCTTTCCACCCCTTCCGCCACGGTCTTGAGCCGCATGACGTGGCCCACCCGGTGGATCGCCTCGACCATGGCGTACTCCACCGGGTCGGTCTCGATGTGGCGCAGGAAGGCACCCGCGATCTTGAGCGAGTCCACCGGCAGGCTCTGCAGGTAGGCGAAGGACGACATCCCGCTCCCGAAGTCGTCCAGGGCGAACCAGCAACCCATGGCCTTGAGCTCCCGGATGAAATGGGCGGCCAGGCCCAGGTTCGCAATCGCCGCCGTCTCGGTGATCTCGAAGCAAAGCGCCTCGGGCGCCAGGTCGTGCCGCGCCAGCTGGTCGCGGACGAAGGCCAGCATGGTCGGGTCTCCGAGAGAGGCGCCGGACAAGTTGATCGAGGCGATCGGTTGCCAGCCGCTGGCCCGATTCGCGGCGTACAGGGCCGCGACCTCGCGCACCACCCAGCGGTCCACCGCGCCCATCAGGTTGTAGCGCTCCGCTGCCGGGATGAAGGCCCCGGGCGCGATCAGCTCGCCGTCCCGTTCGACCATCCGCAGCAGCACCTCGACCCGGGCCCGTTCCCCGCTCCGCGGCACCAGCGGCACGATCGCCTGGCCATACAGCCGGAACCGCCCCTCCTCCAGCGCCGAGGTGATCCGGCTGACCCACTGCATCTCGCCCTGGCGGAGCGCCATCGCCGCGTCGTTCGGCTCGTAGAAGTGAACCCGGTTGCGGCCCCGTTCCTTGGCCGCGTAACAGGCGGCGTCGGCATCGCGGAGCACCGTCGCGAGACTCTCGCTCTCCCCAGTGATCGGGACGACGCCGATGCTGACTCCGAGCGCAAAGGGCTTCCCCTCCCACACGAAGCGGAACTCCTGCACCGCCTCGAGCAGTTCGTGCGCCACGCGGGTCGCCTGGCCCGGCGGGCAGTGCTCGAGCAGTACCCCGAATTCGTCGCCACCCAGGCGGGCGAGGGTGTCCCGCCGGCGAACCTTCTTCTGCAGCGCGTTGGCCAGCTGGCGCAGCAGCTCGTCCCCAGCGCCGTGTCCGCAAGTGTCGTTGACCACCTTGAACTGGTCCAGGTCCAGGTAGCACAAGGCGTGGGTGATGACTTCCTGCTGGGCCCGCTGCAGCGCCCGTCCCACCCGCCGCTCGAACTCGTGCCGGTTCACCAGGCCGGTGAGGAAGTCGTGCGAAGCCTGGTGCGCCAGCTGGCGGGCCAGGGTGCGCGCCCGGCTCACGTCGTGGAATACCAGGACCGCGCCGATGACCTCGCCGTCGGCGTCCCGGATCGGCGCCGCGCTGTCATCGATCGCGAATTCGCGTCCGTCCGGCCGGACCAGCAGCGAGAGATTGGACCGTCCCACCACCCGACCCTCGCGCAGACAGATCTCGACCGGGTTCTCCAGTGCTTCCCGGGTGCTCTCGTGGACCAGCGCCAGCACGTTGGAGATGGGGCGGCCGGCGACTTCCGACGTCGGAACCCCGAGCAGCTGCTCCGCGACGGGGTTGAGATACTCGATCGCCCCGCGCGCGTCGGTGCGCACTACCGCGTCGCCGATCGACCCGAGCGTCACCTCGGCCCGCTCCTTCTCATCCCGCAGCCGCCGCTCCAGCCGCTTCCGCTCGGTGATATCCCGGGCGATGGTGGAGTAGAAGTCCACCGTCCCGTCGCGCTGCCGGTGGCACAGGATCACCTGCGACAGGGTGATCTCACGCCCGTCCACCGTGAGGATGGTGCTCTCCCCGACCCAGCTCCCGCGCTCCGACGCCTCCGCCAGGGTCTCCGACCGGAGCAGCAGTTGCGCCCACCGGGGCGGCGCGATTCCCGGGGCCGCAGCCTCCCGGCCGCTGCCCAGCAGTTGCTGCCCCGCTTCGTTGAGATAGATCGCCTGGCCTGCCTGATCGGCAAAGCACACCGGGTCGGTGGTCGACTCCAGCACGGCTGCCAGCCGGCGCTGCAGGGCGGACAGCGCCACCGCCCGGCGCCGGGCCTGGGTGACGCTCAGCAGCACGGCCAGGAACAGAAGCAGGGTGATGGCGAGGCCGATGAGGATCGCCCTACGGGCGGTGTCGCTCACGCGGTAGACCTCGTTCGCGTCGGTCTCCACCGCCAGGCCCAGGCCCAGCTGGTCGTCCCACTCCCAGGCGCCCACGACCTGCACCCCCCGGCGGTCGCGGTATCCGTCCAGATCGATGCCGGGTTGCCCCCGCACCGCATCGCGCGCCATTCTGGTAAGGCTGCGGGTGCCCGGTTCGCGCAGTACCGGATCGATCCCGTCCTCGCGGCTCACCGCGCTGCTTCCGAGGATCACCCCCGCCCGGTCGAAGAAATAGGTCTGCCCCAGGGAGCGGTTGTGGCTCTGTTCCGCCACCTGGTCGAGCTCCTGTCTGACTGGGAGGACCAGGGCCAGCACGGCGATGACCTGGCCGTGGCTGTCGCGGATCGGCGCGAGGGCGGTGAGTTGGGGCTGCGCGAGGGTGTCCCCCGGGAAGGGGCTCAGGGCTGGGAGACCGTCGAGTGCCTTCGAGACCGCATCCTCCATCGAGGCGGGGATGCGCTCGGACAGCGTGTCCGGCCAGCGGAACAGCGCGTGTTCGTCTTCGGCGATGATCCAGTATCCCACCAGGCCGTTGGAGCGCACCGCGAGATCGAGGACTCGCTGCAGCGCGGCCGCACTCGTGTTCACGGTGTCGCCCTTGCGCCAGGACGTCACCGCCGCCTCGACCACCCGTCCCAGTTCCCGGTTCGAGGCGGTCGAGGCGGCGAGGCCCTGCTGCCGAGTGGCCCAGTGGCGGGAGGCTTCGTGGGCGGTGGCGAGGACGGTCTTCAGCGTGCGGCTGGCGGACTCGCGAACAGCCGCATCGACCCGGTCGATCGTCCAGATCGCGCCGGCGGTAACCCCGACGATGAACAGAACGACGCCGCCAACGGCGGCGCCGGAGAGGAGCCGTTCGGAGAGGTACCGGCGGTCGCGAAACAGGTCCATGCCGCCCATTGTGTGCTCCGTGAGACCTTCGGGCGGTGACTGGGGACACAGGCTAAGGCCGGAGGGCCGTGAGCCAAGGCTGGATCAGGGGGTTCGTCCAGGGGCCCCGAAAGCCCTTGGCCCCTGGCCCGTAGCCGTCCTCGTCCTTATTGCCCGGCGATCAATTCCTGCACATACCGCGCCGGGACCCCATAAATGATGCGGCCGCTACTTCCGGGCTGCCCTCCGAACAGGACGCCAATGACCTTCCCCTCCCGGTCGAAGATCGGGCTGCCGCTGGAGCCCTCCGCTCCATAGCTGTCGAGCTGCAGGACTTCGGGGAGCACTCGGGACACGGTGCCGAGGGTCAGAGTCGCCGCTGCGCCCACCTGGGACCAGTTCTGCCCGGCGGCGAGGTCGAGCCCGAGTGGGAACCCCAGTATGGCTACCGGCTCGCCCATGGCCCCCGCCCGGGAGGCCGGAGCTACCTGCTTCACTACGGGGAAACCCCGGTGGACGGTTGCGCGGATGAGGGCGAGGTCCGCTTCGGGGTGCACGCGGACGAGATCGGCCCGGAAGTTCTGCGGCGTCCCGTTGAACACCACGCCGATCCGCTCGGCGGTATTCCCGGCCGAGTCGGTAACCACATGCTTGTTGGTGACCAGTAATCCGCCGGTCGGGTCGGACTGGACCGCGAATGCGGTGGCAGTAAAGACTCGGTGATCGGCAAATTGCACGAATACGAGGGCGATTGCGTCCCGATTCGCCGCTGCGATCCCGCTGGCGTCCAGCCGGGCGGCGCCGGCCAGGTTGCGCTGCCGCCGCATCGCTGCGTCGAGCCTGCGGTGCAGGTCGGCCATGGTACGGGCGTCGCCCGGGGCGGCCGCCGTCAGCTGCTGCTTGAGCCGACCGGCCTCACTCTGGGCGGAATCGAGGGCCGCCTTGAGCCCCTCGTTGCCCGCCGCGAGCGCCTCGATCTGCTGTGCCAGACTGTCGACCTGGCCCAGCAGCACCCGGCGCTGTTCGGCGAGCCGCTGCCCGGTCATCCGGGCTTCCCACAGGTACGCCGCCGACATCACCACCAGCAGGCCGAACAGGATCAGCGTGGCCCGCCGCAGTCCCTTGGTTTCCTTCTTGACCGCGATCTGGACCCGGGTCGTAGTACCGGGGCCCGGGGTGGGCCGGGGGTTCTTGAGCTGCTCCGGGGTCAGCTTGGGTCGGGGCGGCGGCGGCTGCTCCTGCATCCCGAACACCACAGTTCCCTGACCCGGGGCTCCGCTCGGTGGAGTGATCACCGGGCGGGTATCGCCGATCGCGGCGAACTCCACCTCGGGGCCCTGCTGGCCGAAGCGGAGCACGTCCGCGGTGGCCAGCACGTGGTCGGTGGTGAGACGGCGGCCGTTGACGAATGTGCCGTTGGTGCTGCCCAGGTCGCGCAGGACGTACATCATCCCATCGAGCGCCACCGCGGCATGACGGCTGGATACGTCGAGGTCCTTGTCGGGGTCGAACTGCAGCTCGCACTGCGGATGCCGGCCGATGCAGATGTAGGCCTGGCTGAAGATGCTGGTCTGGCCTGCTCTGGCCCCGGAGAGGACGGTGAACTTGGCTTTCATGCCGCGGCGGGCGGGGGAGGGGTCACCGGTCGGTGAACAGCAGCAGCAGGGTCGCAGCCACGAGCAGGAGCGCCAGTACACCCAGCACTACCCGTCTGCCCTGTCCCTGTGGCTCCTCCGCGATCGGGGGATCCTGCTGCGCCGTTGGCACCGGGGCGGGGCTGCCGGTATAGACCGGCACCGGCTCGGTCGTTGTCTCGGCCTCGCTCAGCGGATAGACCTGGTGCCCCACCTCCGCCACGCCATCCGGTTCCGGGAGGCCCTCGCCGCCGAAGCGCGCTGCCACCGCGGTGATGTTGTCCGGGCCACCCCGTTCATTGGCGGCCTCGATCAGCTTGGCGCACGCCTCGACCAGGTCCGGGACGGAACTCATGACGCTGGCGATTTCCTCCTTCTTGACCTGACCGGAGAGTCCGTCGGAGCATAGCACCAGTACGTCGCCGCGCCGGAGCTCCTGGAAGGTCAGGTCCACCTTCACCCGGGGGTCGGGACCGAGTGCCTGCAGGATGATGTTGCGCCGCTCGCTCTGCTCGGCCTCCTCCTCGGTGAGCTCCCCCGCCTCCACCAGCCGCTGCATCAGCGACTGATCCTTGGTGATCTGCGTCGCCACGCCGTTGCGCACCAGATAACCGCGGCTGTCTCCCACCTGGGCCAGGTAGAGGCCTGTGCCGAAGACTCCGGCCACCGTGGCGGTGGTCCCCATGCCCCGGACCTCGGGATGCTCCTTGGCGTGCAGGTGGATCCGGTTGTTGGCCAGCTCCACCGCTTCCTTCATTCGGTAGGCGAACCGGTTGGCGCTGATCTCCGGGTCCTCGGGCCACACGGTGGTCATGTGGCCGAACACCAGGTCCGCGGCCATGCGGCTCGCGACCTCTCCCGCGGCTGCCCCGCCCATGCCGTCCGCAACCATGAACAGGGAGCCGCGGGGGCCGACCTCGTGTTCGCGGACCTCGGGGTGCAGGCTGGCGACCCGGCGCGACAGATCCGCCACGAGGAACGTGTCCTCGTTGTGGTCGCGGGTGCGGCCGACATCGGTCTTGCCGAAGACGGAGATCTGCACGGGGCCTTGAGTCACGGTTGCCTCAGTTCCCGGTCTTTTCCTTGAGCGATTCAATGAGACTCTTGACCTGTGGATCCGGCCTGAGCGCATACGAGCGCTCGGCCCAGGTGAGGGCCTGGGTGAAATCAGCGTCCTCCTGGAAGGCGGCCGACACCGCCCTTGCGGCCCTTGCCCGCATCTCGGTCGAGACGTCTCGCCGCTGATAGATGGCGATGGCCTTGGCCCGTGCCGCCGGCCGGCTCGCGGGATCTAGAATGCTGTCGGGGTCGGGCAACTCGACCTTCGCAGGCCCGATATCCACCGCCCCGATCGGCTTCACCGCCGAGTCTCGCAACTGGTCCTGCCCTCCGGTCTTGCCGTTCGCCGTCCGGGTGCCGGAAGGGATGGCGGCTCCGCCGTTCGCCGGATGGCTGAGCCGCACGATGCTGTCCCGCGCCAGGCTGTCGCGGGTCACGCTGTCGCGCTGCGCCTGGCGGATGCTGTCGGCATCCGGGGGCGCAACATGATTCGCCGCCACGCCGGGGGTGTCGGCCGGCCTGTCTCTCCCGAGTAGCTTGTCCCGCATTGCGTAGCCCCCGCCCGCCAGCGCAAGCAGTACCACTCCCACCGCGATCGGCACCAGGGGAACAGCGCGCTTCTCTCCCCGGACCACGGCCGGTCCGGAAGAGGTGCGTGGGAGCGGCTCGGCCCTGGATCTCTCCCGGCCAACAGCCGGATCGATCCTCGTGGCCGGCACCGTGCCCGGGGCCGCTACCTCCCCCTGGCCACGCAGCTGGATCTGCTGGGTGCCCGCCTCGACGTCGATCGGCCCGGCGACACTCCCCGCCAGCGCTCGCACATCCCGGGCGAACTCCGCCGCAGAAGCGTACCGGTCATCCGGCGTCCGGGCCAGCGCCCGGTCCATGACCCGCTGCAGCTGAGCAGGGAATCCCACGTCCGGCCGCGCCGTGGCGAGCGGCACCGGGTCGTCGGTGAGCCGCTTGATCATGGTCTCCTGCTGGCTGTCGGCGGGGAAGGGCGACCCGCCCGTCAGCATCCGGTAGAACACCAGGGCCAGGGAATACAGATCGCTCCGGCCGTCCACCGGGTCCCCGGCCAGCTGCTCGGGACTCATGTACTCCGGGGTGCCTACGACGAATCCCGTCTTGGTGACCTTCTGCGCCCCGCCCTCCGCGCCCACCGCCTTGGCGATGCCGAAATCCACCACCTTCACGGTGTCCTTCCCGCGGGCGGTGATGATCATGATGTTGTCGGGCTTGAGATCGCGGTGCACGATCCCGAGGTCGTGGGCCACCTGCAGGGCATCGGCGCACTGGGTGATGATGCTCGCCGCGCGGCTCAGCGGCAGGGTGCCCTGTTCGTCCAGGATGCCGTTCAGGCTGCGCCCCTCGATGAACTCCATCGCGAGGTAGATCAGCCCTTCCGGTGTCTCGCCGAAGTCGTAGATGGCGCAGACGTTCGGGTGGCCGATCCGGCTGGCATTGGCCGCCTCGCGGTTGAACCGGCTGATGGCGTCCGGGTCCTTCATCATGCCCGGCGACATGATCTTGATGGCGCAGCGCCGGCCCATCTTCACGTGCTCGGCCAGGTACACCTGGCCCATCCCGCCCTCGCCCAGCTTCTTCTGGATGTGGTACCGGTCGGCGATGACCTGGCCGACCAGGTCGGTGGCCGTCCCGCCCGAGGGGCGCAGCGGTGTCCCGTCCCGGTTGCAGAACAGGACCTCGTCGCCGTATTCGCTGCCACAGGCAGTGCAGAACTTCATCCGATCTCCGCCCGCAGCATCTGGTCACCGACCAGCAGTCGCGCGTTGGGGCTCACCCGCCGCTCGCCTCGCACGGCCACCGCGACCCCGTTCCGGCTGCCCGCGTCCAGCAGCACGAAGTCGGCGTCCTCGCTCCGGATGAGGGCGTGCAGTGCGCTCATGGACGAGTCGTAGGGAAACTGCCAGTCGCCCTGCTCCCGCCCGATCCGAACCGAGCGACCCGGCGAGAGATGCATGATGTCGCGGGCGCTGCCGTCGGCACGGATCTGGGCGATGTTGGCGATGTCCGCCGCCGGGGCGAGGCTCCCGAGCCGGCGGGTCTGATCCTGTTCGGGCGGTCGCGGCCCGGGGTAGCCCAGCCGGCGGTAGCGCAGGATCTGGCTGCCGAGGAGCACAGCGTCCCCATCGGTGAGCCGGTGAGGCTCATCCAGGTACAGCCAGGTGCCGTTCTTGCTGCCGAGGTCCCGGACCGTGAGGATCCCGTCCACATAGAGGAACTGGGCGTGAAGCGGCGAGAGGTAGTCGTCGTCCGGGAAGTTGATGTCCGCGCCCTGCCGCCCCACCGTGGTGACGGCGTTCTGCACCGGGAAGCGGTGAGCCACGTTGCCGGAGCGGTCCAGCAGGGCGAGGTGCGGTGGGACCTTCGACGAGCGCGGTGGCGCCGGCACCGTGGCCTGTGGACCCGTGTCGCCGAACGAGGCTCCACAGGCTGGGCAGAACTTGCTCCCCTTTTCGTTCAATCGGCCACACCGGGTGCAGGCATGAGCGGCGCGCACCTGAGTGAGCCGGGTGCCGCACTGGCCGCAGAAGGGCAGCTCTGCCGCCACCGGTGAGGAGCAGGACGGGCAACGCACGGCGGGAGTGGCCTCCGCCACACCCCGAGGGGCGTCAGGCACCTGCGGCATTTAGCGCCTCAACCTGTGGGAGAGGGCTGCCGGATGCCGGCCAGCGCGCGCCGGGCACATGCGATGGGACGATCCTCGTGCTGGAAGGGGATGAAGGCCTCGCAGCAATCTAAGGAATGGGCGGGTAGAGCGTCAACGGATTGCTTGGCGTAAGTTCCGGTGGCTGTGTACCTTGCAGCCCTATGTTTGTGCCTGCCCTTACCCGGGCGCGCCTGGCCCGCCTCGCCCTCCCACTGCTCCTTGCGGGCTGCGCCGGTACACCCTCGCCTGCCGCTCCCCGTCCTGCCGGCACGGCCGGGAGCCCCGGCGGCTCGAGTCGGCTTCCGCCGATCACGCCGGTTTCCGGCCCACTGCGCCTCAGAGTGAGCTATCCGGCACCGACGGACCAGATCGATGCCCGGGATACGACCTTCCTGCTCGGATCGGTGGGAACTGGCGACGCCACGCTCTCGATCAACGGCACCCCTGTGCCCGTTGCACCGAACGGCGCCTGGATCGCGTGGCTGCCGATTCCACCAGATTCGATCATCGAATTTGTTCTGGTGGCGCGTACCACCACCGATTCGGCCTCCATCACTTATCCGGTGCACAGGGTACGTCGGTTTCGGCCCCCTGAGCTCGCCCTGTGGATCGACTCCACCTCCGTTTCACCCGGCGGACGGGCCTGGTGGCCGGCAGACGAATTCCTGCCCGTGAGCGTGCGTGCCTCCGAAGGGGCGACGGTGCGAATCCGTCTGCCCGACGGAACGGTGATTCCCCTGGTTGCCGAATCCACTCCCGAGGAGGTGCCCTGGGGGGTGCGGGCGTTCGATCACGACACCGCCAACCTGGTCACCCCGAGGAAGGCGGAACGCTACGTCGGGGTGATTCGGGGGCGGGCGCTTGGTGAGGACCCGGGTCCGCTGCTCGGCCCTCCCCCTCCTCCTGGCGCTCCCACCCCTCCCGCGTCTCCGACAGCGCCAGTGATCGAAGCGATCGCTGGCACCGATACCGTGCGTGCAACCTGGCCCATCCGGCTCCGGCTGCTCGACTCGGTGCCGCAGCTGATCGAGTTCAACGACGATACGGCCGGGAAGGGCACCGGCGACAGCTTGACGGTGGGCCGAGCCCGCCCCGGCGCCACCTATCACTGGTTCTTCCCCACCGGCACGCGAACGACAGCGACTGGTCGGCTCGGTGACGACCTCCGGGTCAGGCTCTCACGCGGGCAGGATGCCTGGGTTCCGGCGGCGGATGCGATCCCGCTCGCGCCCGGGCTGCCCGCGACGCGTGCAACCGTCGGATCGATCGCCCTGGCCCCGCGGAGCGATCGACTGCTCCTTCGGATTCCGGTGTCCCAGCGGAGCCCCTTCCGGGTGGAGGAAGAGGCGGCGCGCCTCACCCTGCGCCTCTACCATGCGGTGAGTGACATCAACTGGACACGCTACGGGCCGCCCGACAGCTATCTGCGCGACATCCGCTGGGTCCAGGCCGGCGACGATGTGACCATCACAATCGACCTGGGCGGCCCGGTCTGGGGATATCGTACCCGGTGGAGCGGGAACGATCTTATCCTCGAGCTTCGCCGCCCGCCGGTGATCGATCCCTCGCGCCCGTTGGCGGGACGGCTCATCGTGGTGGACCCGGGACATCCACCGCTCGGCGCCACCGGTCCGACCGGTCTCCGGGAAGCCGACGCGAACCTGTCGGTGGCGCTGGTGCTGCGCGACCTGCTGACCCAGGCCGGCGCTCGGGTGATGCTCACCCGCTCCACGAATGTCAGTCTCGACCTGCTGCCGCGTACCCGGTTTGCCGACTCGGTCGACGCGGAACTGCTCGTTTCGATTCATAACAATGCCTTGCCCGACGGAGTGAACCCGTTCACCAACAACGGCACGAGCGTCTACTACAACCATCCCCGGAGCCTCCCCCTGGCCCAGGCCGTGGAGCGCGAACTCGCCCGGGAGCTCGGGATCAGGGATCTCGGCGTGGGTCGAGGCGACCTCGCGCTGGTCCGGCCAACCTGGATGCCGGCGATCCTCACCGAAGGACTCTTCATGATGATCCCGGAGCAGGAGGCCGCCCTCGCGGATGCCCGTGGCCAGCGCCTCTACGCTGTCGCGGTTCGCGACGGGATCGAGTCCTTTCTCCGGGGTGTGGCCCGGGGCCGGAGAGACGTCCCCTAAACCGAGAGCGCCGCCGGGTGCCAGGCAGCAGATGCCGGCCCGGATCCGGGTCCGCCGGGACCCTCCCTTCGCAGGTCTCATGAGGCTGATGGACGGGATCAAGAAGTCGCGTACCCCGCTGCTCCGGGGAATCGGTCTTGCCACGGGTCTGGCCTTGACGACCCTGGTCCCGCTGGCTCGGGCGCGGGCCCAGTCCCCCGAGGATCGCGCGGCCCTGGATCGGTTCCGCGACTCGCTCGCTGCGGTCGAGGACACCTCCAGGCTGGTCGTGCTGGAGCAGCACCTGATCGCCGTGGCCAAAGCAGACCGCGACAACCCGATGCATCACCTCCGGCTCGGGTTCGTGGCGTTGCGTCTTGGCGACCTGGGGAGCAAGACCCGGTACGATGACGGTGCGGGAGAGTTCGAGTGGGCCACCGAGCTGCAGCCCTCATGGCCCTGGGGCTGGTACGGGCTGGGAATCGCCGAGGACAAGGTCGGTGATGCACAGATCTCGATCGTCCAGGGCCTGCAGGCCATGTTCGGCAAGGACCACCTCTCCCGTGCCGCCAACGCGTACGCCCGGTCGGTCCAGGCCGACCCGTCGTTCGATCGTGGCCTCATCGAGCTCGCCTCCACGGCGCTGCGCCAGCGCATCAACATCAAGACCTCGCTCGCCCGGGAAGCGTTGCGCCAGGCCGCTGCGACATCGGCCGCGTCCAACCCGGACGTGCTCCTGTGGCGCGGCCGCGTCGAGCGTGAGGTCGGTGACGTGGACTCGGCGGTCGCCGCGTTCAAGTCCTATCTCGAGCGTGGCGGGAAGCGCGGCATCGGTTTGATCGAGCTGGCGCGCACCGAGTTCCTGCGTGGCTCGCTCGACGGCCAGCGGCCGTACTACGAGGGTGCTCTGATCGACGACCCGCAGGTGGTGGACCAGTACCGCGCCGATCTGAGCCTGGTCGCGAACGACAGCGCGCTGGCGGAGTTCAACGTCAACTCCGGCGAACGGCGGGTGGCGTTCCTCCGCCGCTTCTGGAGCCAGCGCGATCGCGCCTCACTGCTTCGGGATGGCGAGCGGCTCCGCGAGCACTATCGCCGGATGTTCTACAGCCGCAAGAACTTCCAGTTGGTCAGCACCAACCGGCACTACGACATCGAGGAGCGGTTCCGCTCCGGCAGCCAGGACTTCGACGACCGGGGCGTGATCTACATCCGCCACGGGGAACCCACCGAGCGGGCCCGCTATAACGCGCCAGGCATGCAGCTCAACGAGTCCTGGCACTACGCCCGCGCCGACGGTGATCTGATCTTCCACTTCGTTGCCCGCGAGGATGTGCAGGACTACAAGCTGGTAGAGAGCCTGTTCGATGTGCTCGGCTTCGGCAATACGGTGGCCCTGCGTGGCGACCGGGACAACTCCCCGGCTGCCGGACTGGCGAATGAGCTGCTGCTCACCCGGGAGAAGTTCTCGCCGATCTATTCCAAGCTCCTCGGCGCCGGGAATGCCGGCTCCCAGAAATACCTCACCGAGGAGCGGCGCATCGGCCGGCGCAGCATCGCGATCGGCACCCACACCGACAGTTACGAGCTGACTTACGCCCGGGCCCTCAAGCTGGAGACCAACGTGGTGGTCGCCGGGCGCGACTCAGCCCGGAGCCTGCTGCACGTCACCTACGCCATCCCGGGGTCGGCCCTGCATGAGGTCCCATCCGACCGGGGACATCTGTATCCGGTGCGGCTGCGTCTGAGCGTATCCGACCGGGTCGGCGTGCCGGTGGCGACTGTCGACACCACCCGGCTCTTTGTGGCCAAGGAACCGGTGCCGCCTAACGAACACCTGGTCGGGCGGCTGGCCGTGCCGGTCATCCCCGGGAACCTGACCTACCGCCTCGCGGTCGAGCAGGGGGAGGACAACGGCATCATCCTCGCGGCGGACACCGTGTCGGTAGGGGACTTCTCCGGTTCCCGCTTCGAGTTGAGCGGCGTAGTCCTCGGGGCGCGGGAAGCGAACCTGACCTGGCGGCCGGTCGACGGTGACACGGTGTTCTTCAATCCGCTCGGGCGGTATCACCGGTCCACCGGGATGGAGCTGTACTACGAAGTCTATGGATTGCAGGAGAACGCCCCGTTCAAGACGGAGGTCCGGGTCACCAAGGAAGGCAACGGCGGAATCCTCGGCCTGTTCGGCTCACGCAAGCCCGCCATCCGGCTGGGATTCGAGGAGCGCGCCGAGGGCGTTGTGACCCGGGTGCACCGGAGCGTGTCGTTGGAGAAGCTCAGTCCGGGACGGTACTGGATCGAGGTCGTCGTGACCGACACGCCCGGAGCCCAGCGCAGCAGCCGGGCGAGCTTCGAAGTCCATGAGTAACGCCGCCTTCGGGGGCGGTGGGGGATGTGTGGTGTTCGAGTAGTCGCAGGACCGGATGTCTGGAGTCGGCCCCTCCAGCTCCAACCATGCGTTTCCCCATCGCTCCCCTCCGGTTTCCCGCCCTTCCGCCTTCCCGCCGTTCCGCCGCAGTTCAAGTGTAACTCCAATCCTCTCCAGCGCTTGACTCTCGTGGCCCGAATCGCGTACGTTCGGCCATGTTCTGCAAACGGTGTGGATGTGAAGTTGACAAGGCCACCCAGTTCTGCCCGACGTGTGGCCTGGACCTGCGGGTCACGTCGCCTGTCCAGGCCATCGCGACCGGGGATGTCAGCGAGCTGGACATCGTCCGCGAGGCCCTGGCGGACGAGTACGAGCTGCTGGAAGAGCTCGGACGGGGCGGGATGGCCATCGTGTACCATGCCCGGGACAAGCATCTCGAACGCGAAGTAGCGATCAAGGTCCTGCCGTTCTCGCTGGCGTTCGACGCGGAGTTCGTGGAGCGTTTTACCCGGGAAGCACGCACCGCTGCCCAGCTCGAGCACCCCAACATCATCTCGATCTACCGGGTCGGTAAGACCGGTCGCGTGATCTACTTCGTCATGAAGTACATCCGTGGCGGCTCGCTCTCCCGGGTGATGGCGGAACGGAAGAAGCTGAGCCCGCCCGAGATCCGGAAGCTGCTGCTCGAGGTCGGCAGCGCCCTCGGCTACGCCCACACCCGGGGGATCGTCCATCGGGACATCAAGCCTGACAACATCATGTTCGACGAGTTCGGGGCCTGCGTGGTCACCGACTTCGGCATCGCCAAGGCCGGTACCAGCTCCCGCCTCACGGGCACCGGCATGTCCATCGGCACGCCGCATTACATGAGCCCGGAGCAGGCGCGGGCCCAGGCCATCGACGGACGCAGCGATCTCTACAGTCTCGGTGTGGTCGCCTACCAGGCGCTGGTGGGAGAGGTGCCGTACGACGGGGAGGACAGCTTCGCCATCGGCTACAAGCACATCATGGAGCCGATCCCGGTACCGCTGCTCGATACCTCCGACGAGCGCAGACTGTTCGAGGTGATCAAGCGGCTGATCCAGAAAGACCCGCTCGATCGCTTCCAGAAGGCGGAGGATCTGCTCAAGGTGCTGGAAGGGCAGCCCAGCGTCAGTGCGGTGGCGCCGCGCAAGGTCACCCAGAGTCAGGCGGTGCTGGCGGTGCAGTCCACCACCCCGCTGCCGGCGCTCCCGGGGAATCGCCCGTCGGTGGCGGCCGCGTCGCGCGCGCCAGCCAGGCCGAGCACCGCGGCCCCCGAGAGTACCAGCGGACCGGACACGCCGCGACGTCCCGTCATGCGCCGGTCGGTCGCGGCCGGCGAGCCCGATTCGGGGAGGTGGGTGCCCTGGCTGCTGGCCGCCGTGCTGGTCCTGGTCTTCGTCCTGGGGGGAATCTCGCTCTATCGCAAGGGCGCCCTGGGGCCCGGCAGGCCGCCGGCGCCGGCGCCACCACCACCCGACACCACCCCCTCCACGGTCGCCAAAGACGATTCCACAGCCGTCTTCGACAGCACGCTCCTGGCCCCGGCACTGGCCAGCATCGAATCCACGATCACGGCGGACAGCCAACGCCCCAGACCGGTCACGCCAGTTCTCCGCCAGCCGGAGCCCTCCGCCGATACTGGCGTTGGGGTGCTGCGGTTCGGAAACCTGCCGCCCAGGTCGCAGGTGTTCATCGACTCCCGGCCGGTGACCCAGCCCGGCGCCGAGGTCCGGGTGACCGCCGGCTGGCACGAGGTGGGGGTCTCGGCCCCCGGCTTTTCCTTTTATACCGACAGCGTGAAGGTGGAGAACGGACGCACGCTGATGTTGAGCCCGACGCTGAGTGCCTCCGACCTGCCTCCCGTCGTCCCGGGTTCAAGGGAGGATCTCCGCCGCCGTGCCCTGGCACGGCTCGATTGCGAGAATCCCTCCCCGATCAACCGGTTCGGGCGGGAATGCTATGACACTCCTCCGCAGCCGCTGGCGAGCACCCGGGTTCCCGTCCCAGCGGGTGTGAGCGGAATCCCCTCCCCGGTGACGATGATCGTGAAGGTGTCCTTTCGCGGACGCACCCTGATCGTTCGCACCCGGAACCAGTCGAACGACGCCGCGTTCACCAGGGCGGTCGAGGCCTACGCCGAGACCATGCGGTGGACACCTGCGATGCGCGATGGCCGGCCGGTGGACGGCTGGACCCAGTATGCCTTCCAACCTGAAGTGCCGTGAATCGACCCTCGGTCCATCCAACTGCTTTCATCGCGCCTACTGCTCTGGTCATGGGAGACGTTACCCTGGCCGCGGAGGCGAGCGTCTGGTACACCTCCGTCCTTCGGGGCGACACCGCACCGATCCGGATCGGGAGCCAGAGCTGTCTCCAGGACGGCTGCATCGTTCATGTTGATGAAGGAATTCCCTGTGCGGTCGGGAACCGGGTCGGTGTCGGCCACCGGGTGACGCTGCACGGCTGTACCGTCGAAGACGACTGCCTCGTTGGCATGGGCAGCATTCTCCTCAACGGGGTCGTGGTTGGACGGGGCAGCGTGATCGCGGCGGGAGCCGTGCTTCCCGAAGGGATGAAGGTGCCGCCGGGGTCGGTGGTGATGGGCCTACCGGGCAAAGTGGTGCGGCAGGTGGATGCCGAACTGGCCGGCCGCATCGAGGAGACCTGGAAGCACTACGTTGAACAGGCGCGGCGGCATCGAGCCGGAGAATATCCTCCAGCCTGAGTTGGGTCATTCATCACACAAATTGGACAATCGGACAGGCGGGACGGCGGACGGCCATCCCGCCTTTGCGCCCCTCCGCCTACCTGCCTTCCAGCCGACTCGAGTGCGGCCGAGCCCGATCAAGTATATTTGTGATGTGAAAACAGATTCCGCACGGAATTGCGTGGTTTTTCCGCGTATTGTCGATGGGTCGGGGCGGTCCTACTATTGTCTTCGCTGTCTCCCCCAGTGACTGTTCCGTCATCCAATCGTATCTCAGCGGTGACACTCTCGCCTCGTTTTCAGGGACGGGCCATGGCGACTTCCGGCGATTCCTCGCACGAGCTTGAGCTCTCGGCCAACGCCATCACGGTGTTGGAAAAGCGTTATCTCATTAAGGACGATCAGGGCAGACCCACTGAGGCCGCCCCGGATCTCTTCTGGCGGGTGGCCCGGACTATTGCCGAGCCGGACCGCAGGTACGGCGCGTCTGCCGGGGCGGTGGAGGCCCTCTCGGAGGCCTTCTTCGATCTGATGGCGCACCGGATGTTCATGCCCAATTCCCCGACCCTGATGAACGCGGGCCGGCCACTGGGGCAGCTCTCCGCCTGCTTCGTCCTGCCGGTTGAAGACACCCTTTCCAACGGGCGCGACGGGATCTACGACACCCTCCGCGCGATGGCGCTGGTGCATCAGTCGGGCGGCGGGACGGGGTTCTCCTTCTCGCGTCTGCGGCCCCAGAACGACATCGTCCGCTCCACGATGGGTGTGGCGAGCGGACCGGTGTCCTTCATGAGCCTGTATGATGCCTCGACCGACGTCGTGAAGCAGGGCGGTACCCGCCGGGGTGCGAACATGGGGATACTCCGGGTGGATCACCCGGATATCCTCGAGTTCATCTCCTGCAAGGACGACATCAGCAAGATCACCAATTTCAACATCTCGGTCGCAGTGACCGACGCCTTCATGGCGGCGGTGGAGCGGGACGACGAGTACGATCTGATCCACCCCAAGACCCGCCAGGTGACGGGCCGGCTCAAGGCTCGCGACGTGTGGGCCAGGATCATCCACGGCGCCTGGAAGACCGGCGAGCCGGGCGTGTTTTTCATCGATCGCGCCAACTACTACAACCCGGTTCCGCACCTCGGCGCGTACGAGGCCACCAACCCCTGTGGCGAACAGCCGCTGCTGCCCTACGACGTCTGCAACCTGGGGTCGATCAACGTCGGGTATTTCGTGAAGGACGGGCAGGTGGACTGGGAGCAGATGCGCCAGATCATCCACCTCTCGACCCACTTCCTCGAGAACGTGATCGACGCCAACAACTACCCGTTGTCCGAGATCGATCAGCTGTCCAAGCGGATCCGGCGGATTGGACTCGGTATCATGGGTCTGGCCGACCTGCTCATCCGTCTCGGGCTCTCCTACGACAGCGAGGAAGGCGTCGAGATGGGCCGCAGGATCATGGCCTTCGTCGACGATGAGGCCAAGGTCGAGTCCGAGCGGCTGGCGAGCCAGCGCGGGGTGTTCCCGGAATGGGAGAAGAGCATCTGGGGCCCGGACGCCACCTGCGCCCGCGACGAGCAGGGCCGGCGGATCCGGCCGATGCGCCGCCTCAGGAACTGCAATGTCACCACTGTCGCTCCGACCGGGACCATCTCGATCATCGCCGGCTGCAGTTCGGGCATCGAGCCGCTGTTCGCCGTGGCCTTCATGCGAAATCAGGCCGGCGTGCTAATGCCCGACGTGAACGAGGACTTCGTCGCGATCGCCCGCCGCGAAGGCTGGTACTCCGAGGCGCTGATGCAGAAGATCGCCTCTGCGGGGCACATCGCCTTCCCCGAGGTGCCGGAGAAATGGCGGCGGGTCTTCGCCACCGCCAACAATATCAAACCGGAGTGGAACATCCGGATGCAGGCCGCATTCCAGGCCCACAACGACAGCGCGATCTCCAAGACCTGCAATTTCGCTAACGACGCCACCGAGGAATACGTCGAGGAGATCTACCGCCTGGCCTTCAAGCTGGGCTGCAAGGGCGTGACCGTCTATCGCGACGGCAGCCGGGATATGCAGGTGCTTTCGACCGGCTCGATTGCCAAGAAGGTGGCGGAGCAGGCCACGACCAGCGGCACGGCCGAAGCCCGGTCCGACCTGGTGGTCGCGGGAGACGGTCGCTCCACCTCCGCAGATCTGCATGGCGAGATCGCCGAGCTCCGGGCGGAGACCGATCGGCTTCGCAAGGTGGTCCATGAGCTGGAGGCGGAGAACCTGCAGCGCCGGCAGAAGCGCTCACGCCCCGAGACGCTGCGCGGCACCACCCGCCGGGTCGAAACGCCGCTGGGCACGCTGTACGTCACCATCACCGAGGACGATCGTGGCCAGCCGTTCGAGGTGTTCATGAGCCTCGGCAAGGCCGGGGGCGCCATCATGGCGGACGTCGAGGCGATGGGCCGCCTGATCAGTCTGGCCCTCCGCTCCGGCATCCCGCTCAAGGAGGTCCATCGCCAGATCCGCGGAATCAGTTCCGACCGCGCCATCGGGCTGGGGCCCAACAAGGTGCTGTCAGTGCCGGACGCTGTCGGCATCGCGATCGAGCGGTGGATGCAGGAGAAACAGGGAGTCCAGCAGGAGCTGCTCGCCGGCGCCACTCCTCCGGCGGGCACGCCGGTGCCCACGGTCGCGCAGCTTCAGCAGGTGGCCACACGGGGCGGTGAGCAGGTGGAGCTGAGCCATCAGCAGCCAGTGCTGACCGGTGCCTGCCCGGACTGCGGCTCCCAGCTGGAGTTCGCCGAAGGCTGCATGAAGTGCCACGTGTGCGGATTCTCGGAATGTGGGTGATGGCGTAGACCGCACAGCCGTGCGGCCCCAGGCCTTCACCCATCAGCGGGGGCGGACATGACATCCGCCCCCGCTGTTTCGTCTGCCCCTTGAGACCGCTCCCGGCCGCCCTTGGCAGGTGGCCACCCGGCGTGCCCGCTCTGGCCTGCCTGACAACGGTCGCTGCGTTTCTTCTCACTCTTCCCACCGCCGATCCCGTGCGTCTGAACCCGTCCTATTCGATCGATGGGGCGACAGGGGGTGTGGCAAGGGCTGCGGGAGTTACAGCGCGATGCGGGACTATCTGGTCCGGGTCCAGAGTACCGACGAGACTGTCGGAACCGGCAGCTATCGCTCTACCCTGCAGTGTGGCACTTCCGCCGGGCGAGCTGGTCCATGACCCGGCTATTTGGAGTCGCCCGGGGGAAGCCGGCGCCCAGCGGTATCGTCCGCCGGCTGCCGACCTGCCTTGACCCTGGCGTAATGGCGTCGCGCTTTCTCCCGCCCCCCGCACGTATCCATGGCGCACCACCGGCGAAGCCCGTTCCGGCTCCGGTCCACGTACATCCACCCGCAGTTAGGGCCCTCACACATCCGGATGCGCTCCGCCTCGGCCGAGGTAAGCAGGGTCGCGCAAGCCAGGGCGACTCGCCACAAGGGAGCCTCGAGGGCGTCGCTGGGGTCAAGCCACTCCCAGCGTAGTGCGGCACGAGGCCGACCTCGGGTCACTGTCCCGAGGCGGCGATGCTCCAGCGCCCGCGACACGACGCGATTCAGCTGCTCGAGTACGGCCGGCTCCGGGTTCCCACGAACCACCCCGAGAGAGGCCTCCCGGATCAGACCCCTGAGTCTGAGTGCCTCCACATGGACCCGCTCGGCCTCGGCGCTGCGGCGGGCACCCATCCGGCGGAGACGAGCCGCCTCATCCGGCCCTAGCATGCCCGTGCCCTCCGCCCAGGAGAGCAGGGCAGCGTAGTCCACTAGCCGCTCCGCCACCGGGCCATTGGGGGTCCAGTCCACTGTGTTCACCAGGTCCAGGCTGGCGTCGCCGGCGAGATAGCGAAAGGAGCGGGGCTCGGGGCCGGGAGCAGAGGGCATGACCCCGAATATACAACCAGTATGACTCTGTTGACAGGTTAGGTTAGCCGGCCTACCTTGCAACTTGTAATCTGATATATACCGGTTACAAGGAGCCCGCATGCCCCCCGCCACTTTCGCCTCCGCCCTCGCCGTCATCCTCGCCAGCGTGGGAGGCGGGCAAACCCCTTCGGCCGCAGCGCCGACCCCTGACCGTCCGCGGCGGGCGCTCGCGCGCACCTGGCGCGGCGCCACTCGGCCGGAGGACGCGGAGACTTACCTCGAGTATCAGAGAGGAACCGGCCTTCGATCCTACCAGCGGACGCCGGGGAATCTCGGAGTCACCGTTCTCACGCGAAACCGAGGATCAAAGACCGAGTTTCTGATGGTGAGTCTGTGGGAGTCGGAGGATTCGATCCGGCGGTTCGCGGGTGACACCATCGACCGCGCTGTCTTCTACCCTGAGGACGACCGCTATCTGGTGGAGCGGGACGAACACGTCGACCACTTCGAGGTGGTCTTCCAGGAGGGTGGATTGAGCCGGTGAAGGTGCGCCTGGGCAGATAGATCGCGGCTAAGGTGCCCTGCTCGTCTTCGCCCGCCCCCTCTGGCGCGCTGGTGGTGGGAGCCGTCCTGCTCACACGAACCTGATGTCGTTGACTCGGGCCGGTGCCACGGGATCGTAAGACGCGAGACGGGAGGCGGTGAGCCGCGACGCGCGGCCCATGCCTCCCGTCCCTCGTTTCACACGCCGCCGGGCTTAGTTGCCGGGCTTGCTCCAGGTCACCTTCACCTTGTCGAGGTTCTTGTCGAACACCTTCTGTTGGTCGGGATTCAGGACACTCCTGATCTCCTTGGCCGCTGCGAGCCGATGGTCGACGGCTCCAGCGCCCATGCCCGGCTTCGTGGAATCGGGCTTGACCATGCTCATGTGCTTCTCGATGATGGTGACTGCCTGGCGGTTCTGCGCCTCGGTGAGGGTGATGCCGTCGAAGAGCGGCTTGAAGTCGGCCGGCACCTCGGTCGCCTGGGCGGGAGCGGCCGGCGCGGCGGCGGGAGCGGGATTCTGTGCCTGTAAGGTTGCGGCGCTATTGAGGCCCGGCCGTGCGGCGAGCATGGCAAGGGCACCCGCAGCAACGCCGAGTGTGAGGGCGAGTCTGTTCATGACGGGAAATCTCCACGACGATGGGTTTGCGTCCTCTACGATGACGCGCCGGCATTGAGGAATGGCGCCGGCGCCACATCATGTGTAGCGAGGAGGAGGCCGTCTGCCGGTGACCGGAGTCACTCAGTCGGACGGGAGGTGTCCCGGCGTGGCTTCCACCGGGACTGGCTCCACCCCCTCGCCACTCCTGACCCCCGGCCGACAGTCGGCTGCCCGATGGGTTGCCTCCGGCGGTTCCGGATGACACCATACCTGCCTCGTATCGGCGGGCCGGTTGCCGTGGCGGGACCCGGGTCCGAGATGCGCATCCCTCCTCATATCGCTACAGGATTTCACCGCCGGAGGAGACCTCCCAATGCTGTCGGAACTGCTGCTTGCCGCCGCCACATGGTACGCCGGCGGCGATACCGTCCCGCTGTACGACAACCTTGGAACCCATCATATCGAGATCAGCACCCGCCTCCCGCGTGCGCAGGCGTATTTCGACCAGGGGATGCGCCTGGTCTATGGGTTCAACCATGCGGAGGCGATCAGAGCCTTCACCGAGGCGGCCCGGCTCGATCCGAACTGCGCGGTGTGCTACTGGGGGATTGCCCTGGCCTACGGGCCGCATGTCAACGCCGGGATGGATTCCGCGGCGGGTGTTGCCGCTTGGGCGGCCCTGGGGCAGGCCAGACGCCACGCCGCGCATGCCAATCCCCGGGAGCGGAGATACATCGACGCACTGGGACGGCGCTATGCGGCGGTTCCACCAGGCAACCGGGCGCCACTCGACTCGGCGTACGCCCGTGCTATGGCAGAACTGGTGAGCCGCTATCCCGGCGATCTGGACGCGGCGACGCTGTACGCCGAGGCGCTGATGGACCTTTCTCCCTGGTTCTACTGGACACCCGCGGGAGAGCCGCGACCCGATACCCCGACGATCGTAGCGCAGTTGGAGCGGGTGCTGGCCAGGAACCCCAACCACCCGGGGGCGTGCCACTACTACATCCATGCTGTCGAAGCGGTGGCCCCGGCCAAGGCAGTGGCGTGTGCCGAGCGACTCGCCGCGCTGATGCCAGGAGCGGGCCACATGGTGCACATGCCCGGACACATCTACATCCGGGTAGGCCGCTACATGGATGCGATCCATGCCAACGAGCACGCGGTGCACACCGACATGGTGTACCTGGAAGGCCAGAAGCCGCCCCAGGGTGTCTATCCCATCGGCTACGTGCCCCACAACTATCATTTTCTCTCGTTCGCGTCGACCATGGCGGGCCGAAGCGAGGAGGCGATTGACGCTGCCCGGAAGCTGCGCCTGACCACCCCGCCGGAAGTCGCCCGTCAGGTGCCGCTCGCGGAACCGTACATTCCGTACGTCTTTCTGGCCTTGACCACCTTCGGCCGCTGGGACGAGATCCTCAAGGAACCGGTGCCGCCCGCGGACCTGAGCTACTCCTACGGCCTGGCCCAGTACGCGCGGGGGGTCGCATTCGCGGCCACCGGCCGCCCGGCGGCCGCGGCGGCCGCGCTGGATTCGCTCGTCCGGACGCGGAGCACCATCAACCCCGGTTACGCCACCGCGGGGTGGTCCACTCCGGGTACGGTCCTGGAGATCGCAGAACACTCGCTGCGCGGCGAGATCGAGCTCAGAACCGGCAGCGCGGACAGCGCCGCCGGGCACTTCCGCAAGGCGGCCGATCTCGAAGACGGGCTGCTCTACATCGAACCGCCCGACTGGTACTACCCTGTGCGCCACTCCCTCGGCGCGGCGCTGCTCAAGGCGGGACGTCCGGCGGAGGCGGAGACGGTATATCGCGAGGATCTCAAGCGGTTCCCCTCCAACGGATGGAGCCTGTTCGGCCTGGCCCAGAGCCTCGAGGCCCAGGGCAAGAGCGCCGACTCCGCCCGGCGCGAATTCCAGCGTGCCTGGAGCGATGCTGATATTGTCCTGACGGGTTCGCGCTTCTGAGTCCGCAGATGCCGCAGACGGCGCAGTTGCCCCCGCGCGCGGCACCTGTGCCATCTGCGGATCGCCTTCCCTGCTGAGGGCAATGGTCGACTCCCCCGGTTGAGGCGCTGGGTTACATATTTGTCCCAGCCGCTTCGTCTGCAACATCGGCGCGACCTGCCGATCCGTGCTTCTCGGGGCAGATGGGCGTCGATTCCCGAATCTGTGGAGGGGCAGGTGCGCTACGAGCGAATTGCGATCGAAGAGTCCACGGTCCCGCGGGCTGCTCGGCCCCTGTTCCAGCACCTGGTGGACACCTACGCATCGGAGACGAACAAGACGGCTGGTCTGTGGAGTGAGCTGACGGACGAGCAACTGGACTTCCGGCCCCATGCCCGGAGCGCCTCGGTCCGGGAGATCCTGGCCCATCAAATCCTCTCCGAGCGGCGATTCTTTGCCGAGTTCATCGGTCTTCATGAGCCGCCACCGGCCACCCTGTTGCCGCCCGGGGATCGGCCGCCGGTCGCCGAGTACCGGGACCGGTACATCGAGCTCGCCCGCGCCCGGCTCCCCGTCCTGGCGCAGGGGGACGAGACCTACTGGCTGGCGCAGGTTCCCTTCTTCGACGTCACGCGGGAGCGGATCTGGGTCTTCTGGCGCAGGGTGCTCCACACGGCGCACCACCGGGCCCAGGTGGGAGTGTGCCTGCGGTTACTGGAGGACCGGGTGCCAGCGACCTACGGCCCGACTGCTGACGTCACCTGGAAGGGAGCGGACCCCACCCGGACCGTTGATGCCGCCGGTCGGAAGGGCGACTCGGCCGGAGCCGGTTGAGGCCCGATCCCGTCGCCGACCCTTCTGGTGCGAGCCGCTGGCCGAGAGTAGCTTGGCATCAGTCGCGGTCTTGGCCGACCCTTCCCCTTTGAGGCATCCCTCATGAGCGAGCAATCCGGGGAGCTCACCCCCATCAAGCCTGCCCGTATCGCCCAGGAGATCACGAAGCTCAGCGCGGCCCGACGCAACGGCGAGCTCAGGCCCGAAGTGTACGATCAGCGATTCGCGAAGATGATCCACGAACTCCGGGAACGGCGGATCGACGGCGGCCGGGGCGAGATGACCGCCGCCCTGAAGCCGCTGCTCGATGCCGGCGACATCACCGCCAAGGAGTATGACCGGCTGCTGACCCAGCTTGGCATGGCCGGGTAGTTCGGCGCGCAGGCTGGACCCGTGGTCGTCCCGCGTTTCCCGATCCGCGTTCGGCCAGGCCAAACGGCCCAAACGCATCCGAATCATTGAGCGCGGAATCCGGACGCAGAGCGAGATGCGAACTCTCCCCCTCGCCACCACCTCTGTCTCGGTCATCGGCTACGGTGGAATGCACCTGTCGATCACCGACCGGCCCTCGGAGGCCGACGGAGTTCGGGTCATTCAGGCTGCCCTCGATGCTGGGATGACCTTGGTCGACACGGCCGACGCCTATTGTCTCGATCAGTCGGAGACGGGACACAACGAACGCCTGATCGCGCGCGCATTGCGTGAGTGGACTGGCCGGCGCGACGACATCCTCGTCGCGACGAAAGGAGGAATCGTCCGCGGGGGCGGGCGGTGGGATCGGGATGGGCGACCCGAGCATCTGCAGGCGGCTTGCGAGGCGTCCCTTCGCGCGCTGGGGGTCGCTTGTATCGCGCTGTATCAGCTGCATGCTCCCGATCCAGCGGTCCCGTTCGAGGCGAGCGTAGCCGCTCTGGCGGAGCTCCAGCAGAAGGGGAAGATCCGCTGGATCGGGCTCTCCAACGTCTCGGTGGACCAGATTCAGCGGGCCGAGCGCATCGCGCCGATCGCGGCGGTGCAGAACCGGCTCAATCCGTTCTTTCGTGAGGCTCTCACCGACGGGGTAGTCGAGTATTGCGCTTCCCGCGACATCGCCTTCCTGGCCTACAGTCCCACCGGGGGTGGGCGACTGACGCTCAAGCTGCCCAGCCATCCGCTCCTGAGTGAGATGGCACGCCGCCTTGGTGCGACTCCCCACGCGATCTGTCTCGCGTGGGTACTCGCGCAGGGGCGCTCGGTCGTCGCGATTCCCAGCGCCCGCCGAGTGGAGCACGCCCGGGACAGCGCCGCCGCCGGGGACCTGCGCCTGTCCCCCGCAGATCTTGCAGCCGTTACCCAGGCGCAGTTCGACCGACGGTAGCATGGACGGGGCAGGCGAGTCGGCCCTCGCCGCGCGTCCGTCCCGCCCGTCCCGACGATCTCGCCCGTCCCGTCCGTGGGGCCGACACCGCGTATATTACCGGCCATGCCTCCCGCCCCTCGTCGCCATACGGTGACCACCCTCGTCGGTGGAGTGCCGGTCGGAAGCAGCCAGCCCATCGTGGTTCAGTCAATGACCAACACCGACACCGCGGACGTCCCCGGGACGATTCGCCAGGTGGCGGC
>Ga0153915_10000957_pt1 | contig 26689 bp, 20 predicted proteins | sample Opewatmetagenome_2_FD_107003 | JGI IMG/M metagenome (GOLD analysis project Ga0153915, IMG submission 107003) | Freshwater wetland microbial communities from Ohio, USA - Open water 3 Core 3 Depth 3 metaG | ecosystem: Environmental > Aquatic > Freshwater > Wetlands | place: USA: Ohio, Lake Erie...
GAGCCGGGCCTTCCCTCCGTCTGAAGCTTGCTCTTGTTCCCTCCAGCAATCACAACCCCAACTGAGACCATTAACCCGCCCAGACTCTCAACCCGGGTGGCTCAACAAAGTGGGTCCGGTCAGGATCACGGAGAGTCACAGACCGGGAGCGCCGCAAAGCTTCAATGGGGCCGCGCTCGGGAGAGCGCGGAGAGGCGGCTGGATTGGTGGATGTCTACCGCGTCGACGGGAGCTTCAATGGGGCCGCGCTCGGGAGAGCGCGGAGAGGTCTTGCGCAACACCTGGCCCGGCGCCAAGGTCACAGCGCTTCAATGGGGCCGCGCTCGGGAGAGCGCGGAGAGGTATGGAGCGAGAACGGCGACGTTACGGACCTCTTTGCTTCAATGGGGCCGCGCTCGGGAGAGCGCGGAGAGCGGATCCAACGGCCCCACGTGGTACAGGGTCGGGATGCTTCAATGGGGCCGCGCTCGGGAGAGCGCGGAGAGAACGGGTAAGGAATCTCGTCGCACGTCAGGGCTGGAGGCTTCAATGGGGCCGCGCTCGGGAGAGCGCGGAGAGATGGTAGCGCCCGCCACGACCAGAGCCGGAAGAAGGCGAGCGGCTTCAATGGGGCCGCGCTCGGGAGAGCGCGGAGAGAGCACGGCGAGCCCCTGATTGCGCTCGACTAACCTCCCCGCTTCAATGGGGCCGCGCTCGGGAGAGCGCGGAGAGTTTCACCCATTTTTGTAATCGCATCCAAATCCCTCGCTTCAATGGGGCCGCGCTCGGGAGAGCGCGGAGAGGCTGGAGCCGAGCGTGGGCTGCAAAAAGGGACAAAGCTTCAATGGGGCCGCGCTCGGGAGAGCGCGGAGAGACATTCGCGCGGCCAAGCTGGGGTTGACCAAATCCCAGCTTCAATGGGGCCGCGCTCGGGAGAGCGCGGAGAGGCGGGGCTAGCGATGAGATGGGGGGGTCACCACGCGCTTCAATGGGGCCGCGCTCGGGAGAGCGCGGAGAGACTTCCAAGTAAATACTTTTGTAACTACTTGAAGGGCTTCAATGGGGCCGCGCTCGGGAGAGCGCGGAGAGAAATCAGTCCACGCTCGCCTCCACGCTCGCCCGGATCGGCTTCAATGGGGCCGCGCTCGGGAGAGCGCGGAGAGAACTTTGAAACCTCATCAAGAACATCAAGAGTTTTGCTTCAATGGGGCCGCGCTCGGGAGAGCGCGGAGAGTCCGTAGCGGACGGGAGATTACTCGCAGACCAGCCCAGCTTCAATGGGGCCGCGCTCGGGAGAGCGCGGAGAGGACGCCGCAGAACGCACCGAAAACAATGACGGGAATGAGCTTCAATGGGGCCGCGCTCGGGAGAGCGCGGAGAGAAGGCGTGGCGGGAGTCTTATCACCTCAGCCAAGATGCTTCAATGGGGCCGCGCTCGGGAGAGCGCGGAGAGTTGGCCGGAAGTGTCGCGCGGAGTACGCGATCGTCCAGCTTCAATGGGGCCGCGCTCGGGAGAGCGCGGAGAGGGCGGCGGCGGCAGCGGCAGTGGCTGTGTTGGCGGCGCTTCAATGGGGCCGCGCTCGGGAGAGCGCGGAGAGAAGTGACTACTTGAAAGTTCAAGTATTTAATTTATTTGCTTCAATGGGGCCGCGCTCGGGAGAGCGCGGAGAGTCAAAAACGCACATTTCCTTATTGAGACTGAACTAAAGCTTCAATGGGGCCGCGCTCGGGAGAGCGCGGAGAGGAAGTAAAGTCGAGTCGTCCAGTCAGAGTCACGACGCGCTTCAATGGGGCCGCGCTCGGGAGAGCGCGGAGAGGGGCGCGCCCGGGGGTCCGGGCGGGGAGGGAGATGCCCCGCTTCAATGGGGCCGCGCTCGGGAGAGCGCGGAGAGGTCGGTGGCGGCAGCGGCTGTGGCTGTGTTGGCGCCGCTTCAATGGGGCCGCGCTCGGGAGAGCGCGGAGAGAGCGTCCTCACTGTCTTGTCACGCGGAAACCTCTCCTCGCTTCAATGGGGCCGCGCTCGGGAGAGCGCGGAGAGGTAAAATCTCGTGTATTTCTCGGCATCCTCTCCGAGCTTCAATGGGGCCGCGCTCGGGAGAGCGCGGAGAGGATGATGGCCCAATACCAGAGAAGCATAGGGGAAGGGGCTTCAATGGGGCCGCGCTCGGGAGAGCGCGGAGAGTTCCCATGAAAGCGGAGGAACCAACAGCCTTTGGGGCTTCAATGGGGCCGCGCTCGGGAGAGCGCGGAGAGCCTGCACCTGGAGCCGATGAGCAAAGATATCCACGCTTCAATGGGGCCGCGCTCGGGAGAGCGCGGAGAGCTCGAGATCATCCACCGCGCGAGCTTCCCATCCAGAGCTTCAATGGGGCCGCGCTCGGGAGAGCGCGGAGAGCCTCACTCTGACCGATGACTGGCCGGTCCGTGGATGGCTTCAATGGGGCCGCGCTCGGGAGAGCGCGGAGAGGGTGCCGGCGGTCAGCGTGGCCGCAGCGGGGAGCGCGCTTCAATGGGGCCGCGCTCGGGAGAGCGCGGAGAGCACCAACTCCACGCCGCCTGGGTTATCGCCCACGGGCTTCAATGGGGCCGCGCTCGGGAGAGCGCGGAGAGCATCCCGGTTCCGATCCCGAGGCCCTGGCGGATCACGGCTTCAATGGGGCCGCGCTCGGGAGAGCGCGGAGAGGATCTTCGCGACGAGCTTTTCGGCGACCGCCGGGCAGCTTCAATGGGGCCGCGCTCGGGAGAGCGCGGAGAGAAATGGATCAAGATCGGGCTCTCGACCGAGCGCATCGCTTCAATGGGGCCGCGCTCGGGAGAGCGCGGAGAGCATGCTTGGTGTGCTTGAGCGGCTCAAAGGGGTTCAGCTTCAATGGGGCCGCGCTCGGGAGAGCGCGGAGAGCACGGCGTCAAGCTGCTTAGCGCCCCACCCATCGAGGCTTCAATGGGGCCGCGCTCGGGAGAGCGCGGAGAGGCCGTCAGTGAGGGTGGCACGGGTGACCTCATCCAGCTTCAATGGGGCCGCGCTCGGGAGAGCGCGGAGAGGTCGCCGGCGGGATCACGGCTACAGCCGTGGCCGCGTGGCTTCAATGGGGCCGCGCTCGGGAGAGCGCGGAGAGGTTCCAGCTCCCCAGCTCGCGCACGACCCAGCCGTTGCTTCAATGGGGCCGCGCTCGGGAGAGCGCGGAGAGCCAGCAAGGGGTCCGGCTCCGGTGGAGCGGGCTCTCGGCTTCAATGGGGCCGCGCTCGGGAGAGCGCGGAGAGTCGCCAGGTGGCTAGTGGAGACAGCCTGGATGACCCAGCTTCAATGGGGCCGCGCTCGGGAGAGCGCGGAGAGTCCGCAACGTCCGCCTCTCGTTCCCCGCGCTGTTCGCTTCAATGGGGCCGCGCTCGGGAGAGCGCGGAGAGGCTGCCGGATCAGGCGTACATTTGCATCGGCATAAAGCTTCAATGGGGCCGCGCTCGGGAGAGCGCGGAGAGGCGAGAAGGAGCTGCAAGACCAGGTCACCGCGACCCAGCTTCAATGGGGCCGCGCTCGGGAGAGCGCGGAGAGCGCGCCGGATGCGCTCGAGCTCGTGCTGATACTGGTAGCTTCAATGGGGCCGCGCTCGGGAGAGCGCGGAGAGGAAAACTTATCTGCTCCGCCGTTGATCTTGTGGAGGCTTCAATGGGGCCGCGCTCGGGAGAGCGCGGAGAGGCGGCGTCGACCGCGGCCTGGAGGCTGCGCTGCTCGCTTCAATGGGGCCGCGCTCGGGAGAGCGCGGAGAGGCGCACCGCGACGCCTTCTTCGAGGCCACCGACTGGCTTCAATGGGGCCGCGCTCGGGAGAGCGCGGAGAGAGGGAGGATCGTGCTGGAGAACGTCGTCGATGCCACGCTTCAATGGGGCCGCGCTCGGGAGAGCGCGGAGAGTTGAGCCCCTCACCCCCAGTAGGCAGGTCAATGTCGCTTCAATGGGGCCGCGCTCGGGAGAGCGCGGAGAGGCGAGCTGATGACGCGCTGCTCGTCGTCGGTGGCCCAGCTTCAATGGGGCCGCGCTCGGGAGAGCGCGGAGAGGGCTGAGCAGCGGGCACGTCGCGTACAATGGCTCGAAGCTTCAATGGGGCCGCGCTCGGGAGAGCGCGGAGAGCGGCCTGGCGGGCGCTTGCCGAGATGAGACCGTCCTTGCTTCAATGGGGCCGCGCTCGGGAGAGCGCGGAGAGGTTCTCCGGCGACCTGTCGGCGATCGCCGCCGACATGCTTCAATGGGGCCGCGCTCGGGAGAGCGCGGAGAGAGTTCGTGTCCGGCACGTACAAGATGATGCTGCGCAAGCTTCAATGGGGCCGCGCTCGGGAGAGCGCGGAGAGGCGGCTCGTCCAGCTGGTCTTCGCGCATGCGCTTTGCTTCAATGGGGCCGCGCTCGGGAGAGCGCGGAGAGGGCGCTGGGCACGCCGGGCAGCGGCATCGGTGCGGGGCTTCAATGGGGCCGCGCTCGGGAGAGCGCGGAGAGGTCGTTCCCTGACGAGCCCACGCCCGAGGCTGTCAGGCTTCAATGGGGCCGCGCTCGGGAGAGCGCGGAGAGTTGACGAGTTTCACTTCGATGGCCTCGCCTGCAAAAAGCTTCAATGGGGCCGCGCTCGGGAGAGCGCGGAGAGCTACCACAAGCTACGCGCCGCTGATTGCTATGACGAGCTTCAATGGGGCCGCGCTCGGGAGAGCGCGGAGAGGACGCCTACGAGGCTGTCGGGCTCATGCCCCCGTGGCTTCAATGGGGCCGCGCTCGGGAGAGCGCGGAGAGGCGACGACCCAGGCGGGGCTGGCTGCGACGTCAGCTGCGCTTCAATGGGGCCGCGCTCGGGAGAGCGCGGAGAGGCCTAAATTGGTAATGTGCTGATGTTCTGATGCAAGTCTGCTGTGCCGCGAGTGGTCGACCGGCCCCAGAGCCGGTCACAGCATCCCCATGGGTGGATCCCGGCATTAAGTGCCTGATGAAGAACATGCGAGCGGAGTGCGGAGCGGAAGCAGTGCCCCACCGCTCGCGCGGGAAAGTCAAGGAACGAAGCATTGACGCATGTGGCGGCGTCGAGTGCTTCAGGCGACGTAGCATGGTGGATCGACGCGGACATAGCTCTGGCCGATGGCCGAAATGACGCGCTCGCCCCGGCTTTCCGAAGGCCCGAGTGCGATGAAGAGGACCTGATCCTCGGCGGAGTTGATGAGTCCCCGGAGTTGGCTCTCGAAATCGACCTTCTCCGCGCCGGTGAGATCGCACTCGAAAACTGACAGTTGCAGGTGCAGTCCATAGTCCTTGCATGCCTTGAAAACCTTGCGCAGGCGCTTCGGGTCGCGGATGTCGTAGGTGACGATGTAGTTTGTGCGGCTCATGGGCGTTGACGGTGTGTGGTGTCGGTGGGTTCACCGGGTGAGGAACGGCAGGTAGCGTTCGATCTCGCCTGTCAGCGTGCGCGCAAGGAGGCGGAACTGCAGTTCGAGAGCGCGCCGGTAGCTGACCTTGTAGTCAAACAGAGGATGCGTAATGGTGTCGCCCATGCGTTTCTCGTAGGCGAGGTAGAAACGCCTGCGGCCGGCAGGAGTGAGATTGACGGCTTCGCCGGCCTGCACGAAGTCCTCTGGCGCGATCATGCGGTTGTTGATGGCGGTGAGCACTGCGGAGTCGGCGATGAGCGGCCGGAATTCCTCCATCAGGTCGAGGGCTAGCGCGGGCCGGCCGAACCGCGGTTGGTGGTAAAGGCCGACGTACGGGTCAAAACCGACGGCGAGCGCGGCGACGGTGCAGTCGCGCGCGAGCAGGCTATAGGCGAGCGAGAGAAGGGCGTTGACCGGGTCGCGTGGCGGACGGCGATTGCGTCTCTGAAAATCGAAGGAAAACAGCGGCAGCAACGCTTGCTCGGGGCAGTCCTCGAGGCCGGGCAGTTCGCCGGTGTCGTCGGGCGCTTTAAGCATACCACCGAAGTGTCGGAAGTAGAGCATGGCCGCGGCGCCCTCGATGCCGAGCAGCGTGGCGCGGCCCGGGGCGACGAGCGCGGCCGAGGCGGCGTGCTTGAGCGCGCGCAACGCGAGCGGGGGCGGTTCGACATGGTTGCGCATGAGCAACGTGCGCTGGTTGCGGATTTTTCCGTAGATGAACAGCCGCGCGAGCGGCAGCGCCTGGTCAGGGTCGGCGGCGCGGGCGAACTGCCGGATGCGCGTGAAGACGTTGGTCAGGCCGTGGCCGCGCGTCAGCCCGTAGAACCAGCCGCCGAGCGAGAAGTAGGACACCGGCACTTCGCGTTCGCACAACGTCTGAACCAGCGCGGTGGAAAGCTGTGCCGGGCCGAACACTGCGAGGTGGTGCAGATCCTTGATGCGTACCTCCGCCAGCGTGGCGCCGTGCTCCTTCACCACGACGGTCTCGCCTTTCTTCGTGACGCTCACGCCTGGCGTGTTGACGTAGAGTACCTTGGTATCGACGTCGGGCGCGATCAACCGGCGCACTTCGCCCTCGGCGGCCGCGCGCGGCAGGCGAGGCTCGGGCAGCGCCTCCCAGGCCGGATCGTCGCTCGCGAATGCCACGGCGAGCGCCGCCGGGTCGGCCGCCTCTGCTTCGCCAACGAGCCCGGGCAAGGCCAGTTGCGCTTCGGGCGGCGGCGGTTCGTCGTCCGCGGCGGTCTGGAGCAGGCGCGTCTCGTCGGGCAGGCAGACGGGCGCGAGCGAACAGCGCGGGCATTTTTCCGAGTGGCCGAGCGGCGGCGGGATCGGCCCGCCGGTGCAGGCCCGGGCGGCGGCAATGCTGCGGCGGATCCAATCCTCATCGTCCAGTGTGAGCACGAAACGCACGCGCTGGCGTGTCTGCCGGTAGAACACCACGCCCGCGTCGCACGTGTAGCCGTTCTCGCGCAGCAGGAGGATTTGCAGACCGAGTTGCATGCGGTCGGCGTCCCACAGCTCGTAGCCGTCGGTGCCCTCGCGCGGGGCGCCGGATTTATATTCCACCGGGCAAACCGCGCGCACGGCGGGAGCGGCACGCGACGCTGACGTCGGCAGCGCAGCGGGCGGATCAGCCGGCCTTTCGACTTCAGCCACACTATTGCCTGGCGATCCTGCCGTAGATGCTGGCGTCTCGACATCCACCTCGACCAAGTCGAGCTTGGCCACGACGCCGAGCGACTCGCTGCCGAGCATGACCGAGCGGGCATGGATCGTTTCACCGGCCTCGGACGGCGCGGCACCGGGTGTAGACGCGCCAGCGAGTGGCGGGTCGCCTTCGCCGGTGTCGTCGGCGTCGGCTGCGCCGGCGGCGGCCTCCTCGGATGGGGCGCCGGCCTTCCGGCCCTTGGCCTTGGCCGGCGGCAAGGCACCCTGGCCGGCGTCGACACGCGCGTGCTCGGCGGCGCCGCGCTTGGTGTCGGTGCTGTGCAGGAAAATGCCTTCGACGTGCTCGTAGTAGAACAGCCGCGGGCAGTAGACGAACTCGTTGAGCATGCGCGCCGGAAGCAGGTCGGCGGCGGAGGCGTCAGCAGGCGGGGCTTTCATGGTGGACGCGGGCAGCGGGAAGGGGGTGTTTGAGAGGATTTGACTGTCCTGACGGAGTGTCAGCGCCTGGCACAGGCGTCCGCATCATTGCTCATGAACTCCGGGCACCCGAGGAGGGATTCGGGAACACGCCAGCCCCCAACGATCTACAATTTCGCAGCCAGCGCGATGAAGTTACGCTTGGCTTTGTGAGTGAGACGCAGCCTGTTGAGGACAGCTTGCCATTCCGCCGTCTCGCCGGTGCGCTGCCACAACTGCCGGGACTTTCGCAACAGGTTCACAGCCTCGGCGTAGGCGCGGTTGTTCTTCTGGTCAATCGACCGTTCCGCCTCGCGCACATAAACGGCCGCGGCCTCAGCGGGGTGATTCTTCTCGCGGGCCTTGGCCAGTTCCAGCCAGAGAGAGCTGCTGCATCCACCCGTTCGCGCTTCCTGCCAGGCCTGCTCGGCGTCCTTTTCCCAAAGGGAAATGCGCACGAGTTCCGAGCGGTCTGGAGCCCGAAACCAACGCTCCATCCCGCTGCGCGGTCGCGCGGCGCTTGGGGCGGCGAGGCGCAGCACCGCCAGTGCCCGCTCGCGCCAGGCCGGCCATGACCGCGTGCGGTCGGCGTGCCGCTTGAGCACCTGGAATCGGTCGAAGCCCGGCCGGTCCTCGAACTGCCGCCAGATGAGCGCCAGGGCCTCGTCGTGGCGCCGGCGTCGATGATACTCGTCGGCGAGGAATTCGCACAGGCGTGGGTCGGTATCCGCCGGGAAGGCTTTGACCCCGCGTTCGGCCCAATCGAGAGCGGCATCGGCCTTCCGCGCCTTATGGTAGACCTCGGCGATCTCCAGGAAACGGTAGGCGTTCGAGAGGTCCTTGGCTTTCACCGCCACCAAAGCCTCGGAGTCGCCGTCCGCCCGGGCGAGAGATTCCATGATGTGCGTGAGATGAAAGCGCCGGCCCGACCAGTCCTCCCGCTGCCCCGGGGCGAGGGCGGGGAGAGACTGCCACAATCTCTCGGCCCGCACGCGATACACGGCCAGCCCCTTCGCCCCAAGCACCTCGGCATAGGTTTCCACCGCGTTGTGGAAAACGTCCCACTCGCCATCGAGCTCCCAATCGAAGAGCCGCGCGGCCAACTCCTCGGGATCGGGCCGCGCCGCCCGGCAGGCCTGAAGGTGCAGTTGTTGCAGCTCGCCGAGAATCGGGCTCATGCCACCGTCGGAATCGTCCATTTCCAGCAACGCCTTGCTGGCCCGTGCCAGGGCGTGCTCGGCAAGTCCGATCACTTCGACGGCATGGCCTTCCTTCAGCAATTCGTGCAGCGGAGCAATCGCTTCCTCAATGCCCTGGGTGAAGGCGAAGGCGTCGCGGTAATGGACAAAGCCGTCCGTGTCGGTCGCGCGGTTGATGGAGTGCCGGTAGGCGGCAAAATCGACGCCTTTGCCGGCCGCAGGTGCGGCTTGGCGAAGCAGGCGTTCGCGCAGTTGCTCGTCGCGCTCGGCGGCGTCGAGCAGCCACGCGGCGAGCGTGGCATTGTCCTGGTTCAGCAGGAACGACCGTACGTCGTCGAGGCGTACAACCTCGATGGTGTTTCCGGACTTGCCAGACTCCCTCCCCGTCGTGGTGTCCAGCCACGCCAGTGCCGTGGCGACGCAGTGCTTGCAGAATTCGCCGTTCGCGCCGACGGGGCAGGAGCACTGATGCTGAAGAGTGCCGTCCTCGACCGCCAGGCTGACCGCGTAGTCCTCTGTGCCGGAGACGGTGGCGGTCAGGGTAGCGCCGCGCACGACGAGCGACCGCACCCGGCCCGCGGCGAAATAGGCTTCGCCGCGATCGAACGAGGCGCTGGATGCCAGTTGTTGCGCGCGGCGGCGGGTCAGAATCTGCGATAGGGAGGAAGGAGTCTCCACGGTGGAAGGGGGTTACGGAGGCGACACGGAAACGGACGCACCCGCCAGACGGGGTCAATCGGATCGGCTTGCAGGAAGGAGATGGGCTCAGTCCGGCAGCTTCACTCCCGGGAGAAAGGGGTTGAGCACAGTGACTCCGTCATAGGTCTCGCCGTGCGCCAGATCCTCGGAAAAGACGGTCGTAGAGCCCAGTTCCTTTGCGGCTGCGAGAATGGCGGCATCCCAGTAGGCAATCCGGTAGCGCTGCTGGAGACGGATTGCGGACAGCACGATTTCGGCCGTGACGGGCACGATGGGGAGTTGTGCCAGGGATTCGACGATCGCCTGGGCCGTCTCGGGGGGCATCCTCAGGCCGGGCTTGTTGATGGCGTTGTGATAGAACTCGGCCAGGACCTGCGCCGACAAGCCGATGTCGTTGCGGTGCAGCAACGCGCCGGCCACGGTGCGTTTGTCCCTTTCGGCGGGATCCGTCGATGCGCGATAGAGCAGGATATTGGTGTCGATGAAACAGGCGGCGGTCATCGGAGGGAAGCGGATTCCGGCATGAGCGCGCGGCGGTTGAGCCAGCGCATCCGGGTGCGGTCATGGAGCTGATCGCGCGAAAGGCGCCCGGACGCGGCAAAACAGGGGACCGCGTTGAAGGCTGCGTCGATCGCGGCCGCCCGCCGATCGGGTTTGGGGCGCCCGTGGGCCAGTTCATCGAGCAGGCCGGCGACGAGTGCGCTGACGGAGGTGTCGCGGCGCGCCGCTGCGATGCGGGCCTTCCGATAGGTCTCGTCGGGCACGGACAGCGTGATGTTCTTCATGCCTGTGATACTGTGCGACTGTAATTCTGTGTCAATGCTTCGCCCCGTCGGGTCTGGCCCGGCGAAGAGATCAAAGGTACAGAGAATGTCTTTCGCTGTCGAAAGGGGGCTGGATCACCCGCCTTGCCCGGGCGCGGCAGATTGCGAGATCTCTTTGGCGCACATGGGAGCGGCGGCGGGTCAGGTGACCGGCACGAAGAGCCCGAGGCCAAAGTGGGCGCCGTAGCCGAGGGCAAGGGGACCAGCCACGTCCTGCGGGAAGGTTATCTCAAAGCCCGTTGGTGGCGTGGCGCCGCGTCGGCCATCGCCGGTTGCACGGCGATGGACAAAGTCGAGCCATGGCAGTCGGCGGTCTCCGAGACTGAGACTTATCATGGGGGTGATAGCGAGCGGCTCAGGCAAGCCTTGGAGGGAGAGAAGGCGACGCAGGTCGTGCTCGGCCGAGCCGATGGCGAGGTGGCGCTCGTCGAGTTTGACGCGACCGTCGCGATGGGTTTTGGGATGACGCGTGCCGACAAACGGAGTGAGGCTCCGCCAGCGCCGGGCGCAGCGGAAAAACGGCAGTGTGGCGAAGTCGGCCGGTTCGCCCACGCCGAGCAGGACGAGCCCCAGCATGCCATCGCGCGACCAAAGCCGGCGGGCGGCCTCGAGCGCGCGGCGCTCCCGGGCGCCGAAGCCGTCGCGGGCATAGAGCGTGAGGTGCGTGAGGTAGCCATGCACGGGGTCGCACTCGGGCAGCAGGTAGGCGTGCCCGTGGCCCAAGCGTGGCCGGCCGTCGGCGTCGACGCCGGTGAAAACGGGGGAATTGTCCGAGTGTTTGACGAGCGTCTGGTGCAGGCGCTCGGTCTGGGGCAGGAACGCGCGGAGCGAGGGCAACACGGCGCCGGACAGGGCGAAGCGGGCGACGGTGAAGCGGGGCTCGCGGGCCTGCGGGAGGACGCGCGGCGCCTGGCGTGGCGGCGTAGCGGTGCGCACGAAATCCACCCAGCGCGCGCCGGGCGGCAGGGCCCAGCCGGCACCGCGCCAGACATCCGTATCGACCTGCAGGGCGGCGAAGAGATTGGGGGCAACGTTGACACTCGCAGTCTTGCCGGCGCCTCGTTTCGCCTTCGGTGCACCGGCGGCCGCTGGCGGAGCCAGCGTGCCTCGCCATGTGGCGTAGTCCGCCGGCGAAACCGGCGCGAGCAGGCGGACCAGCGTCGCGCCGACCGGTAGCGGTTCGCCGGGGAGGAGCGGGCGCACATTGGCGTCCGCGGGGAGAGAGGCGTCGGCGGGCCAGAGCCGCGCCTCGACAAGGCTTTCGGCGCGGCCGAGGTAACCGAGCTGCGCGAGCAACGCGGCGAGGAACTCGCGTTCCGGAGCGTCGAGTGCGGCGTCCCACCGGACGACAAGTTCGGCGGTGGTCGCCGGCGCGACGAAGGTGTCGAAAACCTTGGTGGTTTTGTCACCCGCGGTGGGCATGTAGTGGCGGGTGTGCGCCGCGGTCGCCGGCGGCAGGACGTAGACCGGGGCCGGAGCCGCCGCCAAGCGCTCGACCAGCGCGCGCAGGCGCGGACCCGCCGCCTCGTCGGGCAGCTTGTGATGCGCGGTGGCGATCAACGCGCGGAGCAGCCGCCAGGGCGAGGGCGGCCACTCGGGCACGCCTTCGTTGACGTGGCTCCCCCAGGCCGTGGCGTGATAACGGCCGGCGGGGAAGCGGAAGCTGAGGGCAAGCATGGCGCCGGTGGTTACTTGGCCTCGTTGGCGGCCTTGCGGCCCTTGGCCTTGGCCTCGCTGTAGCGCAGGGCGGTCAAGCGGGGATCGGCGAAATGCTTGGCGTTGGCGCCGAGCAGGCGAGGCAGCTCCCCGACAAGATCCTGCGCGGCGGGCAGCGTGAAGCCCTCCGCCGGGCGGGTGACGCGGCGGGCGGTCTCGACCAAGTCGCAGGCAGTGCGCAGGCGGAGACCGGTGGCGAGGAAGCGCTCGATCTTGAACAGGGCGAGGGCGATCAGCAGCTCGCGGGCCTCCGGCGGTAGCCGGAAGCCGGCGATGAGGCTGAGATCGAGGTTGAAGAAGGCGGTGAGGTGGCCGGTGAACTCGTCGCGGTGGAACGGCACGTTGCCGTAGCCTTCGGCGGCCTTGCCGTAGGTGGTGGTGTCGCCGCCGCTCTCGGGCTGCACGCGGTCGACCTTCACGCCGCCGCTGGCGGCGACCCGGACATCGCGGGCCTCGATGAAGGCGGTGAGGGCGCGGGGCAGGCGCACCACGCCGCCGATCTTCTCCAGAAAAATGCCGTGAAGCAGGCTGTTGGGATCGTATTTGAACAGCGCGGCCACCAGCTTCTGCCGGTCGAAGGGGCGATCCTTCTCGAAGCCGACGGCCTTGGCGATCGCCTCGAAGCCCTCGGCATTGACGAGGTAGGGCGAGTTGAGGCGGTGCGCTTCGAGCAACGAGTTGGTCTTGGCGCCGTCGGGCAAAGAGACTTCGACGTAGGGCAGGCCGGCGAGCGCCGGCACCGGTTTGGCCTCGGCTTCGTCCCAACAGACGGCCTCGAGGCGGTTGGCCATGCTCTGGGCGGACTCGACGAGGAGCATGTCCTTGCCGTCGGCGGTCTGGTAAGTGGCGGCCTGGAGGTCGGGGAAACCGGTGGGCTGGAAGCGCGTGCCGGCGACGGGAGCGAGATCGACTTCGAGGAGAAGCCGCGGATGAGCGAGGAGCGAGGCGAGGTTCATGATGAGGTGCGTTGGATTGGGGTTGAGGAGTTAAGAGAGGGGTTGGAGCTGGCGGAAGAGTTCGCCGAGGTCGTGGTCGGCGAGGGGGAACAGCAGCGCCGCGGCGCTGCGGCGGACGGAGTCGCCGCGCTGGTCGATCTCGGCGAACGCCGGGGCGAATCCGGAGGCGCGCAGGCGGCGGGCGGCGAGGCGCGTGGCCTCGCGGCCGTCGCGCGCGGCGGCACGGCGGACGATGGCCGTGACGCGGGGCACCTCGGTGCCGTCGGGCAGTCGCCCCGAGAGGGCCGCGCGCAACAGGGCAAACAGCGCGGACGGAGCCGGATCGTCGGTGGCGGGCACAGGTGGCAGCGAGGCGGCCGCCGCGAGCGCCTCGGGGCGGAAGCAGGCGGCGGCTGCCAGCAGGGACTCGAAGAGTGCCTCGTCGAGGCGGCCTTCGACGAGGCGGGCAAGGCTCGGCAATGGTGCCGCCACCGTGCCGCGCAGGGGATTGACGGCGGTGCCTTTCCGCTCGGTCAGCACGAGGCGGCGCAGCAAAGTGGCCAGGAGCGAATCGATAGGGCGACCGGGAATCCAGGTCACCTCGTTACTTTGCTCGTCCCACCAGTTGCCGCCGGCCTCGACCGGCTCCAGGTGCAGGCGCAGATGGGGTTCCTGCAGGCTGGCGAGCGCGACGGCGAGTGCGGTTTCGTGGGGCGCGGCTGCGGCGGCGGCGAGCAGCCAGGCCGGGTGCGTGAGCTGAAGCGGCGGCAGGCGGTGCTGCTCCAACGTCCAGCGCAGGCTGGCGGCGAGCGCAGCTTCGCAGGCACCGAGCTGCAGGAAAACGGCGAGCACGGAGTCGGCGGCGGCTTGCCCGCCGATCCGGCGGGTGCAGAGCGCGAAGAGCGCGCGTTCCAGATTGCGGCAGGCGGTGGCGACGCGGCTGGGAGCCCGGTCGCCGCGGGCGGCCCGGCGGAACGCATCGAGCCACGGACCGAAGTCGCTGAGGAGATCGGCCGCCTCGGCATCGCGCCGGACGACCAGCCGGTCGAGCGGCGTGGCGAAGTAGGCGAGCCCGTTCCGGAGAAGAAAACCGTAGCGCTGGAACTCGCGGAGGCCGCGATCCACGCCGAGCGAGACGATGGCCCGCGTAAACTCAAGGCCGTCCCGCGCCGCGCGCCGGCCGACGAGGGCACGGCCCTCGCCCAACAGCGCACGGATTTCCGCCAGAGTGGCGGCAGCCGACCAGAGAGGGAGCCAGAGTTCCGCGCGGGCGTCGCTTTCGTCGCCGGCGGCGTTGCTGGCGTAACCCGCCCCGGTGGAGCGCACACAGAACGGAAACGCCAACCGGCCGGGTTCCGCCGTTTCCAACCGCTTTACCGCCGCGCTGGCGTAGAGCGCCGCACCTTCGAGCATGAGGACGAAGTCCCAGGGATTGACCGAGGCCGGGGCGTCCGTCCCGTTTGCGCAGTTGGCGCCGCCGGCCGAAGCGGGGGAAAACTGGCCGATCGCCCGGTTGGACAAGCCGTCGGAATTCTCACTGAAGAGCGCTTGTGCCAACCAGGACGCGGCGCGTGGGGTGGGCGCTCCGTTGGCGGGCGAGAGCACGTCTCCAAGGCGTTGGTGGAAATTGTTGGTGAAGTCCAACCGACCGTCGTTGCCGCCGGTGCCGAGCAGCGGAGGATATTGGGGACCGTCTTGGGTCAGCACGTAGGCGGCGTCGAGCCAGGCCAGGGCGGCGTCGGGCAGGCGATTGCGGCAAAGTAGGAGCAAGCCGGCCTTGGCCTCGGGATTGTCGGGTTTCTCCTTTAGCCCGAACTCGGCGAGGAGCGTCTGCGCCGTGGCGAGTGCCTCGCGCAACGCGGCGAACCGCGGGTGGGGGGAGGCGAGAATGGCGCGGAGCGCGGCGTCGTTGTCCTTCGGGAAAAACCCGCTGCCGCCGTTCCAGGGCGCGAGGATCGGCGTCGGGCGGTAGTGGTGGAGGAAGAAGTCGAGCAGTGCGGCGCGGCCGAGTGTCGTGCGCAGATGAAAGGTGTCGCGTTGCCAGTAGCCAGCGGCGGCGGGATTGCCGTGGGCGGCGTCTTCCGCGACGAGCCGGAGGACACCAAGGGCCTTGAGGTAATGCGCGAGCGGGGTCGGCGTGCAGCCAGGGAGCGCGAGATCGTTCATTGCGGCTCAGGGGTTGTGGGCTTCGGCGGCCGAGGCGCGCATGTCGGCAGCGCGGAGCAGGGTTTCGAGGTAGGCGAGCTGGAAGGGACCGAGGCGGTCGCGGAGCGCGAGGGAGCGGGCGAGCCACGAGGGGCCGTGCTCGCCGTCGCCGAGTTCCATGAAGCCGAGGTCGAGCGCGAGGTCGGCGCTGCGTGCGCCGAGCCCGAGGGTGGCAAAGGCGGCGGCCGGGAGCGGGTCGGCATCGACGACGCCGCGGGCGCAGCGGGCGTCCGGCCGGTCGGCGGGCGGGGTTTCGCCAGGGAGCGAACGGATCGAGAGCCGCACCTTGCCGTGGTGGGCGGCGACGAGGTAGGCGACGAGGTCGCGGGCGGGCAGATCAGCCGGGGCGGCGAGCAGGACCGCGAGGGCCGAGGCGAGCTCGTGGCGGAAGCCGGGCGACGCGTAGGGCCGGGCGCGGTTGGGGGACTTGGCGTAGAGTGCGGACGCGTCCGGTGGCGGAACCGCGGGGGCGCCCTTCAGCGCGGCTTGGAACACCGCGTGCGCCTTGCCGAGGTCGTGCCACCGTGCGGCGGTTGCGAGGGTGGCGGCGCTGGCGGCGGGTAGGCCGAGCGCAGCGGCGACCGCCTTGGCCGTGTCGACGACGTGCCGGGTGTGTTCGGCGAGGGTCATCCACGTGCGGGCTTGGGCACCGCGATCGGTGGCGTTGTCCTCGGCGGCGTCGGCCCGAGACGGCGCGAGCCCCGCGATGGGCGGAAGCCGGCTTTGGGCGTCGCGCAGTTCGCCGGTCCACCCGAGTTCTGCGGAGTAGCCGCCGGCGCGCACGTCGAGCAGGTAGACGCCGCCAGCGCGCGCGTGGCGGACGGCGGACCACTCGGCGTCGAGCGGATCCCACAGGAACGCGCTGGTTGCGTCCTTTTTGTGCAGGCGTTCAAGGAAATCGCGGAAGCGCGGGAGGGAGACGCGGCAGAGCTCGGCCCGGGTAGGCTCGGGCTCTTCGGGCGCAGGCGCGGCGCCGCCTAGGTTGCGCCAGAAGACCTGCACGTCGTTGTCGTCGCCGTCGCGGACGTAGCGCGAGACATCGAGGTCTTGGCCAGCGAGGTCGGGTGTGGTGTCGAAGAGGTCGAGCAGGTCCTTGCGGCGGAGCACGGGGCGGACGACGTGCGCCTCGGGCGGTGCGGCGACGCCGGCGAGGGCGTGCGGGCCGGCCTCGCGCAGCGGGGTCAGCAACAGCCGCCGGGCGGCAGCGAGTTCGCTAACTCGGTAAGGCGCGGCGACCTTGTCGTCGTCGAGCAGATCGAGCCAGTAGATCTCGGCGCTGCGGTCGGCGTTGAATTCCCCTGTGCGGTTGCAGCGGCCGAAGCGCTGGACCAGCGAGGAACACGGGGCCAACTCGGTCACGAGCAACCGGGCGGAGACATCGATGCCAGCCTCGACGGCCTGGGTCGCGACGACGATCCGGTCCCCGCCGGCGAACAGAAGGGTCTGATGGCGAGCGCGGTCTGCGGGGCGGAAGCGCGAATGCACCAGGGCGAGGCGTTCGGCGGGGACGCCGCGCTCGTGCAGCGCGCGATAAACGGCTTGGGCGCGCGTGACGTTGTTGAGCACGACCATGGTGAGCGTGCCAGCGCGGTGGCGGAGCTGCACGAACTCGGCGAGCCGTTTGGCGTAGGCCTGCACTTCGCGGTCGGCGGTCGAGACTAGGGCGAGCCCGTCGGCGGGCGCGAGCGGTTTGTGTGCGTAGAAGCGCTCCTTGACGGCGGACAGGGCGAGATCGGCATCGGCGAGTTCGAGACGGGGCAGCCCGAGCGGGTGCGGCTGATCGACCGTCGCGAGGCGGTCGGCCGCAAGGGTGGCGCTCATCCACCAGGTGAAGGCGCGGGGGGAGGTGGCAGCCGCGGCGAGCGCGGCGGCGAAGGCGTGCCGTAAGGCGTCGAGTTGGGCGGAGGTCTCGATGCCAACGCCGATGAGCTGGGTTTCGTCGAGCACCCAGAGGGCATCGTGATTGAGGAGTGCGAAGTGCATCGGCCAGCGGTAACGGCTCATGCCGTAGCCGCGGTTGAGCGCGCGGCTGAGGAGCATGTCCTGGGTGCCGATGAGGATGGCCGGTTTCTCGGGGTAGACGTCCCAGTCGCGGCGCTCGGCGTCGAGTTCCTCGCCGCCCATGAGGATCACGGGGGAGCGGGCAGCGAGCCAGATCAGGTCGGAACGTGCCTTGCCGAGTTCACTGGTCAGGGCGCCTTCGATGCGCCGATTGTCATTGCCCCAAGGCGCGCGAACTTTGTTGATCCAACGCTCTCGCTCCGCATCGATCTGTATAGTGCCGGCCTGTCGCTGTATTTCCGCCTCGACAGTGGAGCGTTCAAGGGAGCCGTCTTTGGTGGCGGCCAGTGCGAGTCGCAGCACCCACAACTGCGCGTTGTCCCGCGTCTGCTCGACGAGCGTGCGCATCGGTAGGCAGTAAACGAGGCGGCGGGACCAGTCAGAGCGTTGCAGGACGACGCGGTTCCAGAGCCAGGCGAGGACCACGGCCGCGGTTTTGCCGAGACCGGTGGGGATGGAGATGAGCTGCGACTGGCAGACTTGACCGGAACCGAGCCGCCGCTGGTAGTCGTAGGGAGCGTGGCCGGTGGCTGTGGAGAAAAAATAATTGAATTGCATGGCTACGCTATGAAATCGAGTTTTTGGCTTGACTAACTGTTTACTGAAACTATCCCTCACGTCAATATGATACTCTGGATCCAGCACAACGGATTCCATGCACTTCGGTGCGTGGCCTCATTGAAGCACGTGCGGGATTGTTCCAGCAACTTCCAGTATTCAGGTATCTCCGCGCTCGAAAAGAGCGCGGCCCTTTTCGAATGCCGCCTTGAAAGCACAGGCACATTGACGCAAGATCCCTCCCATGAGCACCGTCCAAGAGATCGAAGCGGCCATCGCCAAGCTTCCGCGCAAGGAGTTTCTTGCGATGGTCGATCGATTGCGCGCGCGCCATGCCGAGGCGTGGGACCGGCAGATCGAGGACGACGCACTGGCCGGGCGGTTGGATTCTCTGTGGCAAGAAGCCGTGCGCGAAGAGGCGGCGGGCACGATACGGCCGCTCGATGAGATCCTCGACGACCAGAAGATTTCGTGACGCCTTCGGGCGTCTGCCGCCCGACATCCAGAGGTTGGCGCGAGACAAGTATCGTCTTTGGTTGCGCGACGCCGGGCATCCCTCGCTCCATTTCAAGCGAGCCGGCGATTACTGGTCGGTGAGGATCGGCGACGGCTATCGGGCGCTGGGGCGCGAGCACGACGGCACAATGCGCTGGCTGTGGATCGGGTCGCACGATGAATACGAGCGCATGCTGATGCGTTAAGGGGATCGGGGATGTCGTTGCAGGGCGCATGACAGATCAGCCGTCGCTGTTGCCGGGTGGACCGCCGAGCCACCAGCCGAGCAGCAGGCCGGCGAGGAATCCCCCGAGGGCGGCATCTTTCCGGCGGGCGAGTTCATCGGCGTTCGGGACGAGGGCTTGGGGCGGCGGGGTGTTGCCGCCACGCAGCAGGCCGCACAGCGCCAAAAGAACGGCAAGCTCCGGCGCAAGGATTCCGACAGCGAACAGAGATCCAAACAGGCACAAAAGCAGTCCAAGCACGGATCCGGGGTGGGCAATCTCGAGCAGGATCAGGCCGCTGCCGGCAATCCCGACAATGCCTGAGATAATCCATTCTGCCGGGTTTCGATATCGGCTTTCGGATCTGGCGGCATCCGTCGCGACCGGTACAGTGCCTGGCGGACGATGGGAAGGGATTGCTGGATCCATGGCGCTCATGGCGCACGCGAAGCGCTCAGCAAGCCGGGGGGCGGCAGTGCGAAATGCATCAGAAAGCGACGGTGTTGCATGGTCACGAGGGGATTGATGGAAGGAGTCTACCGCAGCAGGTGGGCCACCGGGCGTCCCTGAGAAGATTCTTTCCTGGGGAGATCATGGGCTTGCCGACGCCTGGTAGCGGGCGAGCATGGCGGCGGCATCGGCACGGACGGCGTCGCGCAGTTCGGGCGGGGCAAGCACTTCGGCATGGGGGCCGCAGGCCAGCACACGGCGGCGGACGTCGACGAGGTTGTTTAGCCGGAGCGCGACCTCGATGGTGCCGTCGGGGCGCTCGACGACGGTTTGCGAGGGATGCCAGGGACGCTCCCGAATGTAGCCGGCCACGGCGGCGTCGAAGGCAAGGTGCACCTCACAGTCGCGGTCGCCGGTGAACCGGCCGAGACTGCCGCGCAGATAGGCGCGAAGATCGAATCCGGCGGGAGGGTCGAAGCAGGTGCTGGTGGGCGCGGCTTCGCGGATACGGGCAAGCAGGAAATTGCGCGGGCCTCGTCTGGCAGGGTCGTGAGCGACGAGCATCCATCGGTGGTCGAGGAACGCGAGATGGAGCGGGTGAACCGTGCGCGACTCGGCTGCGGCGGCACCGGGCTTTTGGTAGAGCAGGCGCAGCGCGCGCCGTCGGCGGATGGCTTCGAGTGCGACGGCAAAGAAGCGTTGTTCGGCCGCGATGTCAGGGCCGTCGTCGGGCTGGGTGACGAACTCGCTGATTTCGCCGGCAGGCAGCGACACGGCGCCGCCAACCACGCCGGCGATCTTGCCGAGGGCGGCGGTGAGGGCGCGGCCGAGCGGCGAGCCGCGCCAGGCGGCGAACGTGCGGCCGGCCAGCATCAGCGCGAGCGCCTCGGCTGCGTCGAGGCGCAGCAGGGGAAGCACGTCGCATTCGCGGGTGTAGAAGTAGGTGTGTGTGGACGGCTCCCATTCGATCGGAGCGCCGAGGCTTTCGCGCATGAAAGCAATGTCGCGCTTCACGGTGCGCTCGGAGACCTCAAGATCACGGGCGAGTCCGGCTGTATCTGCCCGCCGCCCGTTGCCCAGCCGTTCATGGATAAACAGCACGCGGTGGAGCGCGGCATGGCCGCAGTCCGTGCGATGGCGCCGGCTGCCGTTTCGGGGCACGATAGCGTCGTTGAGACGGAGCGCGGCTTGGACGCTCATGGGGAGTTCTCTTTCAGGGAATGCTCAGGCCAAAGGTGGAAACGCGGGGTATTGCGATCCGGAAATGGGCGCCGGGCGCATGGCACAGACGGCCCGGAATGGGGTTCCAAGCGAATAGGATTCGCTTGATCGGACAGCGAGCAAAAAATTCCAGATTTCCCTACGCCGGGGGGAAACCTGCGCGGGCTAGCGGAGGGGATCCTGCCAGGTGATGCCCGGGAAACGGCCGAAATCGGCGTCGTTGGAAAAGACCCGGCCGCCATGCTCCTCGGCGAGTGCCGCGATCAACGCATCCGTGCAGAGATTGCCGCCGGTCCCTGCGGCGAGGAGCAGGTCGAACCAGCGTTCGAGGGCGGGCGCATCGGGGCCGAGCAACCGCACCTGATCGCAGCGCAGCCACTCCTCGACCACCTCCCGGGCCTGGCCGACGGTCATCGGGTTCTCGCACAGGGTTGGGTGCGTCATCAGGCGCACGAAGGCCAGCACCACGATCCAAGGGATGCCGACCGGCTCGGACCCGGTGAGCACCGACTCCCACCAGACGCGCGCTTTCCGATGCGCCGGCGCGGTGCTGTCGTAGGCGTAGACCAGCAGGTTGACGTCGGGGACGATCATGGCTTGCGGGCGGTGGCTTCGGCCTCGATCTGGTCGTAGAGCTGGTTGAGGCTGACGCCGCGGAAGCCCGGCTTGAGCCCGAGGGCGTGCGGGCGGACGCGGAAGGCGCGCGACCGCGCGGGGCGAGCGCTGGCGGCGAGGCCGTGCGCGAGTGTCTCCTCGACCACCTCGCGGAAGGGCCGGCCGGCGGCTGCTGCGCGCCGGCGCAGTTCGCGCAACAAGGCATCATTGATGCCCAGAGTTGTCCTCATAATGGCATCATGATGCGCCTTGGCCTGGGACAAGGCAAGCCTGCGTCTTCTGCCCGATGCGGCTCCTGCTGATCACGCGCCGCGCCCCGCGCCCTTTGCCCTGCGCGCCGGCCATCGGTTCTCTTTCTTCGGGGAGTGGTCTCCCAAGAGCCGCTCGGCGACGGCGTCCATCCCGAGCCGGTGCAGGGTCGCGCGGAGAGCCCTGCGCATCCCGGGCTTGTACCAGAAGAAGAAGCTGCGCTGCTCCTCCTTCTCGGAGGGCGTGCGCGCGGCGAAGACGGGATTGCCTGAGGAAGGGTGCAGCCCGGTCGCGTAGATTTCCGTCGCCACGGTCATCGGCGTCGGCGTGAAGTCCTGCACCTGCTCCAGGCGGAACCCCAGCTCCTTCGTCTGCACCGCGAGATCCGCCATGTCCTGCGGGCGCGAACCGGGATGGGAACTGATGAAGTAGGGGATGAGCTGCAGTTGCGGCTTGCCGCACCGGGCCTTCACCTCGTCGAATTTCGCCTTGAACCGGCGGAAAAGCGCGAACGATGGCTTGCGCATTACCCGCAGAACCTCGTCGGAGGTGTGCTCCGGCGCGACCTTGAGCCGGCCCGAGACGTGGTGCTCGATGAGCTCCTCGACGTATTGCTCGTGCCCCGCGCGAACCTCCGGGGGCGCGCGGTCGTCGAGGAACAGGTCGTAGCGCAGCCCGCTCGTGACGAACGCGTGCTTCACGCCGGGGGTCGCGCGCGCGGCCCGGTAGATCTCGAGCAGCGGGCGGTGGTCGGTGTCGAGGTTGGGGCAGAGCCGCGGCCAGAGGCAGCTCGGTTTCTCGCACGCGTCGCACAGCGCCTGGTCCCGGCCCTGCATCCGGTACATGTTGGCCGACGGGCCGCCGAGGTCGGTGATCGTGCCGTGGAAGTCGGGCATCGCGGTGACGGCCTGCACCTCGCGCAGGATGCTCTCGCGGCTGCGGCTGGCGACGAACTTGCCCTGGTGCGCCGAGATCGTGCAGAAGCTGCATCCGCCGAAGCAGCCCCGGTGCAGGTTCACCGAGTGCCTGATCATCTCGTATGCCGTGATCGGCCCGCGGTTGCGGTAGCGCGGGTGCGGCAGGCGCGTGTACGGCAGGTCGAAGCTGGCGTCGACCTGCGCGGTGGTCATCGTCGGGAACGGCGGGTTCACGAGGAGCAGCCGCCCGCCGACCTCCTGGATGAGTCGCCGCGCGCGCACGCGGTTCGACTCGGTCTCGATCCTCCCAAAGTTGGCCGCGTACTTCGCGCGGTCGCGCACGCACTCCTCGTGGGAGTTGAGCGCGAGATCCTCCCAGCGCTGATTCTTCGGGACCGCCGCGCCGGGGGGCAGCAGGACCGCGGTCTGCGGGATGGTCTTCAGCGAGGAGAAGGGGACGCCGCGGCGCAGCAGCCGCAGGATCTCGAGCAGCGGCAGCTCGCCCATGCCGTAGACGAGCAGGTCGGCGCCGCTCTCGGCGAGGACGCCGGGCTTGATCGTGTCGGACCAGTAGTCGAAGTGGGTGACGCGCCGCAGGCTCGCCTCGATGCCGCCGAGCATCACCGGCACCTCGGGGTAGAGCTGCTTGAGGATGCGCGTGTAGACGACCGTCGCGTAGTCGGGGCGGAAACCCGCCTGGTTGCCGGGCGTGTAGGCGTCGTCGGAGCGGAGCCGGCGGCCTGCGGTGTAGCGGTTCACCATCGAGTCCATGCAGCCCGCGGTGACGCCGAAGAACAGGCGCGGGGCGCCGAGCTTGCGGAAGTCGCGGAGGTCGTCGCGCCAGTTGGGCTGCGGCAGGATCGCGACGCGCAGGCCCTCGTGCTCGATCAGCCGCCCGACGACCGCGGTCCCGAACGAGGGATGGTCGACGTAGGCGTCGCCCGAGACGAGGATGACGTCGACTTGGTCCCAACCGCGGGCGTCGAGCTCGTCGCGGGAGGTGGGCAGCCAGCGCATGAGGTCGGCTGCGGGTGGCGGCGTGGACTTCGTCGGGTTGGGCATCCGTGGGGGAGATTGACCGGCCGGCGTGGACCGGCGCACAAAGCCAATCGCGCGCGCGGCCCCGGCTCAACAGAGATCACACCATGTTGCATGCTTCGGGCCGCGGGGCAAACCGGCCGCGGATGTCCGGCCGGCGCTCGGGGACCATCAATAGTCTGGCGCCGTGGCCGCCGATCAGTTCGATGGGAACCGTCGCGGCGATTCCGTGACTCTCTTCCTGTGCAATTCCCACCGACCGTGACCGCCTCCCGCTGGAAGACCGCGATTGCGGGCGCCTGCATCGCCGTCGCGGCGGTCGCCGCCTACCATAACAGCTTCTTGGGGCCGTTCATCTTCGACGACGTTTGCTCGATCGCTGAGAACCCGACGGTGCGGCGCCTGTCGGCGGTCGGCAGCCTGCTCTCGCCGCCGGCGGACGTGACAACCGGCGGCCGGCCGCTGGCGAATGTCACCATCGGGATCAATTACGCGATCAGCGGCACGGAAGTCTGGAGCTACCATGCGTTCAACCTACTGGTGCACATCCTGGCGGGGCTCACCCTCTTCGGGGTCGTCCGGCGGACGCCGTGGCCCGGTTCCGAGAAGCCGGCCGGGGCGCAGGAAGGGGTCTGGGACAGCCGTACCCTTCTGGCGCTCGCGATCTCCATTATCTGGGTGCTCCACCCGCTGCAGACGGAGTCGGTGACGTACATCGTCCAGCGCACCGAGTCGCTCATGGGGCTCTTTTACCTGCTCACGCTCTACTGCTTCATCAGGGGAGCCTCCGACCACCACGAAATGCACGATAGACACGAAAGCCTGCATGGGGCGGAGCAAGGCTGTGCCCCTACGGCTCCTGGCGCAGGAACGTCGAATCGGTGGTTGGTCCTTTCAGTTGTCTCGTGCTTTCTGGGCATGGCGTGCAAGGAGGTGATGGTGACGGCGCCGGTGATCGTCCTGCTCTACGACCGGACCTTCCTTGCGGGGAGCTTCGCCGCGGCGTGGCGTCGGCGCTGGCGGTGGCATGCCTGCCTTGCCGCGGCGTGGCTGCTCCTCCTCTTTCTCGTCGTCAGCACTGGCGGCAACCGCGGCGGGACGACGGGCATGGGGAGCGGAGCCGGGTTCTTCGACTACCTGCTGACCCAGTTTCCGGCGGTGGCGGGCTATCTCTGGCTGTCGGTGTGTCCGAATTCCCAGGTCTTTGATCACGGTGCGGAATGGGTGAAGAACGGCGCCGATGTGGTGCTCCCGGCGGTCGTCGTGATCTCGCTGCTCGCGGGCACGATCGCCGCGCTCCGGCGGTGGCCAGCGGCGGGTTTCCTGGGGGCGTGGTTTTTCGCGGTGCTCGCGCCGAGCTCCCTCGTGCCCGGTGCGCGGCAGACCATGGCCGAGCACCGGATGTACCTCGCGCTCGCCCCGGTGATCGTGTTTCTGGTGTTCGGACTGTTCCGGTGGATGGGCTGGCGCAGCCTGGCTGTGTGGCTCGCTGTCGCGCTTGTGTTCGCAGGGCTGACGATCCGCCGCAACGAGGTTTACCGGAGCGTCTTTTCGATCTGGAATGACACGGTTGCGAAACAGCCCGACAACCCCTGGGCGCAGTGCAACCTCGGGATGGGGCTGATCGATCTCGGGAAACCCGCCGAGGCGATGGTCCACATCGAGAAGTCGCTCAAGCTGAAGCCGGTCGACTCCGGCGCGCTCAACGACCTCGGGCTCGCCCTCGTGGCCACGGGCCGCACCGCTGAAGCCGTCGGATGCTACGAGAAGGCCCTCAGTATCCGGCCGGACTTCGCCGAGGCGCACAACAACCTCGGCAACGCCCTGGCCGATCTGGGACGTGGAGCCGGGGCGCTGATGCATTTCGAGACGGCGCTGCGCCTGAAGCCCGACCTCGCCATCGCGTATTTCGACTTCGGGAGCGCGCTCGCCCAACTGGGCCGGATGGACGAGGCGATCGAGCGCTTCCGCCGGGCGGTCGCGCTCAACCCGAATCATGCGGCCAGCTTCACCAATCTCGGCAACGCGCTGCTTCAGTCAGGCAGGGTGGGCGAGGCGATCCCGCAGTACGAGAATTCGCTGCGGCTCAAGCCGGACAACCCGACCGCGCGGTACAACCTCGCGATGGCGCTCGCGGAGGTCGGCCGGTATTCCGACGCAGCCGGACATCTGCGCGAGGTGCTGCGGCTGAGGCCCGACGACAGCGAGGCGCGCGCCGCGCTGGAGAAACTGCAGGCGATGCTGCAGGAGCGCGCCGGCTCGTTGTGAGCGGGCACGCCTCTCCGGGGCGGACTCCTAAAGATCGACCTTCAGGACCAGGACGCCGCCGGACTGCGAGCCGATGGCGAGCAGGCGGTCGTCGGGGCTCCACGCCAGGGCGGAGGCGGGCGCGTTGAGCTTGACCGCGGCGACCATCGGGTTGCGCTGGGTCGGGAGCCAGAGGCAGATCTCCTTGTCCTGCGCGGCAGTCGCGAGCAGGTCGTGCGAGCGCTGGTACGCGGTGGCGCAGACGCGGCCCGTGTGGGGCAGGGCGACCGGCTCGCGGCCTTCCGGGCCCGCGCCACTGCAATCCCACACGCAGGCGTCGCGCGCCCCGCCCGTGGCCAGCCAGCGGCTGTCGGAGCTGAACGAGAGCTCGCGCACCTTGGTCTCGTAGCCGCTCATGTGGAACTCAAGATCCTCTTCCGGTATCCACAAGTGGACGGCGTTGTCCTGCGCTCCCGCGACGAGCCAGCGGTTGTCGGGAGACCAGACGAGCGCCTCGATCGCGCTGCTGTAGCCGTATTCGCGCTGGGCATGGAAATCGTCCGAGTCCCAGACGCAGACGCCGCCGAACCAGCCGGCGGCGATGGCGCCTCCTCCCGGGTGCCACGCGAGCGCGGAGAGCGTTTTCGGCGCGGTCTTGAAGGGGCGCTTGGAGGAGCCTTCGGGGCTGACAAGGACCAGGTCGCGGCCCGAGGCGGCGGCAACCGCGCCGGGCGAGCCCGCTCCGGCCGGCCGCCACGCGAGGTTCTCGATCCAGGCGTGACCGAGGACCGCCTCGGCCGTTTGCGCGCCCGTCGCGGGATCCCAGAAGCGCACCGCGCCGTCCTGTCCGCCGCTGGCGAGCGACGGCGCAGATCCGGCCGGGGCGAATGCGACCGCGTTGGCTCCGTCGGCGTGGCCGGGCAGCGAGTGCCGCAGGGCGCCGTCGGCGCCGAACAGGGTCACGCCGCCGGCGACGGAGGCCGCGGCGAGCAGTCCGCTGTCGGGCGACCAGGCGAGATCGATCACATAGTCATCGAGCTGGGAGGCCCAGGCCTTGGCGACGTTCATGGGATAAGGAGGTATGGTGGAGCCGCGGCGCCCCGCCGCGGGCCGGTCATCGGCCGTCCGGCGGCGGCGGCCCCGGGGATCTCACGCGACGAGGCATTTCTTGAATCCGTCGATCAGCTCCTCGCGGTTGAGGTTGCGGCCGATGAAGACGAACAGGTTCGAGCGGGGAGTCTTCCCCCACGGCTGGTCGAACTTCGCGTCGAAGGTCATGTGGACGCCCTGAAACACCAGGCGCTTGTCGGAGCCGCGCACGGAGAGCACGCCCTTGCAGCGGAAGATGTCCTGGCCCTTTGTCGCGAGCAGTTTGCTGATCCACTCGTTGAGGCGCTTGGCGTCGAGCTCGCCGGCGAGGGTGATGCCGACGGAGGCGACGTCCTCGTCGTGGCTGTGCTCGTGGCGGAAATCCTGGTCGTGAACGTAGCGCACGAGCGACTTGCCGGCGGCGTACAGGTGGGTGGGCAC
>Ga0153915_10000958_pt1 | contig 26682 bp, 19 predicted proteins | sample Opewatmetagenome_2_FD_107003 | JGI IMG/M metagenome (GOLD analysis project Ga0153915, IMG submission 107003) | Freshwater wetland microbial communities from Ohio, USA - Open water 3 Core 3 Depth 3 metaG | ecosystem: Environmental > Aquatic > Freshwater > Wetlands | place: USA: Ohio, Lake Erie...
AACGAGTCTTCTGATTCATTTCGAATGCTCCCGACTTCATTTTCGTCTGTTCCTACGGTGACTCAAAGAATATGCCAGGCTAGAGATACTGCGGTTATTGATCTATGAGATAGGCGAGCTGCAGGGACATTCCTGCAATTTTTAATTGCAAAAACCTCCAAATAGTACGGGCGGTCAATGTTCTTAAACGTAAAGAAATCATTGACGCGTCGAAATTACGTTGGGCAGATCGGCGATTACATCGTTTACCGGCTGGATAGTGCCAGGGGCGAAACCGCATATCGAAATAATGACTACAGCGGTCCGGTCACAATTTCGTTGGGTAATACGCAGAGCAATGAGAGCGACGTGATAATTCAACCGATGTATACGACTACCAAACGACCTGGCTCGTTTCGCTAACTATGAATCGAACCGGTTGAGCACCCCGTGGCATCATGGCTCCTGGTTTTTTCATCGTTTATGACGGATGCGAGTTTGCTATAGAAAGCTTTGTCAAATTTGACCGACATCGAGTCGTCGGTCGCGACCGATTAGCTTTGGACGCAGTTTTTCTCATAGAGCCATTGCCACTCAACAGATTGTCCAAAACACGTGGTTCGTCGTGGCAGTGCGTCGCCTTGCCTGGATTCCACGCTGAGCGGTTTTTGGTTACGACTCGCCAGTTTGGTTTTCATTTAATCTGCCGATGATTACGGCCAGAAGAATTTCTTTATTGTCCCGCAAGACCTTCACGCGGACTTTCTTTTGTAAGGGCGTGTGGGCAACCATGATGGGAAAATCTTCGGCTTCCTTAATTTCTTTTCCGTCGTACTCGGTAATGACATCCCGTAGTCTGATTCCGGCACGTTCCGCCGGTCCTCCGTGAACCACGCCCGCGACGAGCGCGCCGCGCGGCTTGTCCATACCTAAAGCTTCCGCGATCTCCGGCGTAATTTCTTGAACTGCAACTCCCATCCACCCCCGGGTTACTTTGCCGGTGGTGCTGAGTTGCGGTAAAAGCTCCTTAACCAAGTTGATGGGAGTGGCAAACCCTATCCTGATGTTTTCTCCTGTCTGGCTGAGAATTGCCGAATTGATACCCACGACCTCGCCACGGGAGTTTACCAAAGGGCCACCTGAGTTTCCTGGATTGATCGTTGCATCGGTCTGGATGAAGTTGTCATAAGGCCCGGCGCCAATATGCCGTCCCTTCGCGCTCACAATTCCGGCGGTCACGCTGTTGTCGAGACCAAAGGGATTGCCAACCGCCACGACCCACTCCCCTACTTCCAGCCGGTCTGAATCGCCTAGCTGCGCCGTCGGTAAACCTCCCTTGGCATCGATTTTTATCACGGCGATATCAGTTCTCGGATCCTTTCCCACGACGTTAGCCGGAAATTGCCTCTTGTCAGCTAGTTTAACGGTGATCTTCTCGGCATTATCGATCACGTGGTAATTTGTGAGAATCATACCGTCGGACCCGATAATGAAGCCCGAGCCAAGACGACGCTGCTGAGATTGCCCCGCCTGCGGCGTCACATCGAAAAAATCCTGCAAGAACTCTTCCATCGAATCTTTTTCCTCCTGGGGCGGAACCCCAAACCCCTTGGTATCGACTTTTTGCGTTGCCGAAACGTTAACCACGACGGGCTGGAGACGTTTTGCCAAACTTACAAAGGCGACCGTTTGTTCGGATCGAGATCGCCCGAGATATCCTAAGATCCCTGCACGACTTTCGCCATCATTGCTCGAGCAGCCAACCGCAAGAGTTAACAGGCACATTACAAGTAATATCACTTTTTGCATGACGTCCTCCTTTCGAAAGAAAGGGCATAGGTTTTCCCGTTATTGAGAGCGCGTTAGACTCGTGAATTTGATTTTGAAGTAGTTGCCCGAATGGCTCTACAAAACAGAAAAGGCAATTTACATACCAACCGTCCGCGACGACTGCTTGTGCGTTCGATGCAAAAAGATTTTCGTATTTTCTTGTCTTTGTTTGCAGAGCAGAATCGGAGGATTTCTCCTACAACGGTGCGGAATGGCAGGATAAAATTCATATATCAAAACAATCCGGTCAGTTTGGGTTGCGGTAAAATGATCACGGCGAAGGTCCAGACTACAAGGTGAACATCGGAACCGGGTGAACCAAATGCTTACGTTAAAAATGATGCGCCTCGCTTGCAAGGCAGCGTAGCGCCGACTGTTTGGCTAGAAAAAACTCAGAGCGTGGTACAACATTTCACGCCGCGCGATTGAATGCTCCGGTCGAGTTCAGCTTAACCTTGTATGTCGCTGTTTTTTGACTCGGGCGCGCGCCTCAGCGCAAGACAAACCGGGCCGCAGATCACTGGAACATTTTTGTCGCGCGAAGCAGTGCGTCATTGGAAGGCTGAAATCCCACAAAGCATCAGAAGGTAAACTCCTTCAGAACGATCAGAAAATCTCCGACGCGACCCGACGCAAGCTAAACATTTCAGCAATTTAATGAGCGGATGCGTTTGGCATCACGCTTGCTCGTGTAAATGGGAATAAGCGTAAAACACGGCAGCATCGTGAGGCGAACACCAAGCGGTTATTAAATTGCCGCCATCGATAATCGATGCATAGGCATTTGCGCAGCTAAACTTTTTATGAACCCTCACCCATCCAACACAGCGCCGCGCTCAGCGCCTTTCGGTGGATTTCCTACGAGCAGCTTCTTTTACAGCAATTTGCGCATTCAAGAAGCATTGACGACGATCCGCTACTGCATCGAAGCGAGAAGAGGACTGGTCGTCCTTAGCGGCGATGCGGGCATTGGCAAGTCCACGCTGCTGCAGAAAGTCAGCGCTGAGTTCGCTCCCAATGTTGTTTGCATCATGGCATCCGACCCGCGTTTGAATTTCACCGATATCCTCCGCCTGATTCTACGCAATCTGAATGCTGCAAGCGCGGATGAGGATGAGGCCGCCACGCTTCGCAGCTGCAAATTCCATTTGCGCGCGCGCATGCAGAGACGGCAAATCGTCGCTTTGATTTTCGACAACGCGCAGCACCTCGCAGACTCGACCCTGAGACAGCTTGCGGAGAACTTTCTCGCGGCCGGTCCGGCCGATCGCGACGGTTATCTTTTGCAAATGGTCCTGGCCGGCCGGCCGCAACTGAAAGAACAACTGCCACAAGCAGCTCGGTTGCCGGTGCAACTAAACTTACCGATCATGTGCGAGCTTCATCCGCTGGTGGATATTGAGATCGCCTCCTACATCGAGCAAGAGCTGCGCGCGAGCGCTTTGCCGATGGAGTTATTTGAGCCCCGCGCCGTCGAGCAAATCGCCCGATATAGCCAGGGCAATCCGCGCTGGATAAACGCCATTTGCGATCGCGCGCTTCAAGTCTGCGGTGGAAGCGACGGCGGCACCGTTACAATCGAGCTGATCGAAGGCGTGGCGAAGGATCTCGATTTGCGACTAGCCGAGCTTGGCGGCAGATCGGCGCGCGAAACCTTTGCCGATCCGGCAGAGACATTTGATCTGCCGCAGTTTCAACTCGGTGAAAAGGATACGACGGAGGTCGTCGGAGAAACTTTTCTACAGTATAACCACGCTTATGACCGCAACGAATGGCTTCGCCCCCGCCAGCGCAAGACTGGATTGCTTCGAACTCTCGTCATTTTAATTCTCGTCGTTGGTGCCGGTGCATGGGTGCAGACCGGACCGGGGTCGAACCCACTGGCAAACTGGCGGGAACAACTGTTGGGAATCTTGCAGGCGCGCCACCAAAGCGGCGCCAAAATCAAAACCGCAGCGATTGCCCAGCCGGTACCCAACCTTGGCGCCGCATCTGCAGAACCAAACCCCGCCGTTGCGCAATCCGAGACAATCGTCGAACCGCCGCGCGCCGCAACCGCTGAGACATTTCCCGCGAGCAAAGCCGCGCCGCCGCCCAAGTCCGCCGCCAAACCGACGCAAGCTCGACGCTTAGCGAATCAGGACGATTTACCTCAGCGCCGTGATGATTTAGAAGCCGACGTCATACAGGCGATTGCAAATCGCGCCATCATGGGCGTCGCGGTCTCGGTGGTCCATGGCACGGCATTCCTCGACGGCCACGTCGCGACGGAGCGCCAACGCAGAGCCGCCGAACGAGCCGCGCGCAGCGTGAACGGAATCGAACGGGTCCGTAATCGAATCACCGTCAACTTCAGCTGAGCCGAAACCGGCTGCGGTGCCGTGCCCCGAGTGCGAAACCAACGGGCACTACAATTCGCCAAAGCGGCATCGGCGACCCCTTACGCCTTAAAGCAGCGCGGTGTCACAGTGCGTTATTGTTCCACGGCATCGCTTGGCTGCAGCGCCGATATTTTCCAGCTTTGCCGCGGTTGGCCGATGATTCGATTATTCACCGCTCGATTGCCGCCGAGAGAGTCCTCAACCGCGAAGGCGATGCCGGATGCTTGGACGACGTTATTGCGCAACTCATTCGACAGCAGCGCGCCGCCGAGAGCGACTCCGTTGGTGAATCCCTTGACCGTGTTGTCGGCGATCAGGGAGTTCTGTAATCGCCGCAGATCGATGGCGAATTCCTTGCCGTTTCGCCCTTCGTTCTCGAGCGTATTGCCGGTGATCGATATTTTTTTGAAGAGGATTCCAGCGGTGGCGGACGTATTGGCAAAAATCGTTTGTGCCGGCGCGGGAGCTGTCGCCTCGATGCGAAAGCGGTTGTTCTTGATTTCCACGTGTTCGAAAAGATTACCGTCGGTCGGCTTGGAATTATCCGGCGTGCCGATCCGGACGCCGTAACCCGCGGTATTCGTACGAATCACTTGATTGTTGGCGATGGTAATCCGCATGAATCGGCAACGGCGATCCGTCGGCGGGTCGATGCCGACGCTGATGCCCGACCCGAGCGGATCGACCACTCTATTGTTGACGATCTGATAATCCTCGGCGATGGCGTCATCACCGACCGTGAAAATGCCGATGCCGGCGGTCTTGACCGCGCGATTCACCACATTGCCCTCGATCCGCACGCGGCGCGATTGGTTGACTTCGAGCTGCAGGTCGTCGATGACGTTGTTGACGATTTGCACGTCTTGGCTGGGCACCCTTCCCTTACCAAAAACGATGGAGTATCGATCAGCGCGCTCAACCGGTTTGGGTGCGCCGTCCCAGAACCAGTTATTCTCGATACGCACGCGTTGGGCGGCGTAGAACACCACGCCGCCGTACGACCTAATGCCGTTGGCATCGAAGCCCAGCTGCGTGATGACGATATCGGACGAGCCGTCGAACGTCGCGATGCGCTCTGCGCCGGCCTTCTGTTTGATCACGCTGCGCCGGCCTTCGCCGGTAAACACCAGGCCGGAACGGTTTTTTACTTGTAGATTGGACACCAAGTAGACGCCCGCGGGGAATTTTATCGTCGCGCCTTTTTCCGCCGCGTCGATCGCCGTCTGAATCGCCTTGGTATCATCCGATACGCCGTCGCCGCGCGCGCCCAATTCGCGCACGCTGACAACCCGGGCATTTTGCTCAGCGGAGACGAGATGAAGTAAATTACCCTCCCCCGGCGGAAAGCCCTGGACCATTCGCGCCAGCGCCGCCGGCGTTACGACGATTGACAACGGTGCGAGAACGACAAGCGCCGTCTTAAATATTGACTGTTTCATTTTTCACCCTCGCTTCTATTGGCTCGACCGCGCCGCCGTGGATTGCTTTCTCGTCGAGCAGTTCGCGGTAAAGCCCATCCACGTCTTTGATAAGCCGTTTCACGTCGAAGCGCTGGCGCGCCGCGATCATCGCATTGCTGCCGATAAATGAACCTTTTTCCCGATCCGCGAGCAGATCGAGGACGGCGCCGGCTATTCCCTCAGCCTCGCCAGGCAAGACCAAACGCCCCGTGACTTCGTCGGTGATTATGTCGGGAATCCCGCCGACACGCGTCGCAACCACCGGACAGCTCGTCGCCATGGCCTCGATGGCCGAGAGCGGCGTGCCTTCGTTATTGGAAGACACCACCAGCACATCCAAATCCGCGTAGATGCGCGGCAGATCGGTGCGCCAACCGGTAAAAGAAATCCGCTCGGCGATGCCGAGTCGGCGCGCCTGATCTTCAAGCGCCGGTCTCAGAGTGCCGTCGCCGACAACGACAAAGCGGGCCGCCCGCTCGACCGCGGCGATCCGCGCCGCAGACTCGATGAAAAGGGCGTGGTTCTTGATCGGAAAGATCCGGCCGACGATGCCAATCAATCTGGCGCCGGCCGTGAAACCCATCTCGCGGCGAAATTCGCCGCGCCGACGTCGCGCGTCGAGAAACGGCTCCAGATCGAGCCCAAGGGGAATGACGGTGATTTTTTTCGCTCGGGCAACGCCGTAACCGATCAAATCTCGCTTAACCTGTTCGCTCACGGTCACCAAGCGATCGCTGAGCGAGGCCAGCGACCGCTCCATGCGCCGCAGCGCCCAGTTTCGCACCGGGCCATAATATCCATGCAGCACATGGCCGTGAAAAGTATGGACAACGATGGGGACGCCCGCCAGACGTGCGGCCAAGCGCCCCAGCAAACCCGCCTTGGCGGTATGGGTATGTACGATATGAGGCCGGTACCGACGCATCAGCGACCAAAGCCGCGCCAACGCTTTAGCGTCGCGCGGCGTAAGATTGAACGAGGTCACGATCTCACTGATTCGATGCGGCCCGATGCCGCGAGAGAGCGCGTAGTCCAACAGCGACCCTTCCGCCGGACTTTCACGACCGATAACCAGCAGCTGCTCAAAGCGGTTTGGGTCCAAACCCGCCGACAAATTGACGACGTGGATGCTCGGCCCGCCGACGTTCAAGCGACCGATGACGCGCAAAACTCTGAACTTGTCCTCGCAGTGAAGGGAAGCCATGAACTCACCTCGCAATCGATGAAGACCCGGTGCCAGATTTCGAGCGTCAACAATGCCCATAAGCGATGGCCGTGATCGCGTTTGCCGCTGAGATGCTCGCCGACCAACCGGCGCACGGCTTGCTCGTCGAAATAGCCACGCCGCAGCGCTGTAGGAGACAATAGATTGTCGCACAGAAAATCCTTCAAGCCGGCGCGAAACCAGCGCCCGATGGGCACGCCGAATCCATGTTTTTTTCGCCAGATAATTTCTCGCGGCAAAATACCCTCAAGGGCGCGCTTCAAGACATACTTCGTGGTCATGCCCCTGAGCTTGAGCGAAGAGGGAATCCGGCTGGCGTATTCCAATAGCCAATGGTCGAGAAACGGACAGCGCGCCTCCAAAGAATTAGCCATCGTCATGCGATCGGTCTTCACCAGCAAATCCCCCGGCAGGTAGGTCGATAGATTGACCGCGAGCAACTCGGCGATCGGATCCCCGCGCTCTCGTCCGGTGAAATAGCCGCGAAAGTGATCGACGGGATCAATCGTGATGGCATCGGCGATCAGTTGGCGTAGGAAATCCGGCTGAAAGACGCCGACCCATTCCAGATAGCGTTCGGGCAGCGGCAGCGCCGCGCCGTCGACGAACCGTCTCACCCGCCGCCCCCAATCGTTATACGCTGTCGACTCGGGCCAAGCGCGCGCCAGCCGGCTCACGGCACTTTGGAAAAACCGCGGCGCGCGCCGGTAGAATTCAGCGAGACGCGCCGCGGCAAAGCGCTCGTAGCCGGCGAATAGCTCATCGCCGCCATCGCCGGTGAGCGCGACCTTGACATGCTCGCGCGCCAGCTTCGCAACCCAATAAGTTGGTATCGCCGAAGAATCCGCGAACGGTTGATCGTAGTGCCAGACCAGCTTGGGCAACAGCTCGACGGCATCGGGTTGGACGACAAACTCGTGATGGTCGCTGCCAAACCGCTCCGCCACCATGCGCGCATACGGCAGTTCGTTGAACGAAGGTTCGTCGGCGAAACCGATCGAGAACGTGCTCACCGGCCCGCCGAGCAGCCTGGTCATCACCGCGACCACCGCCGCCGAGTCGACCCCGCCGCTCAAGAACGCGCCAACCGGGACGTCGCTGGTTAGGCGCAGCCGTACCGCCTCCTCGAAACGCTCGCGCACCTGTTGGAAGTATTCCGATTCGGAAGGCTGCGGCGCCGAGACCGGCTCGCGCGGCACATTCCAGTAACGGCGAATAATGACATCGCCGTCTTCTACGAGCAGCATGTCGCCGGCCGCCAACTCGCGGATATTTTCGAAGAAGGTGAACGGACTCGGCGCATAACCGTGGGTCAGATAGAGCGGAATCACGGCGCGATTGACCTTCGGACGCACGCCCGCGTGGGCCAGAATCGCCTTGATTTCCGAGCCGAAGATCAGCCGGTCGCCGTCTTGATAGTAATAGAGCGGTTTCTTGCCAAGTCGATCGCGCGCCAAAAACAGCCGCGGCCGCGCTGCGCCATCCTTACCGCAATCGTAGATGGCGAATGCGAACATGCCGTGCAACCGCTGCACGCAATCGACGCCCCACTCCTCGTAAGCGCGCAGAATCACCTCCGTGTCGGAACGGGAGCGAAAACGATGGCCGCGCCGCTTGAGCTCGGCGCGCAATTCGATGAAGTTATAGATTTCGCCGTTAAAAACGATCCAGCAACTCTCCTCGTCGTTGGCGATTGGCTGTTGTCCGCCGCCGAGGTCAATGATGCTCAGCCGGGTCATGCCGAGAACCGCATCGTCGAAAACCACGGCGCCATGATCGTCCGGCCCGCGGTGCGCCAGCGCGGCGTTCATCGGCTCAAACAAGGCTGTCGACGTCTGGATATCGGTTTTGCCCTGAAGCTGGATCCATCCGCAAATTCCACACATGGCTCGATGCTCTCCCCTAGCAAAAATTAGTTTAAGCGGACGCCGTGAACTTGGCCGTCCGCGCGCACAGATCCTGATAAAGCGAGAGGGTCTCCGCGGCCATTCTCTCGGCGGTAAAGTATCGCTGCACCCGCTCGCGCGCTCGCCGCGCCATGCGCTGTCGTTCCCGTGGTTCGCGCGCAAGCCGAACCAGCGCGCCGGCGAACGCCGCTGGCTGGCCCGGCTCGACCAGCAGCGCAGACTCGCCGTGCCGTGCAATCTCGGTTAACGGCGCGACACGGCTCGCCACCGCCGGCTTGCCGGCCGCCATGGCTTCGACCAAGACCTGGCCGAATCCTTCCGAATGGGTCGCAAAGGCGAAGACATCGAGCGCGTCGAGAAAGGACACAACATCGCTTTGAAACCCCACCAGGCGCACGCAATCGCCGAGATTGGAAGCCTCGATAAGACGGCGCAGCTCGGCGCCATAGCCCCAGGGATCATGGCCGGCGATCAACAGCTGCGCATTGGGAATTTGGCGCAAGATCTCGGGCATTGCTTGGATCAAAACCTGATGGCCCTTGCGCGGCTCAAGCCGTCCGATCGAACCGATGATGAATTTTCCATCGAGCTGCCACGTCTCGCGCAGATTGTTTTGCGCGCCGCATAACGTCTCCGTCTCTATGCCGTAATGAATGACCGTGGCCCGCTCGGACGGCAATCCATGGCGGATCAACCAATCGCGCACCGCATGGGAGATGCAGAGAACCCCATTCGCTCGCCGCCAGAGCATCCGGACCAGCGGCAAACTCCAGCGCGCCGACCAATCAACGCTATAGATCGCGTGCACGGAGCAGACCCATACGACAGACGGATGCATGAGCCTGACGAATGCTCCGGCCACATCGGCGCGCGGCAGATGCGTATGCAGGATATCCGGCCGCTCCGCCGCGACGAGGCGCCCGATTCGGCCGAAGAAGCGCGCTTCGTAGCGGCCGGCCGCGCCAAGGTCGATGACTCGAACGCCGGCCCGTTCAAAATCTTGCCGCAACGACCGACTGCCCGCGACATGCTCGCGCAAACACGCCACGGCCGGTTCGACGCCGTGGCTCCGCAGATGGCGGCACAAGGTGAGCAAGTGCAACTCGGCGCCGCCGGCGGAAAGCGTATTGATCAGGTGAAGAACTTTCATGGATCTCTCGCGGATGTGCATGACTCATTCATCCGTCGCCGTGACGCCTCACGCCGAGACGCCTCGGCTTCTGACCCGCAGGACCGTCTCGCCCAGGAACATTAGGCCGAAGGCGAAGGCAACAACGGTCAGAGCCTGGGGCCACACTTCGAACGATGCCCACATCATTTGTAGGGAATAAATGAACGCGAGCACGTACACGCCCGCGTGCAAGCGCCCCTGGCGAAATTGCAGATAGAGTGTTTTGACGATGGCGCCGTAAAGCGTCATCACGACGGCCACTCCCCACAGGCCGAAGTTGAGATAGGCATCGCCGATTAAGGACGCATTCACCGCCCATTTGTCGTTTTCGGTGGCAAAGCCGACGAGCGTCTCGACGATGTAAATGCCAGCGCTGCGCCCGGGAATGAATACGAATCTGTTCAGCGGCCACGACAGCGCTCCGACAAAAGTCTGCCCGCCGAGAACTCCGGGGCCGATGGCGATCGCACCGGCCAAGCTGTGCAGCTGTCCCAAGTCGGTAAAAATACTGACCTGCATGTATTCCCACAGCCCGCGCAACGTTAAACCCTCGGAAAACGCCCGTGCGCCGAGCTCGCCGCGATAAAGCGCGCCGATATAGGAAACCCACAGCACCGCAAATAGGATCACCGGCGCGATCACGACGTAGGGATAGCTGAGGGTAATTTTCGGCCAACGCTGCTGCTGGCGACGGAGATACCAGAGCACCAGCAGCCCGGCGGCGAGCGAGATCATCGCCCGACTTCGGCCACCGAGCACCCAGTAGAATAACGTCGCCGACGCGACCGGCAGAAGAGCGGGCCAGGTTCCGGCTCTTGGCAGATAATAGCAAGTGAGCAGCACGCTGCCGGAGATCAGCAAATAAGCCATGAAAAAATATTTTCCCGTGCCTTCTTGAATGGTCGTCTCGCGAAACGCGCCGCTGCCAACGACATCGAGCGAGGCATTGCTGACCAGAAAAACCGCCAGCGCGGCAAATCCCACGAGCGCGCCCAGTAAGGCGGCGAGACGGACTCCCGGCGCCAACGCGAATCTCAAGCTGCCCCCCCCTTCCTTCGGGCGCGACCGTTGGATTAGGAACCAGCCAAGACAAGCTGCAAGCAGTCCGAACAGCGCAAGCGCGTGTCCCCACCGCCAATCGTCGCCCGACAATTTCATCGCTTGAAAAAAAAGTCTGACTTCGTCCGGCGGCGCGACGCCGTTGAGCAGAAACAGAGCGGGGAACAAATGACGCACACCGCCGATCGCAAAGATCAAGCACAGTGGATTGAACGAATCGCGCCAGACCTGGATCGTCCTGACCAAGGCGACCAAGATCGCCGCGTAGGCGACCGTGACGAAGCCGGGCAACAGCCAAGTCTGGCGCGAAGTCATCGTGACGAAGCCGAACAAAAATGCCGTGCACACCAGCCAGAACGAAAGATAACCGCCAATGGCGCGCGCGTCAGCGTCATCGGTCCAGCGCCGTAAGGAGCTTTCGGAAGTGGCGATCAGCATGGCTTTTCCTCAACGGCTCTCGCCGAGCTGGCGCGCGCCGCGGCTATCTTTCTCGGACTGTAAAGTCGCAAATAACCCGATGAGGCGCTGCGCTAGCCGATCGATGCAGTGCAATGAAAGAACCTGCACCCTCAAATAGGCGCCGATGCGGCTGCGTTCTTCGGCGGGCAGCGCCAATAGGCAAGCCAGCCGCTCGGCCAGTTGCCGATGGTCGCTGAATTCGTAGGTCAAATGATTTTTGTATTTTCCCAACGTGTCGCTGAACCCCTCGTTGGCGACCACGCAAGGCTTGGCGCAGCTCATCGCTTCCCACGCGACTTTGTCGCCGAAGCCGACCGGCGACATGTTGACGTGCACCGCACAGCGCCGATACCACTCGGGGAGCCGGCCCATGGGCACCGGTGCGTTGACGGCAACGGTATCTCGAAGATTCAACTGGCCGATCTGTTCATGCAGGGCTCGGACATAAGCCGCGTCCTTTGCCACTGCCGGACCGCCGACAATCACAACTCGGAACGGTTGGGGCGCAATTTGCCGCAGCCGCGCCGCCGCTTTGATCAACGTCGGGTGATCTTTCACCGGCGACAGCCGGCCGACACAGAGAATTATCGGCGGTTCATCCGGCATCTCCTGTTGAGCGGGAGAAAAGAGCTGGGTATCGATGCCGTGGCCGATGGGCACCAGCTTGTCGTGTTTATACGGATAGGCGGTGGTGACGCTGGCGACCGTTCGATCCGACAATCTATGCGCCGCCTTAAGCACCGACGAGGCATGCGGATGAGCGTACCAGGTGACGATCGGAATTTTTCTCAGCTTCAGGAGCGGCGCGCCGAGCACGGTAAACAGCGGCATCATGTGCGAGAAGCACGTGTCGGGCCGCTGTTCCCGCAACACGCGCGCTAAAATTCGGTAGAACTCGGCGACCCGGCGCGCCTCGCCGTAGCCCTTCTCTTTGCCGACGGAATCGACCCGCACGTTGCTCGGAAGTTCCAAACGCCCGGCCCGCATCGTGATCACCAGAACGCGATCGACGCGCTGAGCCAACGCCCGAATCCAATGCGTCGTAAAGCCGAGAATCGGATCGTCGATGTCGGTGGCGAGGTTAAAAACTAGCAATCGCATGTTGCCTCGGTTCGCTGTTGCTTCGCGCCTGCTGAAACATTTTTCGGTAGCCGTTCAAGTAAACCTCCGTGGAAAAAAATTTCGTGGCGAAAGCCCGCCCTGCCTGCCCCATGGCGCGAGCCTGGCGCGGGTTTTCGAGGATCCAACGGAGCCGCTGCGCCAACGCGCGCTCATCGTTTGGCGGCACCAAAAACCCGGTCACGCCGTCTTCTATAAGGTCTGGAATGCCGCCGACATCCGTTCCGATCACCGGCGTTGTCGCAGCCATCGCCTCGATGATGACGCGCCCGAGCCCTTCCGAGGCCGAAGGCAAAACCACCACAGCCGCGCTGGCCATCAGTGCGGCTAATTCCGCCTGGGCTATCGCCGACATAAACTCCACCCGGTCTTCGAGATCGAGCCGGGCAACTTGCCGGCGCAACTTTTCGGCGTAAGCTTTATTCTGCCGGCGCCCGACAATCAGCAAACGGCTCTGCGGAAACTCGCCGGCGATTAGCGCAAAGGCGTCAATCAAACGATGGACGCCTTTGAGCGGCGTTAAGACCCCGGCGTACAGAATGCGCTCGCTATCCCGTTCGCGGCTCTCCCTCGCCACTGAGCGAAACGCATCCGCGTCGGTCCAGGCGGGAAACTGCACGATCGTCTTCGCCGTCGCCCAGCGCCCGAGCTGCGCCCGCGTCGAGCGCGATATCGCGCGCAGCCCATCGGCCTGTTGAAATGAAAAACGCGCGGCGCGCGTCATGAGAAAACGATAAAGCTTGGCAAAACGGATGCGCCGCTCCAGAAAGACACTTGCTTCAAAATCACCGTGCACTTCCACGACTAAGAACACGCGCCAACCGAGCCAGCCGGCGATTTTTTTGACCGCGGCGGCGGCGCAGCCCTCGTACGGCCCTTGAGCGACGATCAGCCGAACACCGTGGCGCAGGATGAGCCATACCGTAATCAACGCACCGCCGAGCCATATTTCCAGATAACGAAAAATCCGCAGCGGCAATTCAGGCAGCAGATAAAATTGCGCATGCTCGGCAAAGACCCGCGGTTTGACCCCATGCGCAAAGCCGATGACGAAGATCTCGCCGATGGTACTCATCGCGGCAAATTTCTTCCGGTCGGTCTCATCCAGCGGCTGGCGATAACGCGCGCCGCCCAAAAAGCATACTCGCTCGCTCACGCGTCACTCCCGTAAAAGCTGTAAGTACGCCGGCATCAAAACCGACCACTCCAGTTTTTGCTCGGCATACCGCTTTCCCGATAATCCCAGCGTCGAGCGTTTTTCCGGCGATCGCGCCAGCTCCACCAACGCGTCCGCAAACTCTTCGAGGCTCTGGCACAAAACACCGGAACGGGCCTCTTGTAAAATCAAACCCTCGTCGAGCTGAGTCGACACCACCGGCAGGCCGCAAGCCATGAATTGGGCGATCTTTACGCTGAACCGGCCCGGCGGTGGCGACCAGGTTCGCGGATAGACGCCGATATCCAAATCGGCCAAATAGGTGAGCATCTCGGATAGCTCGACGTAGCCGAACAGCTTGATCCAGTGGCTGCGCCCCTGCTGCACATGCTTCTGGACGGATTCGCTCGGATTGCCGAACAGCCACAGCCTGAGCCGCGGCTCAACTTGGCGCGCCCGCTCGAGCGCCTGAAATAGAAAATCGAGATCGTCCTGATTGCCCCTGGCGCGCTGCGCGCCGTCGGCCAACAGTGTTAGCGACGGCGCATGAAAGCCGACGACGACATCGTCGTCGGCTTTGAAGCGAGCGCGGATTTCGTGCCGCTTGGCAGGATCGATCTGTCCCATCGCCACTCCCTGGGGGATGACGTGGATCGGCGCGGTCACGCCCTTCTCTCGGAAAAGCATTTTGGCCTTGTTGGTCGTCACCACCAGCGCTTTGACCTGCGGCAGATTCAAGGCGCGCACTTCCGCTTTGGTAAACATCGGATCATCGAGATCGACGACTACGCTGCGCTGTCTTGGCCAGATGCGGATCTGCTCGGTGGTAACGGTGTAAAGGGTTTCGTACTTGCGCGCCAAATATTGAATCAACGCAGGATAGATCAGCACGCTGCTCAAGCCATTCCAAAGGCGGTACTGGACGGCGCGAATCAAGCGCCGCTTGCTCAGATGAAATTTGCGGAAGCGCACCACCGGCGACAGTCTCGGAAACAGCGCTGCATAACGCGGATTGTTATGCTGCGGAAACCACATGGTCAGACAAACCGCTTTGCGAGCGCTCACGAGAAATCCCCCTTTCGATCAGCAACGAGCCGGGTAAAGACCAACAACATGGCGACGGTAAACCCCGCCTTGCCGACGGCGGTAAGCAGCGCCATGCCGGCAAAACCCCAATAGCCGCCGACGAACCACGCCAGGCCGATCACGAAGATCGTCTGCACAGCGCAGCCCAACGTCCAGATATTCAGGTTGGCCGAGGCGTAATAGATGGAATTCAACCAGAAGAACAGCGCGCTAATCGCCGCCCCCGCCATCATGATCTGCGCGCCACGCACCATCGCCGCGTAATGCGGGCCGAACACCAACGGAATCAAAATTGGAAAAAACGGCAGGGACAGCAGCACGAACAAGCAAACCGGCAGCCCGGCGTTCGTGGTCCAACGCTTTAAGGCAGCGCGCACCGGTTCGCTGCCATCCGTGCTCCAGCGCGCCGAAAGCGCCGGGTAAACCACCCTGCCCATGGAAGTTTCGAGATAGGAGCCGACCGTGACGATGCTGACGGCCAAGCGATAAAAGCCGGCCGCTTCCGGGCCGCGGAAATGGGCCAAGAACATCAAGGGCAATTGGCCCATCAGACCGCTGCTGGTCACGACCAGATAGTTCCACCCGAACAGTCCGGCAATCTCTTTGCGCAACGGGCGGACACTCTCGATAGAACCGCGCCACCAAGCGGGCTGCTGCTCACGGCGCAGCACGACCCTCGCCAGACAGGTGGCGGTGAGTGCGATCAGAACATTGCCGAGAGCGGCGCCCAACACCGCGCCGGCGACGCCGAAACCGCCGAGCAACAATCCGATGACCAAAACCGAGCCGATCACTTGATCGAGCACCTGGAGCAGCGCCACCCAGCGAAACCGTTCGAAGGACGTGAGGATTGCTTGGCTGGTTCCGTAAAGCGACCAGATTGGAAACGATGCGGCGAAGACAATCATCAACCACGCGATCTCCGGAGTATGAAAAAACTCCGCCGCCACCCACCACGCCGTGGCCGCGGCCAAGAGCGCGGCGCCAAGGGAAACCACGAAGTCCAGCGCGTAGCCCAATTTGCAGATCGCGCCGAGCAATTCCCCTTGCCTCTCAACGCGAAAGCGCGCGATATAGCGGGTCGTCACCGTGCCCGACTTCACCGCGACCACCGAACCAAGCAACATCGGATAGGACGTCACCACGGCAACGAGACCGAAGTCTTTCGGTCCGAGCAGGCGCGCGCTGGCAACGCTGGTGACGAGGCCGACCGCCGCTGCGACATATTGCGAACCGGCGAGCAACACGGCGCCTTCGGCCAACGGATGGCGCGCCGTGCGCCGGACTGCCGCGACCACGTTCTCGGCGAACGTGCCGTTGGCTGTAGCGCCGCTGAGCAGCGGAACGGCCGCTTTGCCGGCCAGCGAATTCTTGAGCTGTTGAAGCAAAGGCATTGTGCGCCGCTCCCGATTACACCCGGATGCAAAAAAGATTGACGTACTTGGCGGTTTCGATTGTCGAATCTACCGGCCTGAGGCCGGGCCTAACTTCATCGATCATGAATATCGCAAAATCGAGCTGACGCAGCGCGGCGAGCAGCGACTGCGCCGATTCGCCGGCGTATTGCAGCGAGCCCGGATTGCACTCGACAAATAATTTGACTGTCGGCGCAGCGCGCCCAAGCGTCTCGCGCATGCCCCGTAGTGCATTTACTTCGCCGCCTTCGACGTCCATCTTAATAACGTCGACCTGCAAATTTCGATCGAGGAAATCGTCGAGAACGACGGTCGTCACCACAGTGGATTTGTGGCCGCCGCCGGAGGGAATCAGGCTGCTCCGGCTCTGATCACCGCCGTGGAGAAAGAAGCGCTGAATGCCGGCTTTGCTGGAAACCGCCTTGGGCAGACACATGACGCGGGAATCGACGTGATTTACCCGCAAATTCTCGCTTAGCAACTCATAATTGCGAGGATCGGGTTCGAAGGCATAAACTTTTCCACGCGCGCCAACCTGACGCGCTGCCAACAGCGTGTACCAGCCGACAAAGGCGCCGATATCGAGAACCACCATGCCGGGACGAATCACACAGGTGAATAGGCTCGTCATTAGAGACTCGATTTCGCCTCGACGCAGCGCCTGAAGATAGTGGCGATGTTCCAATGACGCGGTAATATCGAAACCTTCGACGTGCACCGAGATGCGATTGCCGATCAGCGGCTTTAATAAATTCTTTCCGGCTGGCGGCAATCCGGATAGGCCGAACCTCCGACAAACACCGGCAACTTTGTCAAATTTTTCCAGCAGCGTAATTTGATCGATCATTCTCACTCCGACCTTGGTCCACTACTAATTGTTGCGCGCGGCGACGGCGCCAAGGCTGTGCGCGTTGTCTGTGTTTAATCCTCGCGCCGTGGCCGCGAGCAAGGCTGTAGTCAGTTCAACCATGCGCAAACAACTGAAGCTCGCCGCGGTGCGTTTGCCCTCGTCGGCCAACCGCGTTCTCTCGTCGGGCGAAGACATTAGGCGTAATAAAACTTCGCGCAACGCGCCATCCGCCTGCGGCGCGATGAGCAGGCCGTTCTCGCCATCGCGGACCACTTCTGGCGTGCCGCCGACGGCGGTCGCCACCACCGGCACACCGAGCCTCATCGCCTCGAGCACGACGTGCGGCAGACCTTCGTGCGTTGAATTGAGCACAAACAGGTCGCTCGCGGCGATCAACTCGAGAGTTTCCTTGCCGGTTTTCTGCCCCGCAAAATAGATCCGCTCGACCATCCCGTGGTCGCGCGCCAAAGACTCGAGCCGCTGCCTTTCCGGCCCGTCACCGACAATCACCAGCCCGGCGTTTTCAATATTGACGACGGCTTGGATGATTCGGTCGATTTGTTTGATTGCGATGAGACGGCCGACGGTGACAATTTTAAACTTGGCCGCCAGTGACATTTTCGCCGGCGCCACGCATTGGCTATCGACGGCGTTATAAATCGGCGTGATTTTTTTCGACGCCACACCCCACGCCGCTAACGCGCGCGCGACATAGCGGCTCGGCGCGATTAGCGCGTCGGCCCGGCGCGCGCAAAAACTCCGGAGAACTTTGAAGCACTGAGCGCGCCAGCCAGACCAACCGTTTTGAAATTCCTCGAAGCTCGAGGTCACCCAGCCTTGCTGCAGCGCATGCTCCCAAGCCCAATCTCCGACCCATTTCTCTACCAGCGGTTTATGCAGAATAAAATTGGCGACCGTCGATTCCAAATAAAGTCCGTGGACAAAAAGTAAGTCGGCGTTCCACCCGGCCCGCATCAGCGCAGTCACGGTGCGGGCAAATCGCCAGGGTTTAAACACGCCGCGACGGATGCGCGTCACAGTGAACGGATAGCAGTCCGCGCCGCCAGCCGCTTCACTTAGAGTCAAAACGGCGACTTGATGGCCTTGCTGCACCAGCGCGGTCGCCACCTGTGGCACGTAGGTCGCCGGCCCGCCGATATCCGGCGGGAATATGCCGGTGACGAATTGGATTTTGAGTGTGGCCGAGACCGCGCGCTGCGTCATCAAAGGCTCCAGTACATGACTCCGTTCTTGTTGCCGGCGTCGCGATAGGCGCCTTTGATGTCGACGAACACCGCCGGCTTGCCGCCGTTGCGCAGCAGTCCTGTATAGGCCTGAGGCGGCATGTCGAGAAACATGCGATGCGGCACCGCCAACACCACGGCATCGAATTTCTCCTTCGCTTCGAAGGGATTTTTCAACGGCCGCATGTTGAGCTTTTGGATCTCGCCGGCGTCGACTAAGGGATCGTAAACCGACACCTCGATGCCGTGATTCTCGAGTTCTTGGACCACTTCCGCCACTCGGGTATTGCGCAGATCATTGACGTTTTCCTTGAAGGTAGCGCCGAGAATCAATGCGGACGCGCCGCGCACAACTCGCCCGGCATGAATCAACAGCTTCACGGTTTCCTGCGCGACGTAGTGGCCCATATAGTCGTTGATTCTCCTGCCGGCAAGAATCACATCGGGATGATAGTCGAGCTCCTGCGCCTTGAAAGTGAGGTAGTACGGATCCACGGAAATACAGTGGCCGCCGACCAAGCCTGGATCGTAGCGCAAAAAATTCCATTTGCTGCGCGCGGCCTTGATCACTTCCATGGTGTCCAGACCCATGCGGTGAAACAAAAGCGCCAGCTCGTTCATCAGTGCGATATTCAAGTCCCGCTGCACGTTTTCGATCACCTTGGCCGCTTCCGCGGTGCGAATCGTCGGCGCCTTGTAAACCCCCGCTTCGACCACCAGGCCGTATACGGCAGCGAGTTTTTCCGTGGTCTCATCGTCCTGCCCGGCGACGATCTTCATCACGTTATTTAGGGAGTGTTCGTGATCGCCCGGATTGATCCGTTCCGGGGAGTAACCTACTTTGAAATCACGTCCGGCTTTCAGTTCGGACTCCGCTTCGAGCACAGGGACGCAGACTTCCTCCGTACAACCGGGATACACCGTGGATTCATAGACCACGATGGCGCCGCGAGTGAGGTTTTTCGCCACCAGTTTGCTGGCGTCGATCAAGTGCGATAGGTCCGGCCGTTTGGCCTTATCCACCGGCGTCGGCACGGCGATAATAATCACCGTTGCTCGCTGTAACAGAGACGGGTCGCTGGTGAACTCCAAGAGCGGCTCGCGCAGATCCGCTTTAGTCATTTCGCCGTTGCGATCCGCGCCCTTGCGCAATTCCCGGACCCGTTGCTCGTTGACGTCGAAAGCGACGGTCGAGACGACTTTGCCGAAGGCAGCCGCCAGCGGGAGACCGACATAGCCCAGGCCGACGACGGCGACGCAACGGGGTAAGTTTGTTTTCATAATTTTCTCACTCCCTCCTCGATGAATTCGAATTGAAGCCGCTTGACCCATAGCCCGAGCGGCTCGCACATGGCGCGTATTTGCTGCGCCTGTCCGCCGGCGAGAATATCCGGCGATGCAATGATGCAGCCGCGAACCTGATTGCTCTGGAGAATTTGCGGCAGCTTGTCCGCCCCGCCAAAAATCCGCAGACCCAAGACGCTGCGGCCCTCCTTGCTCGGATCGTCGTCGAGAAAACCGATCGGACAGTAACCGATTTTCGGGTTGTGCCGGCACTCGCGCACCACCGCCTCGCCGCGATCGCCCGCCCCATAGACAAGAATAGGAATCCGGTCCCGTCGCGGCCGATCGACGAAGAGACTGAACAGGCGGAAGGAAAGACGGCTGCCGGCCCTGCCGACAAATAACAATAACCCGTAGAGAATGAACACGACTTTCGAGTAACCGGCGAATCGATACAAAATTACCAGCGCGACGACGGCTAACCCCGTGCCGCAGAGCACGGCTGCGGCGATGCGCACGAGATCATCGAGTCCGGTGTAGCGCCAAAGCCCCCGGTAGACGCCCGTCACCATGAAACCGGCGTAGGCGGCGGCCACGACCACCGGAAACGAAGTGCGATAGAGGGTGATCAAGGAATCGCTCAGACGGAATTCGAAGCGCAAGGCAAACGCCAGATAATAGGCAAAAGCGATTAGAAAAAAATCAAGCCCGACTTCCATGAGGCGCCGTTTGTAAGTGAGCGTCGTTAAGAGCAGCGTCAGTGTTTTTCCCGCAGCGCGCCGCGATCCATTGTTATCCGAAATGATTTCGACTTGTGCTAGGTACGCGGTAAAGAGCGTGAACGAGAGAATCACCAACGGGAGAATCGCCAAACTCAGCGTGTAGGAAAACTGCTTGATCATGACCGCCGTGGCTCCGGAAACCGCCGCCATAAAATAAAGCAGAAGCACCGCCTGGGATTCGCTCAGACCGAGGACGACAAGACGATGCGACGCATGATCTTTGCCGCCTTGGGAAATCGGCTGCCCGCGCAGCAACCGCGTCACCGTAACCAGAGTCGTATCGAGGATCGGCACCAGCAGGATGCAAGCGGGCACGGCGATCAATGACAACATATTGGAAGCCTGGCCGTTGGCGTGGATCGTGAGCAGGCTCAGCGACATCCCCAAGAACAAGCTGCCGGCGTCGCCCATGAAAATCGACGCCGGGTGAAAATTGAACAGGAGAAATCCCGCCAGGCCGCCGGCAAAGGCGAGCGCCACGACAAAATAGTTCTGGTCGCCTTGCTGATGAAACAAATACGCGAGATAAACGGCAGCGATCAGGCCGATGCCGGCGGCGAGCCCGTCCATGTTGTCGAGCAAGTTGAGAGCGTTCGTCAGGCCGACAATCCAGATGGCGGTGAGCAGCGCGTCCAGCGGTCCCCAGGAGAAAAAATGCAGATGAAAACCGGTGAACAGCGCCGCCGCTGCCGCGACGATTTGCCCCAAGAGTTTCGTCGCCGGGCTCAACTGGCGAAAATCATCATAGACACCCAGGCAAAACGCCGCCGTCGCGAGTATTAGAAACGGCGCAAGGTTCCAAACATTGGACGAAAAGCCAATCGCCAATAAGGCGATCGGGAAAAAGAAGGCAAGCCCGCCGTTGGTCGGCGTTGCCCGGCTGTGCCAGCGCTCGGCGTTCGGCACGGCGATGCACTTCCAGTGAGTCGCTAGGCGGCCGGCGAGCGGCACGCTCAACGCCGTAAGAACAAAAGCGCCTGCCGGAACGACTAAGAATACTCCCGGTTCCCAATTGCTGAGCATTGCCACATTCTCTGTGCGGGCGATCAATCGCTAAAAGGCGTGTTCCAGCGCGAGTTGCGGCCCAGTTAATCGGCTCGCCGCGGACTCCACCTGATGATAGTCGATGACATTCTCGACCATTGCCTCGATGCTTCGCGCCGGGCGAAAATCGACGAGCTTTTTGATCTTGCTGATGTCGGGCACGCGCCTCGGCATGTCTTCGAATCCTTCTTCATAGGCTTCATCATAAGGAACGAAACGAATCGGCGATGCGCTCCGCGCCATCGATCGCACCAGTTCGGCGAGCTCACGAATGCTAATTTCCTGCTCGCTGCCGACGTTGAAAATCTCTCCGACGGCGCCGGGGTGAAGCGTTAGCCGGACAAGCGCTTCGACGGCGTCGCTGACATGGCAGAAGCAGCGCGATTGCGTGCCGTCGCCGTAAACCGTAAGCGGCATGCCGGCCAGCGCCTGACGGACAAAAGTCGGTAACACCATGCCATAGCGCCCGGTTTGGCGCGGCCCCACCGTGTTGAATAAGCGCACGATCACCACCGGCAGCTTTCTCTCTTTGCGATATGCCAGCGCGAGGAATTCGTCGATGGCCTTGGAGCAAGCGTAGCTCCAGCGCCCCTTTGACGTCGGACCCATCACCAAGTCATCGGTCTCGGCAAAAGGAATTTTGCCGGCTTTGCCGTAAACTTCGGACGTGCTGGCGACCAACACGCGCTTTTTCTTTTTGCTGGCGAACTCCAATACCCCTTCGGTGCCTTTCACGTTAGTCTCGATCGTGCGCACCGGGCTCTCGACGATCAGGCGCACACCGACCGACGCAGCCAGGTGAACGATGGAGTCGCAGTCGTCGATGAGCTCCGCCAGCAGTGAGCGATTGAAGATGGTATCGATGACGTATTCAAAACGAGGCTGGGTCTTTAGATGCTCGATGTTGTGCATCGACCCGGTGCACAGATCGTCGAGGATCATGACATGGTGCCCGTCCTTCAACAGCCGCTCGGCTAAATGAGAGCCGATGAAACCCGCTCCGCCGGTAATTAAATAACGCATACGAATGTTTCCTCCATGGTCGAAATTGTCAGCATCTCAGAGGTCGAATGAGTTTAACGTTGCAACCATCGGTATTTTTATTGCTCCTTCGCTCCGATGTAAGTGAAAGCGAGCCGATCAATATCCAACTGCCAACGTTCGTATCGAGATCCCGCGCTCACGCCAGTCGCACGGAAGAATAGTATTCGCCGTCGTAGTACTGGTAATAATCCTCGTAATCGGCGCTTCTTAGATCGACTCGATTAAGCACCACGCCCAAGAGCTTCGACCGCTCGCGGCGCAACTCGGATAGCGCGCCCTTGACCCAATTCTTTGGCGTATCCTGTCCCCGCACGACGAAAACCACGCCATCGACCATGTTAGAAAGCACCACGGCATCGCTCACGGGCATGACCGGCGGCGAATCGATGAGAATAAAATCGAAACGACTCTTAAGCTGCTCCAAAGCGTCTTGCATATTTTGCGAACCGATGAGCTCGGCGGGATTAGGCGCCGCGGCGCCGCAATTGAGCACCGAAAGATTCGCCACCGGCGTCGGCTTGATCACCTGTTCGAGCTGTTCCTGGCCGACCAAAAAGTCGGTCAGACCGCGATCGTTGTTCACTCTCAGGGCGCGATGGCACTGCGGCCGCCGCAAGTCGGCGTCGATCACCAAACAATTGTAGCCAAGATGAGCGAACATGATTGCCGTATTGGTCACTGAAATGGTTTTGCCCTCGCCCGACGTGCTGCTGGTAAAGAGAATCGTCTTGGGCGGCCGGCCGGGCCGGGAATAGAGAATCGATGTGCGTAATTTTCGATAGGCTTCCGTAATCACGGTAAAGCGCAGATTGGTCGGCACCGGGCTTTTGTTCGGCATACAGAGCTGCGAATCGAGCGCCGGCTTGCGCGCCGTAAACGGCAAGCGCCACTTGGTCGCGTTTTTCGGCAAACTGAAAAAATCCGGCACCACCACCAAGTTGGTGAGATGTAGATTGCGCTCGACGTCTTCCGGCGTCCGCAGCGTGTTATCGAAATGCTCAGAGAGAAACGCCCAGCCCAGTCCCGCCATCAACCCAAACACGGCGGCGATCATCACCGTCAGCCGTTTTTGCGGTGCCGATGGCAGCAGCGGTACTTCGGCATTGTCGAGGATAAAAATATTGGACGCGGGAATCTCCGCAGCCAATCCGACTTCCTTGATCCGCTCCACGACGCTGTCGTAAAGCTGCCTGTTCGTGTCCGCTTCGCGCGACAGGATGGCGTATTCGACCGACGCGTCTTTCAGTTCGAGGGCGGCGGATTTTTGCCGATCCATTTGAGTTCGGAGATCTTTTTCCTTCGCCGCCGCTGCGTAGTAAGCCGAGTTGATCCCTTCCACGACGCTCTTGATCTGGCTGGCGAGCCGCTGTTTGGAATCCTCGAGCTGCGCCTGAACCTGCGCCAAGCGCGGGTAGCCAGGCTTGAATTGCGCCGCCAGGTTCGCCTGTTGTCCTTCGAGCGTAACCACTTGTGACTTTAAATTTTGAATCAGTGGATTATTGATGACGGCAGGGAGCGAATCGTAGTCGCGCTGTTTGATCAAATGAGCTTGTGCTTCCAATCCGATGCGCTCCGCTTCCGACTCGGTGAGCCGCTTGTTGAGATCGGCGAGACGGTCGACGACGATATTTTCCTTATCGTCGAGCGATATGATCCCCTTGCCGCGGCGAAACTGGTTGAGCGCCTCTTCGGACTTTTCCAGGCGCTGTTTGAGCTCGGCCAACTTACTCTCGAGAAATTTACGCGCCCCTTCGTTGGCCCGAGAGCGCAGTTTGATCCCTTGATTAATGAAGGCGTTGGCGTGCGCGTTGGCGATCGCCGCCGATAACGATGGGTCCGGCGTGCTCACGGCGATGTCCACCAGCCGGCTGCGTTTGACCGGATCGATATCGAGCATCTGTTCGTAGGTATTGATCAACCGCGGATCGACTCCCGACGGATCGGTTGCTTTGGCACTGGACCCGCCGCTCAGCAAAGCGTTGATACTCGACCATACTTGTTTGAGGGTTGACGCGCTGTTGCCGGTGAAAACTGGATTTTTTTCCAGGCCGAGCGTGCGAATAACTTCGGCCGCCAAGCTCCGGCTTTTCAACATCTCGTATTGGCTTTGATAATAATTGTACTCGTCGGATTCGATCGATTCGGAAAGTACCTGCTGAACGTTGACGACCTGTGGTCCTTTGCGCTCGATCACCACCTTAGCCCTGGCGGTATAAATTCGTGTAGCCAACAGTACGCTGACCGTAGCGATCGCGACGGCGGCAACAAAGCAACCGATGATGCGCCACTTATGCTTCCGCGCGATCTGCCAATAGTCGCGCATGTTGGGCGCGTCGCTGCTTTCAACAAGCCGAGCGCGCGACAGGGGGTCTTGCCCCGGGTCTGGGACGATATAAATGGTGCCGCGACTCGAATAGGATGAGACTTCGTTCATAAAAACACCTTTCGGGTAGACAACGGTGGCGATTATCGTACGGGAACACTCGCGCCGACGTGCATGATCGAGGTAAAGAAACGATAAATGCCATACGCCACCAATTTCGGACTCGAAGAGCCGACCTCGATCACGTCGCCCTCACGGACCGGCAGATCTGGTTGCGCGCGCTTTTTGATTGATTCGAGGTCGGCGACGAAAGAGATCTTCTGTCCTTTCGTATCGGTGCGGATGAGCTCCACCGACCCCGTGTCGGCGGGATACATCGGCCCGCCCGCCGCGGCCACCGCTCCCAAAACAGTGAGTCCCGGAGTGATCTTGTAAGAGCCGGGTTTTTCGACCCATCCTTGCACCAGCACCTCGCCGCCGCCGGGAACCATGATGATATCTCCGGCACGCGCCGGCATTTGCAAGAAGCGCTCGTTGTTGGCGCGGTTGATGCTATCGAGGCTGATGTTGATCGGATCGACGTTCTTCAAAATCAGCGGCGAAGGGTCCTGCCTAACGAGTTGCGACGGCATGGATTGGACAACTTTTTTCGCCTGTTCGGAATCTACCGGCTCGGCGGGGACAAACAGGATGCGTTCGGCCGCTTCCGGCTTCATGCCGCCCGCCTGCGAAATCATATTCAAAAGTGTGTCCGAATAGCTGGCAAGATTGTACAGCCCGGGTTTTTGCACAGCGCCGATGACCGCCACCTGCCGGCTGCGAAATTCCTTGACGAACAAGTTGATTTGCGGATTGCGCATGTATTTTTCTTCGAGGCGGCGGCGGATTTCTTCCCGCAGCGCCTTCTCGGTCATGGCGTCGGCCTTGATGACACCCACGAACGGCAATGAGATCGTGCCATCGCCGTTGATGCGCTCGGACATATTCTTGATTTCTTCCATGCCGGGAACGTTGAGTTCGATAACGTCCCCGGGCCCGATCGGATAGTCGCTGCTGCCGCTCTGGTTTTGTCGTTGCTCCCACAGCGCCGTGAGACGTTGAAGATCATTGTTCTGTTTGGCGCTTTCGTGGGCCGCGGCGCTGGCGGTCGAGAGCTTCTCGCCAACCGCCTGCTCGTCGGGCGTGGCGGCAACGCCGGCGCAACCGCCCGCGACAAGCACAACTCCAAGCCACCAACCAAAGGAATTTTTCATCATGCAACCTCAGCGCTCATTGAGTTACCCGGAACGCCGCGCTAAGCTGAAGACGCAATGGGGCCGGTCCCCTGTCACCGACAGATTCACATCGGCCTAACGGCCTGTGAAGCGCATACCCTCTTTACGGAACCTTCGCCAAAAGTCCCCCGCAAAGAGACTGGACTTGCTCCATTGCGTAAAAACAATCGCGGCTAGACCAACTCGTTTCCCCTGTTCATGTTCGCGTCTCCAACGATTGTAACCACCCCAACGACCGACGATAACGGCTTCTTCTCGTAGGTGATCTCCAATACTTGGTTTTGTTCGACACGTCGCTCCCCCGCTTATGCAAACCCTTTGCCTCGAACGCTGCGACTGGAATCCCTAGAGAATTTCTGCGGAATGTCAGGCGCAAGCGCCGTCCGTAGGTGGTTTTCCGTCATCGAACTTCTATCCGAATAGTCCTTCCGTCTGCTTTCCACCGACAAATCGAATTGTGAGACCTCAACAGATCGATTCAAAATCATCGTCTTTGCAGTCCACTTCGTGCTGCCGTAAGCGTTCCATGGCTTCGAAGCTCTCGCCACAACCGTCGCATTCATACGACCGGTTTGTTTCCCTCGCAGCGC
>Ga0153915_10000959_pt1 | contig 26681 bp, 24 predicted proteins | sample Opewatmetagenome_2_FD_107003 | JGI IMG/M metagenome (GOLD analysis project Ga0153915, IMG submission 107003) | Freshwater wetland microbial communities from Ohio, USA - Open water 3 Core 3 Depth 3 metaG | ecosystem: Environmental > Aquatic > Freshwater > Wetlands | place: USA: Ohio, Lake Erie...
GGCATGGCGGGTACCGGTGATGGAGCATCCCTCCACCGTTCCCTTCCCCCGGGCAGAGACGGCAATCCCTGTCTGGCAGCCCTCCAGACGCGAGGACCGGATGACCGGATCGGCCCCCGCTGCGATCACAATCCCCCGCGGAGCCGAAGGGATGTGGCACTCGTCCATGGTACCCCTGGCCCGGTCCAGGTAGACAACGCCCCGGCCGGCCCCCCACCCAAGGGTGCACCGCCGGAGGAGCGCCGAGGCCCCGGATCCCTGCACCAGCACCGACGTCTCGCTCCCGGCCACCACCGAGTCCTCGACGATGGCGAGGCCCTTCTGCACCTGGAGGGAGACAGAGCCCGGTGCCTGCGCCCCTCCCCGCAGGGTCACGCCGTGGAGGTAGAGGGCACCCCCCCGCACCTGGATCCCGTCCGGCCCCGCGGTCTCCAGGACCACAGAGGCTGCCGGGCCCTCGCCGATCACCTCCAGTGCCCGGTCGATGATGACCTCCTCCCGGTACCGGCCCGGCCGGAGGAAGATGCGGGTGCCCGGCCGGGCTTCCCGGACCGCGTCGGCCAGGGTCCGGAAATGCCCTTCCCCTGCCGGGGCCACCACCAGGCTGGGGAGGGGTGACGGTCCCGTCAGAACACCTCCTGCGGCCTTCCCCGGGCTTCCTTTCCGGGCCCTCCGCCCTGCCCGTGCCGCCTCCGGCGAGAGGAGGCCCAGCGCGATGGCCCAGGTGTGGACCGCCCAGAGGCCGAACTGCTCGTCGATCCCCATCTCGTCGTGGAGCCGCCGGGTGAGCCGGCGGAAGAGGGCCTCCCTGGGGACCGAAGAGGAGAGGGCCGCGAGGTCTTCTGCCACCCGGAGCCGCTGGGCCGACACGAGCAGGAAGATCTCCCTGCCGCTCCCCGGGCAGGTATCCCGGAGGAGCCCCTCGGTCCGCTTCGGGTCGCCGGCGAGCCCTTTCCCGTACGTGGCCACCAGGTCAACCAGGCGTTTCCGGACGGCATCGGTCATGGGGCACTCATGGCATGGCTACTTCCGGATCTCCGCGGTGACCGCACCCAGGAGGAGGGTGGTACCGGGGTTCAGGGGAACCGAACGGTCCTTTCCCACCTCGAGCGTCTTCCCATCAGGGAAGGTCACCTTCCAGGGTGTCTCTGTCAGGTTCCGGATCCCCCAGATCGCAGGGTCCTGGGGGTGGGGCACCACCCGTGCCATCTCCTCGGTGTCATTCTCCTCCTTCCCCGCCGGGTTCAGGTGCCGGCGCCGCAGCGACCGGTTGCCGGTGAGGAGCACATGGTAGTGGCCGGCAGGGAGGTGGATCACCAGCTTGGGGGGGAGGGGCACGGGGACTTTGCAGTGCCAGCAGGTGAGGGCGTCCTGCCCGGGCTCCCAGATGTTCTCGGCGTGGCACTTCGGGCATGCCGTGATCCCGTCCTCCAGCTGCTGGAAGAGCCGCTGCCACTCACCCTCCGTGACCCTGCGTTTCGGGTCCCTGACACCGGTCGTGAAGGCACGGGTGAAGAGGTCCTGCAGGGACCGGGGGGAGTAGCCCCACCGGAACCGGGCCGTGTCGTAGTCCGGGTCCGCGGGGAGCGTATTGGAATGGTCTGCGGGGTCAAAGACAAAGACCGGCGTGCCGTACACCCTCTTCTTTGCCGGGATGTCCCAGACCCTGAGCTCGAACTCCTTTTTCCCGTGGAAGGGGTGGTGCCAGATCCAGAGGTTGAAGAGGAGCACCGCCAGGGAATGGAGGTCCGTCTCGGTGGAGGGATCGGCCTCCCCCCGGATCAGCTCCGGTGCCATGAACTCCATGGTCCCCCAGACCTGGCTCCGGGACTGCCGGTTCACGCCGACGTTGTCGTTGTCGCAGATCAGCACGTCCCCGCCCTCCGGGTCGAACATCAGGTTCCCGTCCGAGATGTCCCGGTAGCAGTAGCCGGAGAGATGCAGGGCCCGGTAGGAGTTGGCCAGCTGGTACGAGATCCGCGCGAGGGCAGCGAACCCCGGCGGGGGCTTCAGGTGGGCCTGGACCTGGCCCAGTTCCGCGAACCGGGAGGTGTCGATGAGCCGCATCAGGTACCCGAACTGGGGCGACCGCGGGGTGGTGACGAGATCCAGGGGCCAGATGAACCGGGTCCCTGCCGCACCCCGGGGCGGGCCGGCCTGCACCAGCGCCCGGACCGCCGCCATCTGGTCCATGGTGGCCTGCGCCGGCTTGTACCACTTCAGGGCCTGCTGGCCGCAAGAACCCTCGACGAGATACACCTCGCCCTGGGTCCCCTCGCCCAGCTTCCCCCTCACGGTGAGCGTGGTGCCCCGCATCTCTGCCTTCACCTTCTCGCCGGGTGCGAGCGTCATCCTTCTTCTCCCTCCCTGCCCCCGGTACCGGGCTCCCCAGCCTGTTCGGCAACCTGTCCGGCCGCCTCCTCCGGTTCCAGCCAGGCCAGGGCTACCGTGATGTCATCTCCGCTGCCCTGCCGGGAGAAGGAGTCCATCCAGCCGGGAAGCGACGCTGCCACGCGTTCGATCCCGAACTCGTGGATCCGGTCCACCAGGGACCGGGCAAAGGTCAGGAACTCCTCGTCCCCCGGGCCTGCAAAGGAATCGGAGAGGCCGTCCGTCGCGAGAAGCAGGACGCCCCCGGTGTTTACCGGGATCTCGGCAGTGTGCCAGCACTCCTGCACGTTCCGGGAGGAGAGGGAATGGGTGACCGACCCGAGGAGCGCCGGGTCCTTTTCCAGGGGCGACTCCACCCTGCCGTCAGGGCGGACCAGGAGAATATCCCCGTCCCCCAGCTGTGCCAGGAGGATCCGTTCCCTTGTGGCGACTGCCAGGAGGAGGGTGGTGCCGTAACGGGTCAGGACCGGGTGGGGATCCTCCGCCGCATCCCCTCCGGTACAATCTCCGGTGGCGGCTGCATCGGAGAGAGTTTTCCTGGTCCAGCGATCTGTTATCCGTACTGTGAGCGGGGCAGCCGGCGTGCCGGGATCGCCGGTGGTGGCGGCCGAGAGGGACTGGACCACCTCCTCCACACCCGCCTCCACGGCGAGAGCTGCACCCCGGTGGCTCAGGTCGTGCCGGCGGTCGCCGTGGCCGTCGGCCACCGCCATCACCATCACCGGTTCGGCGAGAAAGGTCCCTGACCAGATGGCTACGGCATCCTGGCACGGCTTTCCGTTCCGATTGTGGGATGCCCCCCGGGTGCTGCACCCGAAGGCCCATCCCAGCTGTGAGCCGCACAGCGAGGGACCATCGGCTCCACGGTCCATGCGCTCCTCCTAGAAGGGCTCGGTGCTGGACGTGATGGAGGGCGGGGGCGGGGAGAGGGCCACGTTGGTGCCCTGGTCCGAGAGATCCTTGCTCTTGGACCGGGAGGAACTGAGCGTGGCCTCGGTGGACGCCCACTTGATGAAGTTCAGCAGGTCCTCGGGGTTGTGGGCCTTGAGGAGCCCCACCTTCTCCTGGTTCACGAACTTCAGGAGCTCGGCCTCGTTATAGTCCGCATCCTCGCCGATGGCAATGGCGAGGCGTATGGACTTCATCCCCCAGGGGATCCGGTTCAGGTCCGTGATGGCCTTCGTGTACTCCTCCTCGGGGTCGGTGCAGTAGCCATCCGAGATCAGGATGCAGACCGGGGGAAGGCCTCTTCTCGGCATCTTCTCCACCGAGAGCTCGGTGGAGAGCAGCCGGATGGCCCTGGCGGTGGAGGTCAGGCCATCGGAGGAGAGCTCCGGCCAGAAGAACTGGTCGAGAGTGACGGGGTCCGGGCCCACGTGCCAGGCCGCCTCATCCGAGAACCGGATGGCACGCATCATCACCTGCACCTGCGGGTGGGCAGCGACGGCATTCTTGATCAGGGGGATCGATTCGCGGATCGCCTGGTTCAGGGTGGCGATCTTCTTCCCGCCCATGGATGCCGAGTGGTCCGTGAGCCAGAAGAAATGCAGCGTACGCCGGGCAACCCGGCCGTCGGGAACAGGTATCTCATTGGGCAAGGAATAACACCCCTCCAGTCGTCTGCATACTCTGGGGTTCCGGGAGATAAATAGTTTATACCGGCCGAGGGAGAGGAAGGGATCTGGCAGGAAGAGCGGATTCGGCTGCCCGCTGGCCACTCCGGCACGCCTTCTTCCTGCCAGGTGAATCCACACCCGCCCGGTCACCCCACAGGGATCCGGCCCCCCACCCGCGGGGATCGAAAAGTAAAAAACTGATGTTTTACTCTTTTTTCCCTACCATAGAGTATTATATTCAAAATTAATTGAATTTAGTTGTTCCTTATACCACAATTGAATGGAATGATTTAAATACTATAGAATAAATTATTCTTACAGGGAGTATGACACCAGCCCTGCCGGAAAGAGAGGAGCCTATCAACAGCCGCCTCGTTTCCCTGTACCTGATCCTCGCTTCCGCCGTGATCCCTCTTGTCATCACCCTCTTCTGCCTCTCCCACGGGATCACGAAGATCTTCCCCCACCTGTACTATATTCCCATCATTCTCGTCTCCTACGCTTACCCGCGGAGGGGTGTGTACTTTTCCGTGTTTCTCTCGGGGAGTTACCTGGCGCTTGTGTATCTCTTCACCTACCCCCAGACCGAGCCTATCAGCAGCGCCACCACGCTCTTCTTTTTTTTCGTGGCCATCGGGGTCGTCGTGGCATTCCTTTCGTCACGCCTGCGGCACCATGAAGGGCTCTACCGGGCGATCTTCGATCACTCAGGACAGGGTATCTTTCTCGTCACCCCCAACCCCGGCTCCATCATTGCGGTGAACGCGAGGGGTGCATCCTTCGCCTCGGCGGCACCTGAGGATCTGCAGGGCACCCCCTTCTCCGCCCTCTGGCAGGATCCCCTGGCGTATGCCGCGTTCATCGGCCGCATGGAGGTCCTGCACTGCGTGAACGCGGTCGAGACCGCCTTCCGCACGCGGGACGGCGCTCCCCGCCATGTCTCCGTCTCGGGCGTGAAACTGCCCGAAGGGCTCTACTCCTGCTCGGTGATGGACATCACCGACCGGGTGCGGGAACACGAAGCCCTGGAGAAGAGCGAAGCCCAGTACCGGGCTGTCGTCGAGGTCCAGACCGAGATGATCGTCCGGTTCAGGCCCGGCGGGACCGTCGTCTTTGCCAACGAGGCATACCTGCGTTACTTTGGCCGGAAGCGCGACCAGATCGTGGGCAGGAAGTTCCGCCCCGAGATCCTCCCCGAGGACAGGGACCGTGTCCGCGAACACTTTACCACCCTCACCCCCAGGAGTCCTTCAGGGCGGAACGAGCACCGGATCCGGCTCCCGACAGGCGAGATCCGGTGGCAGGAGTGGACGGACCGGGCCATCTTCAGCCCCGATGGTACCCTCCTGGAGTACCAGTCCGTGGGGAGGGATATCACCGACGAGAAGGTGAGGGAGGAGATCGAGCGGAAGGCCTTCGCGCAGATCGACAAGAACATCGAGCAGCTGGCGATCCTGGGAGACCACATCCGGAACCCCCTGGCCGTCATCGTCGGGATCGCGGATCTGGACGCGGGGCCCACATCCGACAAGATCATCCACCAGGCCCGGATCATTGACCGGATCATCACCCAGCTGGACCGGGGCTGGATCGAGTCTTCCAAGATCCGCGAGTACCTCCGCAAGCACGCCTGAAGGAAACCACCCCCGACCAGGTCGTCGTGAAATCTGCCGGGAGCGCGACGGGTGCCCGTTTCTCGGAACAATTATTGTACACCATCGCGAATAGTGATCACCATGCTCGTGATTCACAGGGATATCTGCGGATACTGCGGTGCGTGCGTCTCTGTCTGCCCGGAAGGGGCCCTCGAGCTGATCGATGCCTATCTGACCGTCGATGACCACTGCACCGCGTGCCGCATCTGCACCAGGATCTGCCCCCTCGGTGCACTGGAGGTGGCGGATGAAGCGAAGGTATGATGTGCTGGTCGTAGGCGGCGGGCCCGGGGGCGCCCTCGCTGCCCGTACCGCCGCCGAGAAGGGGCTCTCCGCGTGCCTGATCGAGAAACGGCCTGCCATCGGCGTTCCCGTCCGGTGCGCAGAGGGGATCGGCAAGGAGGCGCTGAAGGAGTTCATCGAGCCGGATGACCGGTGGATATCCGCCGAGGTTCACGGTGCACAGATTGTGGCGCCGGACGGCACCTCCATGACCGTTGAACAGAAGATGGCGGGATCCAAGGTAGGCTATATCCTGGACCGGAAGATCTTTGACCGCGAGCTGGTCTGGCAGGCGGCGGCAGCGGGTGCGGACGTCTTTGTGAAGACCCGGGCGGTGGCACCGATAATGGAAGACGGCAGGGTCCGGGGAGCCACGGTGGCCTTCTGCGGGGAGGACCGGAAAGTGGCGGCTGACCTCGTCATTGCCGCTGACGGCATCGAATCCAAGTTTGCCCGGTGGTGCGGCCTTGATACCACGGTGCCGATGAGAGAGCTGATGTCCTGTGCCCAGTACGTGCTCACCGATATCGACATCGACCCCCATTTGACGGTCTTTTATTTCGGGAACCGGATCGCCCCCGAGGGCTACATCTGGGTCTTTCCCAAGGGGGAACGCACGGCGAACGTGGGGATCGGGATCTCGGGGAGGAAGAGCAAGGACGGGCACCGGGCACGGCATCTGCTGGACCGGTTCATTGCCGACCGCTTCCCCCGGGGAAAGATGGTGGAGTGTATCGTCGGCGGCGTCTCGGTCTGCCGGCCCCTCCCCTGCACGGTGGCAGACGGGCTCATCGTGGTTGGGGACGCCGCACGTCTCGCAGATCCCATGACCGGGGGAGGCATCGCGAACGCCATGATCACGGGGAGGCTGGCGGCCGAGGTGGCAGCCGGCTGCATCAGCAAGGGAGATGTCAGCCGGGATGCCCTCATGCCGTATGATGACGGCTGGCGCCTGTCACGGATGGGCAAATCCCTGGAGAAGAACTACCGGATCAAGGAGATCTTTATCACGCTGGACGATGCGAAGCTGAACGCCCTCATCCAGTCAGCGTCCCGGTTGGACCTGAAGGACTTCTCGGTCCTCACGCTTGTCAGGGAGCTGATCCAGCGCAACCCGAAGATGCTTCTCGAATTAAAGAGCCTCTATTCGGTCCTGAAATGACGGGCCAGGTCCATTCCCCCATCCCCACCGGGGATCGTCCCCGGCTGTGTCCCGGAGGACGGGGGAGCGCTTTGGCAGGATCCCATGATCTGCGGCGTGGATGAGGCAGGGAAAGGGGCAGTGCTGGGTCCCCTGGTGGTGGCGGCGGTCGCCTGCCATGATGATGCCGAGTGCCGGTCCCTCGGTGCCAGGGATTCCAAAGATCTGACTCCCCTGCAGAGGGCCCGCCTCTTCCAGGAGATCACCGCACGGTTCCCCTGTGCGGTCATCTCCTATCCCGCCGGAGAGATAGATGCCTTCCGGAAGAGGATGACCCTCAACGACTTCATGGTCCTCGCCCACGCCGAGGTGATCTCCCGGCTCGGGCCGGATCTCGCCTACGTGGACGCCTGCGACGTGGATGCACGGCGGTACGGGAGAGACGTCTCCGCCCGCCTCCGCTCTCCCTGCCGGATCATCTCCGAACACCACGCGGACCACAAGTACGCCGTCGTGGGGGCGGCCAGCATCGTGGCCAAGGTCACCCGGGATGAGGCCATCGCCGCGCTGGCATCGGTGCATGGGGAGATCGGGAGCGGGTACCCGTCCGATCCGTATACTGTGGCCCACCTGGAATCCTACCTGAACGCACACCACCACCCTCCCCCGTATGCCCGCCGCTCCTGGGCCACCATCGCTGCACTGCAGGCGCAGCGGGAGCAGCGGAAGCTGGGGGATTACTAGGAGCGGTTTTCTCATCGTTGGATCGGGAGGTACCTGCCCCGTCGGTTATCCTCAGGGGGGTGGGACCGGGGGGGTCTCCCAATCCCGTCGCTCTCCCCGAAGAGGAGAGATGAACCTTCGGGAATCCGTGCCCGCCCGCCGGAGGGATCCCCTTTCCCCTCCCAACCCTTATCAGATAACAGCCCCCATGATGTAGGATGAACTGGCTCCTCGTGGTGCTCCTCCTGATCGGCGCCTATGCTCTTGTGGCGTATACGATCAAGAAGAGGGGGCTCTGGCAGGACCGGATCACGTTCTACGGCCCCATCATGGCGGTGAAGACCGCAAAGGTGAGCTTCTTTGACCGGTTTATCCCCTGGTCGACCCTGCTCAGGATCTACGGGACCGTGGGGGTTGCCACGGTCGTTGTGGTGACTGCCATCGGGACGGTGATGCTGGTCATTGCCCTGTTTTTCACCTACCAGACGTGCCCTGAACCCACCGGGATCTATGCCCCGCAGAACATCCTGCTCCTCCCCGGGATCAACGATTTCGTGCCCTCCACCTTCGCCGTCTGGTTCGCGTTCGTGCTGACGATTGCCGTTCACGAGTTCGGCCATGGAATCCTCTGCCGGGTGGAGCAGATCAGGGTCCGGGCGATGGGCGTCCTTCTCGCCGTGATCCCCATCGGCTTCTTCGTGGAACCGGATGAGGAAGAACTGGAGAAGGCTCAGGCAGGACCCAAGAGCAGGATCTTCGGCGCAGGGATCACCAACAACCTGGTCGTGGGATTCCTCTGCGCAGGGCTCCTCCTCCTGGCCCTGGGGCAGGTGGCACCCCTCAGCGCACCCATCATCCACGGGGTGTACCAGGGATTTCCCGCCCACGAGGCCGGTGTGCCGCAGTACTCCATCGTACAATCCGTGAACGGGCAGGAGGTTCACTCGGAAGCGGAGGTGGCGGCCGTGATGAACCGGACCCGTCCCGGTGATCACCTGACCATCGTGGTCGAGAAGGATGGTGTCCCGGGATCCTACGACCTCACGCTGGCCGCCTGGCCCCAGAATGTCTCCTCTTCGCCCTCAGGGTTTATGGGCGTGACGTACTATCAGGGGAGTGCCGTGGCAGACGTCATGCATCGCCTGGCGCAGCCGGCCGGCCTCCTGTACCTGCTGGTACTCCCCTTCGATATCGGCGGGTACCTCCGGTTCCTGGCGTTCGACTCCCCCGAGCAGGCGTTCTTCCAGGTGCCGTTCGCCGGGTTCTGGGGGCTCGTACACCTGCTTTTCTGGAGTGCCTGGATCAATATCAATGTCGGTATCTTCAATGCCCTCCCCATGGTGCCCCTGGACGGCGGCTACATCATGAAGGAAGGGGTCCACTCCCTCCTCAGGCGCCGGGGCAAGGAAGCACATGCGGACAGGGTAGTGGTACTCATCTCCACCCTGATCCTCACCATGATTATTGCCATCATCGCAGTCCCCTACCTCTGCCGCCTCCCCGACCTCTTCCCGCTCTGAGAGGATGAGGGGAGAGGAGGGGACAGGGGCGGATGTGGGGCGTGGGAGAGAAAAAGAGATCATCCGTGTGCCAGAGGGGAAGGATCAGGAGAGAGAAGGGCAATGGATAAAACAGAAGCCTTAATAGAATCAGAAAGGCTTGTGCAATAATGGGAAGTGCAGGGCTGCACGACCACCTGCGGGCGATATGAAGGACATCCCCAAGAGCAAGAGGTATGCACTGGGGTGGTACCACGAGGGTATCACCCATCTCTCCATCAACGAGTACGAAGAGGCCATCGCCTTTTTTAACAAGGCCCTCACCGTCATTCCCGAGCACCCCGATTTCCTGATAGGCAAGGGGGATGTCCACTTTGCCATGGGGCAGTATGACGATGCATTCCAGCTCTACCAGCAGGCCGCCCGGGTGGATCCCGACAGCTTCCGGGCCTGGCTCCAGTCGGGAGTCGCCCTCCTGAAGAAGGGACGGTACCAGGAAGCGCTGGATATCTTCACCCGCATCCTGCCGATGAACGAGTACGACGGGGAGCTCTGGCTGGCCCACGGCATCGCTCTCTTTCACCTGGGGAGAACGGAGGAGGCCGCAGGGTCCCTCCGGAACGCCATGCGGCTCAAGCCCAACCAGCCGGCCCTCTGGTACTACCTCTCCCTCCTGGAGGCCGACCACGAGCAGGCCCTCCGCTACCTGCTCCGGGGCTACCGGATCGACTCCACCAACCTGGACATCATCCTGGAGATCGCCCGCCGGCTGATGGAGACCGGCCACCACCGCGATGCACGGGTCTTCTGCGAGAAGGCGGTATCCCTCGATCCGGGGAATGAACGGGCGGCTTCCCTTCTTATCCGGTGCCGGGAGTGACGGGGGCTGCATCTCCCCCTTCCAGGACTGCCACGGCCGCGCCGACCGGTGCACCGATGCTCTCTGCCACGGTCTCGCACTTGACGGTCATCAGGTACGCAACGGGCGGGAGGAGGGGGGAATACTCGGTCAGGGACTCGTAGTTGGCCATCCCCTTCGCGATGACGAGCGTGGCATCGGCGAGGGCATGGGCCAGATCCCCCGGCATCTTCTCCCAGGAGACGCCGATATCCCCGCTCCCGGTGGTGGTGAGGAGGTCCACCTGCTGCGCGAGGCCGAGCCGGTGGGCATCCTCCAGGGTCGCGTCGTTCAGGATCGGCGCACCCTTCACTGCCAGGGTCACCCGGGCACCCCGCGCCTTCAGGGAGCGGATGAGCAGGGTGTCAAAGACAATCTCCCCTGCATTGTCGGTGAAGTAGACCACCCGCCGGGCCAGGCGTTCGATCCGGCCTGTATCGTCCCGGTACAGCCCTTGGGGAAACCGGCTCCGGAAGAAGGCAGGAAAATCTTCGGCGACCCGGTGGGAAGCTATCCCGTAATCGTACGTATTGGCCAGGATGGCCGCGAGGGCCAGGTCCCGGAAGGAGTGGAGATCCCCGCGGATTTCCCTGCAGGCGGCCATGGCCTCGGCATGGGACCGCTCCTTCAGCTGCCGGTACGGGTCCGGATCCGAGAGGAGGGCGTAGGCCAGGCGATGGATCTCAGACGCGACGGCGGGCGCCGGGTGGATCCCTTCCCGGTAGGGAGCGATCCGTGTGCGGCACTCATCCACCACCTGCCGGATCCTCTCCGTGTCTCCGATGGAGAGAGCAGCCTCGTACCTGACCCGTTCCAGGAGGCAGTCGATACAGCGCGGATGGATCTTCACGGGTGTCCCGCCATGATCTCTTCGGGAAAAAGGAAGTGCACCATGGGGCCACTGCGATTTGAACGCAGGTCAGAAGACCCCCAGTCTCCTAGGATGCCCAGGCTACCCTATGGCCCCCCCTATGGAGTTGGTGCAGATTCTTTATGTACCTTCGCTCTTCTCCCGGGCCCGTCGTTCCCTAGATTTTGAGCCGTTTGAAGGCTTCCACATTACGGGTGAGGGCTTCCAGCTCAATATCGGAGAGGTCCACCCGGCTGGATGATTCCTCGATCTCTCTCTGCAGCTGGTGCATGCGGACCCGCATCAGGTACATGACGAAGAGCTCCACGATCACCACCACGCCCAGGAGTACGATCAGGATTTCCTCGATGGTCATTTCTTCCCCCTGAACAGTATCTTCACGAACCGGGACACGAACCCTTCCGTCGATGTCTCGGCACCCTCATCCAGCGCGATGCCCGCAATGTTCGCGGCGATGCGGCGGAATGCCCTTGACGCCTCGGTCCCCGGGAACTTCATGACCACCGGCGTCTTGTAGACCGCCGCCACCCGGACATTGGGATCCTCGGGCACCACCCCCACGAGCTTCACCCCCAGGGTCTTCTCCAGCTTGGACTGGATCATGGAGGTGTGCTCAGATCCCGCACGGTTCAGGATGGCGCAGCAGACATGCCCCCCCACCACCTCGGTGAGTACCTTGGTCTTCAGGGCATCGACAATGGAAGAGACCTCGGGGTTCACGACCAGGATCACCTCATCGGCGATGGCCAGCGGGATCACCCCATCCCTGCTGATGCCTGCCGGAGCATCGATGAGGAGGTAGTCGCACCGGTTCACCAGATCGTGAAGGATGTCCCGGAACCTGTCGGGGTTGGCATGCTGGAATCCCTGCAGCGAGATACCGCTGGGCAGCACCTTGACCCCGTTGGGACCGTCATAGATCGCTTCGTCAAGGCTGGCCTTCCCCGCCAGCACCTCGTGGATCGTGACCGGTGCATCCTCCAGCCCCAGGAGGAGGCCAATGTTGGCCATACCGATATCCGCATCCATGATGTAGGTCTCAAGGCCCAGCTTGGCGAGGGCGGCTCCCAGGTTGATGGTAACGGTGGTCTTGCCGGTGCCTCCCTTCCCGGAGGCGATCGTGTATGCCCGGATCATTCAACCCCTTCTCTCATGCAATGATGGATATCAGGCCATAAATATTTGTTCATCTGCCTCATTCTCCCCGTTAAAGCCACCAGTTCAGGATCTGTGCCATATCCTTCTCGATCGCCTTTGTCTCGTTGTCGTCGAGGGTGCGGTCAGCCCGCAGGATCACCAGCAGCTCGTCGCTCCGGTGCATCACCGGGAGGAAGTGCAGGCCCTTGTCATCGGTTCTCCCGCCCCGGCGGTACATGCCGGTGAGCCGCGCGGCCTCTTCGGCCACCCCCGGGGTGCGGGACACGACGACGAGACCGTCCTTTGTGGTGATGACCAGGTCCCTGAGGTTGAACTTGTCACAGATCGCCTGGATGGACCCCCTGATGTCCCGCCGGTCCTCCAGGATCTCCACGGCATACGCAGGCTTTGCGGCGGATCGTGTATCAGTTCGGGGTGCCGGAGGATGGGGGGGAACCGGGTCCGGGGACGGGATGGGACGTGTTCTCGCGTACGGTTCCCGGACAGCGGACGTCCCCCGGACCAGATCCTGGAACCGGGTCAGGTAGTACACCACGATCATGACGAGGACGACCTGCAGGGAACAGACCAGCACCAGCACCTGCAGGAGGAGGATGGCAAGGGATTCAAACTCGGTGGCCATGTACGGATCCTCCTCACTCGTCCTTCTCGGTCATCAGGTGGCCCAGGTGGAGCTTCTTGACGATTCCCCTGGCATTCTTCCTGACTTTCGTTGCGATGTGGTCCACGTCCATGTCATCCAGAGCAGCCATCTCCAGGTTTGCCAGGGTGACAGGATCCATTCCCCCCGGGGTCGGTTCCTCTTCGGGAGGGGTACCAGCTCCTCGGGATTCCACCGATGGTCCGGCTGGCGCCTTCCCCGTGAGGGGTTCCGCCGGGGAAGTGGCTGTCGGGGGAGACTGCGGCTCGGGACCGCCTGTGCGGCCTGCCTCAGTCTGCCGGGGCGGGGGGAATACCGGGAGCTTCCTTGCCTTCCCCGGTTCCTGCCGGATCGGCTGTGCCGGCGGAGACGGGAACGGACCGACCTCCGGCCTGCGGGCTCCGGGGCTCACTGCCGGGACAGATACCGGCCCCTGTTTCTGGGGCGGGATATCGATATCCGTGGGAACCGCCGCTTTCTTCTGTCCCCCGGAAACCTTCCCGGGTGTGGCCGGCACCGAGAGGAGAACGGGGGCATTGAACTCGGTCACCAGCTTTATCTGGGCGGCATCGAGATCTGAAAGGATACCGCTCACCGTCTGGTTACCCAGACGGGTGACCGCCTCCCATGCGTCATCACCGGCCCGGGGGGGATATTCCGCCAGGATCACCATCCCGTTCCGGAACACGAGCGTGCAGGTGGAGGTGTCCCAGGTGAGCTTCAGGATACCGGTGTACTGGAGCTCGTTCAGCTCCAGGAGGAGGGGGGAGAGGGGTACGCCACGGACAATTTCCCGAAATTTCCCCCGTGGAAGTTGCATTATAAATAGCTGGTGTTTTTTCATAAGATAATAATATTGGTTTCCCTATTGAATCCGGGTCATCCGGGGGAGATGCGGGGATCCGGTCCGCGGATCGCCCGCACCGGCCGCAGGGGGGGGTCCGGAACCCGTTCCGGGATCCGGTGGCAGGGGAGGGGAGCAATCGCAGGAGAGGAGAGGCCCGGCGGGTGAAACGGCAGGGCGGATTCGGGCAGAACACGCGCCACCCCGTCGCGGAAGCCCTGAGGGGGAAGGGAAAGGATAAATTTATGTGAGGAAAATAGTTATGAGTCAATGGAGTGAGTGATGCGGGCCCATCCTGATGTCCAAAAGGGAAAGAGCCTTCTCCACCTCCACCGGAAGAGCATCGCGTTCCCGTGGTTCCCCCATCCCGTCTCTCCTGCCATCCCCGCACCGGGCCGTACCCCCTGCGGTGGGAGTCCCGGGGGGAGTGAGTGATGTATACCATACTCGTGGTTGACGACAGTCCCTTTATCGTCGATGTTTTTGTGACCATGCTGGAGAGGGGTGGCTACCGGGCCGTGGCCGCCTACAGCGGCCTGGAATGCCTGGATATCCTGAAGAATGTCACCCCTGACCTGATCCTCCTGGACATCATGATGGAGCCCATCGACGGCTGGGAGACGCTGGAGCAGGTCAAGCGCAACCAGGCGACAAAGGATATCCCTGTCCTCATGCTCACGGCCAAGCAGCTCTCGCCGGAAGAGGCCCAGCTCTACGGGATGTACATCGAGGATTACGTGCTGAAGCCCATCACCCACCGCGAGCTCTACGATACGATCGAGCACGTGCTGAAGCGCCGGTCCATGATCAAGCTGGATATCGAGGAGGCGAAGAAGGCCGGCTTTGACCAGCGGATCATCGACGAGTACTCACGTCTCGCAAAGAGCGTGGACGTGAACACCCGGCTGCTCAAGATCCTGGAGACCACCTACAATATCCACGACACAAACCAGCAGGTCTCCTCCAAGATATCCCAGGCCATGACGTCCATGAGCGAGTCCATCAAGGTCCAGGAGGACCGCCTCCAGCACCTCCGGACCGAGCTCACCAAGGTCCTGAACGAGAAATAGGAAGCAGGATCTGCATCTCCTCCCATCACCCAGTGGGGGGAACTCTTCTCCCAACGATACCCTGCTCCGGTAGATACCGCCCCGGCCGTGACCCGCGAGGCATTCTTCAAATATACGATGTCGGTTTTCCGGAATGCGTGATTGCTGGTGAGACGCTCTTGGAGGCTCCGCCCCCGCCGCGTGGGCACCCCCCGGCGGTTGTCCTGAATTGAAGCTCCTCATAGAAAATCAACAGACAAACGGGTTACCCTCATTGGGGGAGGGACCGGGAGGGGGCAACAGCCCCCTCCCGCACCCTGTCATGGATACCCCTGTTCCGCATATTCCGGAAGAGACCAGGTACCACCCATCCTCTATAGTGGGGGCGCCCACGCGGGGGGCCATGTAGGCTCCCCCATGGAGCGTCCCCCCAGTCGGTAGATGCGATGAAATAGTCTGGTGTATGATTTTCCAAATCCATATCAGCCTTTGGCCTGGGTATCCCCTTCCTCCTTCCCCATGAAGATCACCGCGGCGGTGAGGACCGCGATCACAACGGCGGTGGCCATGATATCAACGGCGTTGAAGGACTCCACCCCCATCATGATCACCTTGCGGACCATGGCAGTGAGGCCTGCAATGAGGATGGGGCGCACCTGGATGCGGCTGGTCCGGAAGTAGACGAGGACCGTCTCCAGGATCTCCACGATGATGATGGTGAGCAGGACAGTGTGGAGGACGGCCAGGAGCCCCGCGGAGGTAACGGGTGAGCCGGGGATCGCCAGGAGAAGTGCCGCCCCGTCCACCAGGGAAATCAGGGCCAGGAGCGAGAGGACAATGGCGACACCCACATAGATGGCGAAGGTGACCACCGTGATGGGGAAGACCATCCATCGGACCCCTTTGAGAAACCGTTCGCGATCCATCCTGTAACTCCGCCTCCGGTTGTGTCTGCAGCGATCTGGGATCCCCATCACAGATAGCAGTTTCGAGACGGGTTCCCGCGCGGTCCGCATCCACGCCGCTCCGGGTTTCACCGGGGAGAGGGATTGGCCCCCATGGGCCCGGGAGGGTCTTTTCGGCGATCTGCGGCAGATATGGCAGTTGTTTCCCGGAACCGGAGAAGAGCTTTATTTATTAGGGTCAGAATGTTTATATAGTTTTCTTGCGTTTATTTAATGCCAGATGGTGTGCGGGTGGCGGGGGCTCGTAGCTCAGCTAGGTAGAGCGCCTGGCTTTTAACCAGGTGGCCGAGGGTTCAAATCCCTCCGAGCCCGCTCCCACGGCAACAGTCTCTCGGCAACGCGCGAGAAGGCATCGGAAACCATCCTTCCCGACCAGCGGGGAAGGCCGTTCTTCCCGGTCAGCGGGAAGGGCAATCAGGACAGGGGTAGGGTATGACATTTCATGTACTGGACCATATCATGGTTCCGGAACACCGGATCATGACAGAAGAGGAGATCGGGACGCTTCTCTCCACCTATCATCTCTCACTTGACCAACTCCCAAAGATTTTTCATGATGATCCTGCGGTGAAGACCGTGAAGGCGAAACCGGGGAACGTCATCGGGATCATCCGTTCGAGCCAGACCGCCGGCAGGGCTGAATCGTTCCGCCTTGTCGTGAAGAGGCCGAAAAAATAACTTCGGGGCTGATATCTCTGATCGACAGAACTGGACTCTCCAGAGTGTACTTTTCCAAGGAACACGTGGCACGCCACCAGCTTGACTCCTTCAACCATTTCCTCACCCACAATCTCCAGAAGGTGGTGAACGAGCAGAAGGTGATTGAAACTGACATCGATGCCCGGGGCAAATCGAGGGAGCCCGTCTGGGTGGAGCTGGGAACCATCACCGTTGAAAAACCCGTGGTGCGGGAGGCGGACGGGTCCCAGGGGAACCTCTTCCCCAGCGAAGCACGGCTCCGGAACCTGACCTACGCCGCCCCCATCTACCTGACCATGACCCTCATGCAGGGGGATGCCCGTCAGGAGCCGTTCGTGGCCAACATCGGCCAGCTCCCGGTCATGGTGGGGTCCAGGAAGTGCAACCTCTGGGGCCTCTCCGATGCGGAACGGGTGGCCCATGGCGAGGACCCGCTGGATCCCGGCGGCTACTTCATCATCAACGGCACCGAGCGGGTGCTGATGACCCTCGAGGATCTCGCCTCCAACAAGATCATGACCGAGTTCACCGAGCGGTACAACGAGCGGATCTACGTGGCCAAGGTCTTCTCCCAGTACCGGGGCTACCGGGCCCTGGTGGTGGTGGAGCGGAACCGGAAGAACCTGCTGGAAGTCTCCTTCCCGTCTGTCGCAGGCCACCTCCGGTTCGTGGACCTGATGCGGGGCCTGGGCCTCGTCTCGGACCATGATGTCGTGGAGGCGGTCTCCACCGACGAGGAGATCCTGACCTTCATGATGCAGAACCTGGAGGAGTCGGAGTGCGACTCGGTGGAGAGCGGGATCATGTACGTGGGCAAGAAGCTGGCCCCCAACCAGACCCGGGACTACCAGAAGAAGCGGGCCGAGTTCGTGGTGGACAACTACCTGCTCCCCCACCTGAATTACCTGATGCCCCCGAACCTGAAGGAGGAGGACGAGGGCTACCGCCAGGCGGTGGAGTCGGTGCGCCTCGCAAAGGCCCACTTCCTGGGGCGGATGGCCGAGTCCTGCTTTGATCTCGTGCTCCAGCGGCGCCGGATCGATGACAAGGACCACTACGCCAACAAGCGCCTGAAGCTGGCCGGCGACCTGATGGAGGACCTCTTCCGGATCTCCCTGAACCGCCTGACCCGGGACATCAAGTACCAGCTGGAGCGGGCCAGCATGCGCCACCGGGACCTCTCCATCTCCACCGCCGTCCGGGCTGACGTGCTCACCGAGCGGCTCCTGCACCCCCTGGCCACCGGCAACTGGGTGGGCGGGAGGACGGGCGTCTCCCAGCTGCTGGACCGGGTGGACCACATGTCGGTCCTCTCCCACCTGCGGCGGGTCATCTCCCCCCTCTCCCGTTCCCAGCCCCACTTCGAGGCCAGGGACCTGCACCCCACCCAGTGGGGCCGGATCTGCCCCAGCGAGACTCCCGAGGGGCCCAACTGCGGCCTTGTGAAGAACTTCGCCCAGATGGTGGAGATCTCCCGCGGTGTCGATGACGAGAACGAGGTGAAGCGAATCCTCTACGAGATGGGCGTGGAGCAGCTGAAGAAGGAGGCAGCATGAAACGGTCACGGGTCTTTGTGGACGGGGCCCTCATCGGCCTCGTGGACAGCCCGAAGGACCTGATTGCCCGGGTCCGGAGCATGCGGCGCAGGGGAGAGATCTCCACCGAGATCAACGTCTCCTTCAAGGAGTACAACGGGGACGTGGTGATCCATACCGACCGGGGCAGGGCACGCCGCCCCCTGATCGTGCTGGAGGGTGGCAAACCCCTGATCACGAACGACGAGATCGCCAAACTGCGGGAGGGCAAGGTCCAGTTCGAGGACCTGATCAAGGCCGGGTTCATCGAGCTGATCGATGCCGAAGAGGAGGAGGACCTCTTCATCGCCATCCACGAGAAGGAGATCACTCCGGACCACACCCACCTGGAGATCGAACCCTCCCTGATCCTGGGGATCGCCGCGGCCCATGTGCCCTTCCCGGAGCACAACGCGTCCCCGCGGGTCACCATGGGTGCAGGGATGGTGAAGCAGGCCCTCGGGTTCGCCACCGCCAACATGAAGCTCCGGCCCGACACCCGGGGCCACCTGCTCCACTACGTGCAGAAGCCCCTCGTGCACACCACCACATCCGAGTGCATCGGATCCGACGACCGGCCCGCGGGCCAGAACTTTGTCGTCGCCATCCTCTCCTATGAAGGCTACAACATCGAGGACGCCCTGATCTTCAATAAGGCGGCCATCGACCGGGGCCTGGGCCGGTCCCACTTCTTCCGGACCTACGAGGGCGAGGAGCGGCGCTACCCCGGCGGCCAGGTGGACAAGATCCAGATCCCGGACGAGGAGGTGACCGGGGCCCACGGCGCCGAGTTCTACCAGCACCTGGACACCGACGGCATCATCAACCCGGAGACGGTGGTCGTCGAGAAGGACGTGCTGATAGGAAAGACCTCCCCGCCCCGGTTCCTGGAGGAGCCCTCCGGCGAGCTGATTGCCGTCGAGAAACGGCGGGACACCTCCGTCACCATGCGGTCCAACGAGCGGGGGATCATCGACACCGTGATCATCACCGAGGGTGAGAACAGCGCCCGACTGGTGAAGGTCCGGACAAGGGACCTGCGGGTGCCCGAGGTGGGGGACAAGTTCGCCTCACGCCACGGCCAGAAGGGGGTCATCGGCCTCATCGCCCCCCAGGAGGACATGCCCTTCACAGAGTCCGGCATCACCCCCGACCTCGTCATCAACCCCCACGCCATCCCCAGCCGGATGACCATCGGCCACATGCTGGAGATGCTGGGCGGGAAGGTGGGGTCGCTGGAAGGCCGGCGGATCAATGGTACCGCCTTCTCCGGCGAGTCCGAGAACGACCTGCGCAGTTCCCTCAAGAACCTCGGGTTCTCCCACACCGGCCGCGAGGTGATGTATGACGGCATCACGGGCCGGGTGTTCAAGGCTGACGTATACGTGGGCGTCATCTACTACCAGAAGCTGTACCACATGGTCTCCTCCAAGATGCATGCCCGGTCCCGGGGGCCTGTCCAGGTGCTGACCCGGCAGCCCACCGAGGGGCGTGCCCGCGAGGGCGGCCTGCGGTTCGGGGAGATGGAGCGGGATGTGATGATTGGCCATGGGGCCGCCATGGCGCTGAAGGAACGCCTGCTGGACGAGTCAGACAAGGTGACCCAGTACGTCTGCGGCCACTGTGGCATGATAGCGATGCTGGACCGGAAACGCAACCTGACCCGGTGCCTGGGATGCGGCGGCGAGACCGACATCTACCCCGTGGAGATGAGCTATGCCTTCAAGCTCCTGCTGGACGAGATGAAGTCCATGGGGATCGCTCCACGGCTGAAACTGCAGGACATGGTGTAGGAGGGGAGAGAATGCCAAGCCCAAAACGAATCGGTAAGATCGAGTTCGGTCTCCTCTCGCCGAAGGAGATCCGGAAGATGAGTGTACGGAAGATCATCTGGGCGGACACCTACGACGAGGACGGCTACCCGTACCCCCAGGGACTCATGGACCTCAACCTGGGCGTCATCGACCCGGGGCTCCGGTGCAAGACCTGCGACCAGAAGGCGAGCGACTGCCCGGGCCACTTCGGGCACATTGAACTGGCAAAACCCGTGATCCACGTCGGCTATACCCGCCTGATCCGGAAGCTCCTCCGGGCCACCTGCCGCGCCTGCGGCCGGCTGCTCCTGGAGGCGGTCGAGATCGAGCGGGTCATCGGCACCGAGGAAGAGGCCACGGGGGACATCCTGAAGGAGAAGGACATCAAGAAGGAGCGGCTCTGCCCCCACTGCGGGGAACAGCAGCTGAAAATCAACTTCGAGAAGCCCACCACCTTCTCCGAGATGTGGACCGAGGACGGGAAGAAGATGGAGCACAAGCTGACGCCCGCCGACATCCGGGCGCGCCTCGAAAAGATCCCGGACGACGACCTGAAGCTCCTGGGGATCAACCCGGAGGTGGCGAGACCCGAGTGGACGATCCTCACCGTGCTCCCGGTTCCCCCGGTCACCATGCGCCCCTCCATCATCCTGGAGAACGGCCAGCGGTCCGAGGACGACCTGACCCACAAGCTGGTGGACATCATCCGGATCAACCAGCGGTTCAAGGAGAACCAGGACGCGGGGGCCCCCCACCTGATCATTGAGGACCTCTGGGAGCTCCTCCAGTACCATGTCACCACCTACCTGGACAACGAGGTGGCGGGATGCCCGCCGGCCCGGCACCGGAGCGGGAGACCGTTAAAGACCCTCTCCCAGCGGCTGAAGGGCAAGGACGGCCGGTTCCGGGGCTCGCTCTCCGGGAAGCGGGTGAACTTCTCGGCCCGTACCGTGATCTCGCCGGACCCGAACATCGGCGTCACGGAGGTGGGGGTGCCCCTCGCCGTCGCCCGCGAGATGACCGTGCCCGTGCGGGTGACGCCTTTCAACCTTGCGGAAGTGAAGGAATATGCACTGAATGGTCCCGTCCGCCCCACCACCACCTCGCCCTGCGGGGCCAACTACGTGATCCGGCCCGACAACCGCCGCATCCGGCTCTCGGATCAGAACCTGCAGGCCACGGTGGATCTGGTTGAACCCGGCTGGACGGTGGAACGGCAGCTCCGGAACGGGGACATTGTGCTCTTCAACCGGCAGCCGTCACTGCACCGGATGTCCATCATGGCCCACCGCATCCGGGTGATGGACGGGAAGACCTTCCGGCTGAACCCGGCCGTCTGCCCGCCCTACAACGCCGACTTTGACGGGGACGAGATGAACCTGCACGTGCCCCAGACCGAGGAGGCCCGGGCCGAGGCCCAGATCCTCCTCTCCGTCCAGGAGAACATCCTCTCGCCCCGGTTCGGGGGGCCCATCATCGGCGGGATCCACGACCATGTCTCGGGCATCTTCCTCCTCACCCACGAGACCCACTGGTTCCGGAAGGAGATGGTCCTGTACCTGCTCATGCACCACCCGATGGAGAACCTCCCCGAGCCCGGGAAGGTGGAGGATGGGGTGCCGTACTGGTCCAACAAGCAGATCTTCTCCTGTATCCTGCCGACGGAGCTGAACATGGTCTTCCGGGCCTCCTCCTGCGAGTCCTGCGACACCTGTAAGAAGGAGCTCTGCGAGCGGGACGCGTACGTGAAAATCTTTGACGGGCACCTGGTCGCCGGCACCATCGACAAGAAGGCCATCGGTGCCTTTGACGGCCAGATCCTGCACCGGGTCATCCGCCAGTACGGCATGAGGCGGGCCGCCGACTTCATCGACGACATGACACGTCTTGCCATCCGGTCCATCATGCTGGACGGGTTCTCCTTCGGGATCGACGATGAGGACCTCCCCAGGACCGAGCAGGGACAGATCCGGGACGTACTGGAGACTGCTGCCTCGGACGTGGAGCGCCGGATCAAGATCTTCCAGGACGGCCAGCTGGAGCCGATGCCGGGCCGGACCCTGGACGAGACGCTGGAGATGCAGATCATGCAGGTGCTGGGCAAGGCCAGGGACCGGACGGGCGAGATCGCCGGCCGACACCTGGGTCTTGAGAACAGCGCCGTCGTCATGGCGGTCTCAGGGGCCCGGGGTTCCATGCTGAACCTGACCCAGATGGCCGGTTGCATCGGCCAGCAGTCAGTCCGTGGCGAGCGGATCATCCGGGGCTACGATGACCGGACCCTCCCCCACTTCCGGAAGGGTGACCGGGGCTCGGCTGCCCACGGTTTCATCCAGAACAGCTACAAGAGCGGGCTTTCCCCCACCGAGTTCTTCTTCCATGCCATCGGGGGCCGCGAGGGTCTCGTGGACACGGCGGTGCGGACCTCCCAGAGCGGGTACCTGCAGCGCCGGATGATCAACGCGCTCCAGGATCTCAAGGTGGCCTATGACGGCACCGTGCGGACCACCGGCGGCCGGATCATCCAGTTCCGGTACGGCGAGGACGGGACCGACCCCTCCAAGAGCAGCTTCGGCTCACCCGTGGACGTGAAGGGCATCATAGAGTCCGAGATCAAGGAGGAGGTATAGCATGAAAGAGAGCATGGAGAAGCGGATCGCGGGGGCGGAGCTTCCCGAGAAGACCCGGAACGAGCTCCGGAAGTACCTGGGCGATCGATCGGTGACCGAGGCACAGTTCAAGCGGATCCTGGACCGGGTGGTGCGGGAGTACCAGAATACCCGGATCGAGGCCTGCGAGGCGGTGGGGATCGTGGCCGCCCAGTCCATCGGCGAACCCGGCACCCAGATGACGATGCGGACCTTCCACTACGCAGGGGTTGCCGAGATCAACGTCACCCTCGGGCTCCCCCGGCTCATCGAGATCATGGATGCAAGGAAGGCGCCCTCCACCCCCACGATGACGATCCACCTGAAGCCCGAGTACGCCCAGGACCGGGACCGGGCCCGTGAGGTCTCCTGGCAGATCGAGGCCGCACCGCTCCACGAGTTCGGGGACATCACCATCGACATGGAGAACATGCAGGTGGTGGTGCAGCTGAATACCGCGGTCTGCGACAAGCGCAAGATCGGGGTGGAAACGATCGTCGAGAACGCCCCGAAGAAGATCCGGGAGCGGCGGCACTACCGGGACTTTGAATGCGAGGTGCACGCCGACCGGGCGCTCCTCCTCTTCATCCCCAAGGACCGGGAGTCCTACCAGAACCTCTTCCAGCTGGCCGAGCACGTGAGGAACGTGATCGTCCAGGGGATCGATGACATCGAGCGTGTCGTGGTACGGAAGGAGGAGGGGGAGTATATCCTCTATACCGAGGGCTCCAACCTGAAGGACGTGTTTGAGGTGGAGGGGGTGGAGACCGCCCGCACCCGCTCAAACAACATCAGCGAGATCGCGGACGTGCTGGGGATCGAGGCCGCCAGGAACTCCATCATCGACGAGGCGCTCTCGACCCTCGGCGAGCAGGGTATCCTCGTGGACGTCCGCCACCTTATGCTCGTCGCCGACATGATGTGCATGGACGGCGAGGTGAAACAGATCGGCCGCCACGGGATCGCCGGGGAGAAGGAGTCGGTCCTCTCCCGGGCGGCCTTCGAGGTGACGGTGAACCACCTGCTGGACGCGGCGGTGGCGAACGAGGTGGACGAGTTGAACGGCGTCACCGAGAACATCATCGTCGGCCAGCCCATCCAGCTGGGTACCGGCGACGTGAAACTCATTGCAAAACCACTCAAATCAGGAGATTGAATCATGGATTTCAACACTTCACTCAGGAGGGCCATCAAAACCGGAAAGGTCCTCCTCGGACAGCACGCAACGGAAGACTGCATCAACGAGGGCAAGGCCCAGCTCGTGGTGGTGGCAAAGAACTGCCCGGACCGGTTCCAGAAGATCCTTGCCGGAAAGAAGGACGTCCCGGTCCACATCTTCGAGGGATCCGGCGTCCAGCTGGGCATGGCCTGCGGGAAACCCTTCATGGTCTCTGCCCTTGCCATCGAGGAAGCCGGTGAGTCGGATATCCTTTCCTTAAAGAGGGCCTGATATGGGCGAGATCGTGCTCACCGAGGACTGCATGCGCCTGATGTCGCAGTTCGAGCAGCTGACGGGCGCCTCCAGCCGGGACTGCATCATCGATGACCGCAACAACCGGATCATCCTTGTCGTGAACCCCGGCGAAATGGGCCGGGCCATCGGCAAGAAGGGCGCCTCCATCAAGAACGCGATGGAGGTCATGGGGAAGAGGATCGAGGTGGTGGAGTACACCTCCAATCCCGAGCAGTTCATCAAGAACTGCTTCCTCCCTGCCCAGGTCACCACTCTTGAGTTCGAGGGGACTGATGAGGAGCGGATTGCCAAGGTCACCGTCCGGGAGGAGGACCGGGGCATCGCCATCGGGAAGGAGGGGAAGAATATCTTCAAGGCGAAACGCCTCTCCCAGCGCCAGCACAACATCGCCGACGTGAAGCTGGTGTAGAGGCGGGCTCCGGTTTCTCTTCTTTTTCCATTCCTGAATTGGATATTCAAAATACCGACACGGCGTTTCGCACACATCTGATACTGGTGAGACGCTCTCGGGGGCTCACCGCCCCCGCCGCGTGGGCACCCCCTGCCGGTTCTCTGAGACCATCGATCCATCCCGTACGATTCACCGAAGATCGGACTATCCTCATCAGGGAGAGACCGGGAGGGGGCAGAGCCCCCTCCCGCACCATGCCAATGATCCCCGACATTCAGAGATCCAGAAAACCGAAGACCAGGTTATCCTCATCGGGAAGGGCCCACGGTTGGGCCTGCCCCCTCCCAACCTGAGATCCTGAAACCTCCGGTGGTTGAAATCAGGAATAAAGGGAGGGATCCTTTCTCAGCCCGGCATCAGCACGTGCCGGTGGCCCCGGTCGCCGTACTGCTGAGTGCGGTCGTGCACTCCGTAGGCTGGGTGATGAACGCCTTGCAGATGGCCTGCTTGTACGCGTTGGGTGACATTGCGCCCGTGTATTTCACGCCCTTGATGAACAGCGTGGGGGATGCGTTGACACCCTTCGCCGCACTGGAGAGCTGATCGGCTCTCAGGAGGCCGATCCCTTCAGGCCCGGTGGAGCAGGTATCGATCGTTGCCGCCGTAATCCCGAGGCCGGACATGACGGTATGGGAGCAGGTGGATGCAGTCGACGACGTATGGGAGGTGGGGTAGCACTGGCTATTGAACCGGGCGAGATAGGTCCAGAACGATGCCGGGTAATACTTCTGGATGCAGGCCTGGCGCAGGTCCTCCTCTGCCTCGAACGGGCCGTGCAGGGAGTTCACCGAATCCACCGTGGAACCGGTCACCTGGGTGAGGAAACGGATCCGGATATCTGCCTTTGATCCCAGCAGGTCCACCACCGGTTTCATGACCGTCTCCGCCTGGGTCCCGTAGGGGCAGTAGGACATCACGTACAGGTCCACATATGGGCGGTTGGGATCCACGGGGGTTGTCGTGGGGATGGTCGTGGGGGTTGTGAAGGGGGTGGTGACCACCGGTATCGTGGGATAAGGCGTGACTGATGGTGGCTGCGATGCCGGTGGCACAGATCCGGGTGGCATAACCACGCTCGCGACGATGAAGAGGACCCCGACCGCGCCCATGGCGATAAAAATGAACAGGGGATCCACCACGGCCCGTGTCCTCCAGGCCTGCGCTCCGGTCTCCCGGGCCGGCGTGCTGCCCCGTGCTGAAGTGGTGTTCCGCATCATAGAATTACTGAATAGAAATCGATTCCGGGATTCATATACTTTCCAGGCGGAGGACGGGAGGGTGCATCCTCACCGGGGAGTTGAACTCACTGAGGAAACCGATGCTTTGTCCCATCCCCGGGGGAGCGCAAGCTCCCCCTCAGGACCATTCGCGTCAGTCAGACCCGGAGGAAAAAAGGGGAAGAGTATGTTCTCCGGTCCCCCTGCAGGTGCCTCAGCACGAACCGGCCACTGCAGCCTGCTGGCTGGACAGCACCGTGGAACAGTCGGCAGGCAGGGTCGTGAAGCTCCCGCAGATCGCCTCCTTGTAGGATTCCGGTGTCCGCGACCCTGAATATTCCACACCGTTGATGAGCAGCGTGGGGGATGCGGTCGCATCATTCGCGATGGCGGACCCCTCGTCGGTTTTCAGGAGGCCAATCCCTTCGGTGCCGGTGGCACAGGTCTGGATCTTCACCCCATCAATGCCCTGGGATGCGGTGATGTTCTGCGAGCATTTCAGCATGTCGGTGGTATTCTGCGCGAGAGGGTAGCATTCTGCATTGAACCTGGTGAGATATGCCCAGAGGTTCTGCGGCGCATGCTTCTGGATGCAGACCTGGCGCAGGTCCTCCTCCACTTCCACGGCTCCGTGCAGGGAATACACCGATGTCACGTTATTACCGGTCACGGTGGTGATGTAGCGGAGGTGGATGTCGGCCTTCTTCCCGAGCAGGTCCGCGACCGGCTTCATGGTGGCCTCGGCCTGGGTCCCGTACGGGCAGAAGGACATGACGTAGAGGTCCACGGACGGGCGATCCGTCTTCACCGGCTCCGGGGTCGGGGTGGGTGTGGGCGGGGGAACCGTGATATCAAGGCCTTCGTTAAAGAGCATCGAGCAATCCGGGGAGGAATAGAGCGGGATCTCCTCGCCCTGGTAGGACACGTTCACCTGGTACATCCCGTGCTGTTCCTTGACGTTCCCTAGGGTGGCCGTCCCCTGGCCGGCCAGGAGCTCGTTCACAGACGCGACCGCCCGGTCGCCACAGGCGCTGGCTGTCGCCCCTGACTGAGGAGTACCCATCTCCTTCCA
>Ga0153915_10000961_pt1 | contig 26678 bp, 22 predicted proteins | sample Opewatmetagenome_2_FD_107003 | JGI IMG/M metagenome (GOLD analysis project Ga0153915, IMG submission 107003) | Freshwater wetland microbial communities from Ohio, USA - Open water 3 Core 3 Depth 3 metaG | ecosystem: Environmental > Aquatic > Freshwater > Wetlands | place: USA: Ohio, Lake Erie...
CTTCTCGTTCACCTCTTCTGCGCCGATATCCTGGTCGCGGCGGCGCTCGCTCTTCTTCTCGCGCTCGCCGCTGACCGGTCCCGCGCGACGACGGGATCGGCGACCGCTGCCGGCCTCGGCGGCGCGGCCGCCGTGTTTTTCCTCTGGATCGGGGGGGCGTACAGCCTCTCGCCCGAGATCTCGGCGCGCGCGTTCCTTTGGGGAGCGCCGGTCGCGCTCGCCGCGGTGCTCGCGGCGCGAAGCGTTCGCTCGGGATTCCTGGCGAGGGCATATGCGCATTCCCGCGCGCTTCCCGGCCGGCCGCGCCGGCGGGTGTTTTTCGCCGCGGCGCTCGCGGGGGTCCTCGCGGCGGCGGTCCTCTTCGCGTCGCGAAGCAGGCCGTCGCCCGCGCCTCCGGCGCTCGCCGCTCCTCGCCAAGGATCGGTCGTCGTGGTGGCGGTGGACGGGCTCGCTCTCGATGCGCCGGGGCCCGGCGGCCCGGACGGGATCCGGGAGCTGCTGGCGACCGGCGCGACCGGCTGGTGGCCCGCGATACGGGCCGCCCCACCCGAGATCTGGACCGATCTGGCGACCGGCGAGTCGGCTTCCCGGCATGGGGTCCGAGCGCTCGCCAGGGTGCGGCCCGCCGGGTCGCCGCTCGGCCTGCGCCCGCCGCTCGGGACCGCGTGGTACTTGCGCCATCTCGGACCGGCGCTCCACCTCGTCTCGAGCGCGCCTGTGTCGGCGGCGGACAGGCGCCGCCTGGCTTTCTGGGAGGTGGCCGCCTCGGCCGGGCTCCCCACCGGCGCGGTGGGATGGTGGGCGTCGGGCTCCTGGCCGGGCTGCGATGTCGTGGGCAACGAGCAGATCCTGGCCGGCGCGACGGGGGGCCTTTCGGCGGACCGGCGCGCCCTCGACGCCTTGCGGCCGCTCCGCCGGCCGGGACATGAGGTTGCGACCGTCTATCTGCCGGGACTCGACATCCTCCGAGGCGGCGATAAGCCGGAGGAGCGCCGGCAGGCCGTCGAGCAGGCGCAACGCTTTCTCGAGGACGAAGTCTCGCGGGCGATCGCGGGGGAGGAGGCGCTCGTCGTTCTTTCGGCTGACAGCCACCCGTCGCCTGCCGCGCTGGGGCGGATGATCGTCTTCGACGGGCGGCGGCCGGTCCGGACGGTCCGTATCCGTCCGGAGGACGTCGCGCCCTCGATCCTCGCGCGCGCCGGCCTTCCCGCGGCGGCGGACCTTCCGGGCCGGCCCGTCGCCGTTCTCTTTGCCCCCGGCACGCTCGAAACGACGACCGTGCCGACATACGGCCCCCGTCTGGCTCCGGGAGCCACCCGCCCCGCGGCGACCGACCGGGAGTATCTGGAGAAGTTGAAGTCGCTCGGATACCTGAACTAGGGCGAGGTGCGAAGTGCTAAGTTCTAGGTTGGCATGTCGCTGATGCGAACCCTGAACCTCGAACTGAGAACCTAGAACTTACACCATGAAGGCCGTCTTCTTCCGCCGGCACGGCGGCAACGAGGTCCTCGAGTACGGCGAGTGGCCGGCGCAGGAGCCCGGGCCCGGCGAGGTCCGGATCGCGATCCGGGCGGCGGCGATGAATCATCTCGACCTCTTCGTCCGGGACGGCCTTCCCGGCGTGCCCCTTCCCCAGGTTCCGGGAGCGGACGGGGCGGGCGTCGTGGACGCGGCCGGTCCGGGAGTGGAAGGCCTCTCGCCCGGCGACCGCGTCCTGGTGCAGCCGGGCCTCTATTGCAATGTCTGCGAGTTCTGCCGCGCCGGCGAGCAGAGTCTCTGCGTGAAATTCCAGATCGTCGGCGAGCACGTGCCGGGGACCTTCGCGGAGCTGGCCGTCGTTCCGGCCCGCAACGTCTTCCCGATTCCCGGGAGGCTCGACTTCGAACAGGCGGCGGCTTTCCCGCTCGTGTATCAAACCGCCTGGCGGATGGTCGTCACCCGCGGAGAGGTCCGGCCCGGGCAGACGGTCCTGATTCACGGGGCGGGCGGCGGAGCCGGAGGCGCGGCCCTGGAGGTCGCCAGGCTCGTCGGGGCGCGCGTCTTCGCCACGACCTCGGGAGAGGAGAAGGCGAAACGGCTCGCGGAGGCCGGGGCCGAGGCCGTGCTCGACTATACGAAACAGGACGTCGCCAAAGAGATCCGCGCCCTGACCGCCAGGCGGGGCGTGGATGTCGTGATCGATTCGGTGGGCGATAAGACCTGGATGACGTCCTTGAAGTGCGCCGCCAACGGAGGACGCATCGTGACCTGCGGGGCGACGACGGGACCCAACCCGAAGGAAGAGATCCGTTTGATCTTCTGGAAGCAGCTCTCGATCCTCGGCTCCACGATGGCCAACGACAGGGAGTTCCGCGCGATGCTCTCCGCCGTCGCGGCAGGGAGCCTGAGTCCCCGCATCGACAGCGTCTTCGCCCTTTCGCGCGCCAGGGAGGCCTACGACCGGCTGGAAAAGGGGGACCACCACGGCAAGGTCATCCTGGTTCCCGACTCCAGGACGCGGGAATGGCCCGATGGGGACTGAATTAGGTGTTCGGTGTTAGGCGGTAGGTGATCGGGGAAGACCTCCTCACCGCGCCAGTTCGGGGAGACGGCCGAGCCTCACCGTCGCGCAGTGTTTCAACCCGATGGTGCTCCGCGTAGGGAAGCACCGGGACTTCTGGATCGGATGAAGACTTCTCGTCCACTTTCGATTCTTCAGGTGCTGGAGAAGGGGCTTTTCTCGACGGGCAGCGTGGTTCAGATGTTCCAGCTCGCGCGGGGGCTCGCGGGTCGCGGGCATCGCGTCGCGATCGTGTCGCGCCCCGAGGGGGACGTGCCGGCGCGCGCTCGCGAGGAGGGGCTCGATTTCCTCCCGCTGCCTCTCAAGCACGAGTTCGACCTCGGAAGCGCCGGGAGCCTTGCCCGCGCGTATGACGAGCGCGCCGTGGACATTGTCCACGTTCACAAGGGGATCGCGCACTCGGTCGCGCTCTTCGCGACATTTCTCTCGCGCCGCCGGCCGGTCCTCGTCGTGAACCGCGGCGTGTCCTTTCCGCTCGACGTCTTCAACCGCATCAAGTACCACGTGCGTATGGATGCCGTCGTCACCGTCTGCGAGGACATCAAGAGGGTGATCGTCGCCTCGGGAAACCTCCCCCGGGACAAGGTGAACGTCATCTACGCCGGCGTGGATCTCGCCCGCTTCGATCCGGAGAAGACCGACCGGCGGCTGGTACGCCGCGAGTGGGGAGTCGCGCCGGACGAGTCGCTGCTCGTGCAGGTCGGCGCGCGCGAGTGGAAGGGGTGGAACGACCTGGTCGGCGCGTCGGCGACGCTCGCCGGCGACTTCCCGAAGCTCAAGACGGCGATCGTCGCCTGCGAGGACGACGCGAAGAAGGCGGAGGTTTCCACCTTCGCCCGCGGGAAGGGGATCGAGGACCGTGTCCTCGCGATCGGATTCCGCTCCGACATGCCGGACGTTCTCGCTGCCGCGGACATCGTCGCGGATCTCTCCTACGAGGGGCTCGGCATCACCGGGACGCTGCGCGAAGCGATGGCTCTGGGCGTGCCCGTCATCGCGAGCGCCGCCGGCGGCAACCCCGAGCTCGTCGTGGACGGCGAGTCCGGCCTCCTCGTCCCTCCCCGCGACCCCTCCGCCACTGCTGGCGCCATCCGCCGCCTCCTGACCGACCCGCCGCTCGCCTCCCTTCTCGCCCGCGGCGGCCGCGACCGCGTCGAGAAGGGCTTCTCCTCAGAGATTCGACTCGACCGGATCGAGGCCCTCTACTCGCGCCTCATCTCCGAAAGAGCCAGAGGAGGAGCGTCAGGAGGACCGAAATCACCAGGCAGGTGACGATCGGGAACACGAAGGTGAAACCCGGCCTGCGGACCACGATGTCCCCCGGCAGCCTGCCGAGATAGCGGGAGAGCAGGGGCCAGGCGAGCCCCGCCGCGAGCAGCAGGACGCCTGCGGCGATCAGGGCGCTTCGCAGCGGCGAGTTGAAGTTCCCCTCCACCGTGTGCGATTATCTCGGAGTCCTCGCCGGGTTGATCGGGCCTTCTCCGGCCATTTCCATGACAGAGCAGGCAGCCCGGAGTGTCTTTCGGATACTGGATCTGCCTCTGGAGGAGAGGCCGCGGGAGAGGCTGGCGCGGATGGGGCCGGCGGCGTTGTCGAACGAGGAGCTGCTGGCGTTGCTCCTGGGATCGGGGTCGCGGGGGGAGAGCGCGCTCGACCGCGCGCGGCGGCTGCTCGCGGCGCACGGGGGCCTGGTTGGGCTCGCCGGGTTGTCCCGGGCCGAACTCGTGCGGGAGAAGGGGATCAAAGGGGCGAAGGGCTCCGTCCTCCTCGCGGCGCTCGAGGTGGGGCGGCGGCTGGCGGCGGGCGCGATCTCGGGGCGTGATCTCTTCAACGAGCCGTCGCTGGTGAAGGACTACCTCCGGCGCGCGCGGGGAGACGGGACGCAGGAGAGGACGGGCGCACTGTTCCTGAACGCGCGCAACCGCCTCCTGCACGACGATCCTGAGATCTATCGCGGCACGCTCGACCGGGCGGTCGTGGAGCCGAGGGAGATCCTGAAACGCGCGCTCCTGGCCAACGCGGCGGGCGTAATCCTGTACCACAACCATCCCTCGGGCGATCCCTCCCCCTCGCGCGAGGACCGCGAGTTCACCCGCCGTCTGGCCGCTGCCGCGGAATCCGTCGGGGTGCGCCTGCTCGACCACATCGTCGTGGGCCGGGAGGGGTGCGTCTCGTTCCGGGAGGCGGGGCTGATGTGAGAAGCGGTCGCCTCTCGGAGACGCCGGGAGGAGAGTTCTCCGCGCGATCGGAGTCCCGATTTCGAGAATTCGAGCGTCGGGATCGAGGCCGGCGTCGCAGGCTCCCTCTCGGCCCGGAAAACGCGATATGGTTCCGGGTCGTCTTGATTTCACGACTCACGATTCGCGACTGACGACATCTCTCATGAAGACCTTCTACGCGACGACACCCATCTACTATGTCAACGACCTGCCGCACGTCGGGCACATCTACTCGACCGTCGTGACGGACGTGGCGACGCGATACCACCGGTTGATCGGAGAGAAGACCCGGTTCCTGACGGGGACCGACGAGCACGGACAGAACATCGAGAAGGCCGCGGCGGCGCAGGGAATCCCTCCGATCACGCTGGCCGACCGGGTCGTCGCGCGCTACCACGACCTCTGGAGGAAGTTCGACATCTCCAACGACGATTTCGTCCGGACGACGGAGAAACGGCATCGGACCGGCGTCGAGGCCCTGATCGCGAGGATCGAGGCGGCCGGCGACTTCTATACGGACCGGCACGCGGGGTGGTACTGCGCCAGCTGCGAGGCCTTCTACACGGAGAAGGAGATTGGCGAAGAGAAGCGGTGCCCCGTCCACGGCACGCCGTGCGTCTGGGAGTCGGAGGAGAACATCTTCTTCCGGCTGTCGAAGTACGCCGCCCCGCTACTCGAGCACTGCGAGAAGCACCCGGAGTTCGTCCGGCCGGAGACGCGCCGGGCGGAGGTGATGTCCTTCGTGCGCGGGGGACTGACCGACCTCTCCGTTTCCCGGTCGAAGGTCCGGTGGGGCATCCCTTTTCCCGGGCGGCCGGGCCAGGTCATTTACGTCTGGCTGGACGCGCTCGCCAACTACATCACCGCGCTCGGCTTCGGGTCGGAAGACCGCCGCCTCTACGACGAGTTCTGGGGAAACCCGGAGGGGCGGCGCGTCCACTTCATCGGCAAGGACATCCTTCGCTTCCACGCCATTTACTGGCCGGCCTTTCTCCTCTCGGCGGGGCTGCCGCTGCCGACGACGGTCTGGGCCCACGGCTGGTGGCTCCGCGACGAGAAGAAGATGTCCAAGTCCGTCGGCAACGTCGTGCGCCCCGACGGCCTCGTCGCCGAATTCGGCCCGGATGCGCTGCGCTACTTCCTGCTGCGCGAGATGACCTTCGGCCAGGACGCGAGCTTCTCCGACGAGGCCTTCCTGACGCGCTTCAACGCCGACCTCGCCAACGACCTCGGGAACACGGTCTCGCGGGTGGCTGCGCTGCTCCGGCAGTCCTTTGGGGGGACGCCGCCCGAGGCGAGCGACTCGAGCGAGATCCCGTCGGCCTTCGCCGCGGCGCAGAAGGACTGGCGGGCCGCGCTGGAAGAGTTCGCCTTCAACCGCGCGCTCGACGCGGTGTGGCGTCTGCTGACGCAGATCAACGGCTATGTCGTCGCCAGCGAGCCCTGGAAGGTGCGCAAGGAGGAGGGCGCTTCGGCGCGCCTCTCGCGGATTCTCTATGCCGCCGCCGAAGGGGTTCGCCTCTGCGCCGTCATGCTCTTTCCGTTCATGCCGGGGACATCCCGGAGGATCTGTCAGATGCTTGGTCTGCCCGGCGGGGATCCCGCTCGCGAGGATCTCGCCTGGGGAAGGCTCCCCTTGGGCGTTCCGATACCCGAAACGGTTCCGCTTTTTCCACGCGCCGACGCCGGCGCCTATTTCGCGCAGAAGGAGATGACCATGTCAGAAGAGAAGCAGGCGCCCGCCACGACGCCACCGTCCCCGGGGACGACGCAGGCCGTCTCCCCCTCGGACAACCGGATCGGGATCGACGAGTTCCAGAAGGTCCGTCTCGTGACTGGCCGTGTCCTCGAGGCGGACCGGGTTCCCGGGTCCAACAAGCTCGTCCGGATGAACGTGGACCTCGGCGCCGAGAGGCGGCAGGTCGTCGCCGGCATCGGAAAGCAGTATGCGCCGGAAGCCCTCGTCGGAAGAAACGTCGTCGTCGTCACGAACCTGAAGCCGGCCAGGCTCATGGGCGTCGTGTCCGACGGTATGGTGCTCGCGGCTACGGTGGGAGAGGCGGGGGAGCCCGTTCTGCTCGAGGTTCCGCCCGACGTGCCGCCCGGCAGCCGGGTCAAGTGAATTGTAGTTGTGAGTTGTGAATTGTGAGTCGTGAATAGGGGTACGGGAAGCGCGTGGCCAACTCGCAATTCACCATTCGCAATTCACAATTTCTCTCGGACTCTCACTGCCATCTTCAGATGGAACAGAGCCCCCTCGCGGCGCCGGCGCTGCTCGATCGGGCGCGCGCGGCCGGCGTCGGGTGGTTCCTGGTTCCCGGGACGACTCTGGCGGATTCCGCCGATGCGGTCGAGCTGGCCTCGCGGCACGACGGGGTCCTCGCGGCCGCGGGCATTCATCCGCACGAGGCCAAGGAATTCGATCCGGACCGGGACGGCGCGCGACTCGAGGCGCTGGCCCGGCGCCCCGGCGTCGCGGCGATCGGCGAGGTCGGCCTCGACTTCCACTACGACCACTCCCCGCGGAGAAAGCAGATCGAGGTCCTCGAATGGATGCTCGATCTCGCGGCGCGGTTGTCGCTCCCCGCGGTCCTGCACAACCGGGAGAGCGGCCCGGAAATGCTGGCGATCCTGACCCGACTCGCCCCGCGGGAGAGGCCCGGAGTCTTTCATTCCTTCACGGAGGACGCGGACTACGGAAAGAAGATTCTCGATCTGGGCTACCTCGTCTCCTTCTCCGGGATGATCACTTTTCGCGCCGCGGAGAACATCCGGCGTGCCGCGGCCGGCCTTCCGCTGGACGCGATGCTCGTCGAGACCGATGCGCCGTTTCTCGCACCCGTTCCTCACCGCGGGAAGCCGTGCGAGCCCGCCTACGTCGTCGAGACCGCGAGGAAGCTCGCGGAAGTCAAAGGAACGACCCTCGAGGCCGTGGCCGGCGCTACCACGGCGAACTTCGAGAGATTGTTTCCCGGGACGGCTGAGAGCTGACAGCTGAAAGCTGAGAGCCTATCCATGAGTTCCCGCCGCGTCTCCCGCCAGGAGTTCGAGAAATACGTGGACGAGGCGCTCGCCGGTCTCCCGGCGGAATTCCGCAAGTACCTCGAGAACATCGTGGTCGTGGTCGAGGAGGAACCCCTCGAGGAGGACTACGAGGAGACCGACACGCCCGACGAGGACGAGCTCTTCGGAATCTTCCGCGGCGTCCCCTACTTCGAGCGCGGGATGGCCGTCTCGCACCTTCCGGCGCAGATCGCGATCTTCCGGGGGCCGATCCTGCGCTGCTGCGACACGCGCGGCGAGGCCGTCCGGGAGATCCGAGACACCGTCGTCCACGAGATCGGCCACATGCTGGGCCTGGGCGACGACGAAATGCCCTACTGAAGAGTCGGGCGAGCTTGAAGTTCCTTACCTTCCTCAGGCCCGTCTAACACGCCAGCCCCGCCGAGCCGATATTTTTCGCGGCACTCCTACCCCAGCTCGCGGCGTGAGGAGTCTCCCAGAGGGGAGGAGCCTCGCGCCGCGGGAGCGCAGCGCCGGAGCTGATGAGCCCGCAGGGCGAAATCCAAGCGCAGGCGCGGAGCGACGTTAGCTTCGCGGCCCCCGATGAGGCCCGCGGCCGCGGTTGGGATGGGCGTGGTGCTCGCCGGGCCCGCGGGTTCCTCTGGGGAACTCGTCCCGACCCTCGTCCTCTCCCACGGCCACGGGGGCCATCGCCATCTCCTGTTCGATCTCCTCTTTCGAGAGCGCCTGTTTGCGGGAGAGCTTGATCTTGCCCATGGGGTCCACCGCGATGATCTTGACGGTCACCTCGTCCCCCTCCTTGACGACGTCCGTCGTCTGGCGGACGCGGTACGGAGCCAGTTCCGAGATGTGCACGAGGCCGTCCTGCCCCGGCAGGATCTCGACGAAGGCGCCGTACGGCTCGACGCGGCGGACTTTGCCCCGGTAGACCTTTCCGATTTCCGGCTCCTGGGTGAGGCTCTCGATGATCTCGATCGCCCGGAGGGCCGCCGCCTCGTCGGAGGAGGCGATGGAGACCTTGCCGGAGTCCTCGACGTCGATCTTGCAGCCCGTGGACTCGATGATCGAACGGATCGTCTTGCCGCCCGAGCCGATGACGTCGCGGATGCGGTCGCGCGGGATCTGCATCGTGAAGATGCGAGGAGCGTATGGAGAGATGTTGGGGCGCGGGCGCTCGAGCGCCGAGGACATCCTCTGCAGGATCTGGAGCCGGCCGACGCGCGCCTGTTCCAGGGCCCGCTCGACGATCTCGCGGCGCAGCCCCTTGATCTTGATGTCCATCTGCAGGCCCGTGATCCCCTCGTGCGAGCCCGCCACCTTGAAGTCCATGTCGCCGTAGTGGTCCTCCTGCCCCGCGATGTCCGTCAGGATCGCGAAGTGGTCTCCGTCCGAGACGAGTCCCATGGCGACCCCCGCGATCGGCGCCTTGATCGGAACCCCGGCGTCCATCAGCGCGAGAGTCCCGCCGCAGACGGTCGCCATGGAGGAGGAGCCGTTGGACTCGAGGATGTCGGAGACGACACGGACGGTGTAGGGGAAGGCTTCCTCGTTGGGCAGTACGGGAGACAGCGACCGACGCGCGAGGTTGCCGTGACCGATGTCGCGGCGCGAAGGGCCGCGCAGGAACTTGGTCTCCCCGACGGAGAACGGCGGGAAGTTGTAGTGCAGGAGGAAGGTGTGCTCGCTCTCCCCCTCGTACTCCTCGATGATCTGGGCGTCGTCGGAGGTCCCGAGCGTCGAGGTGACGAGCGCCTGCGTCTCCCCCCTCGTAAAGAGCGCCGAGCCGTGCGTGCGGGGAAGGAGTCCTACCTCGCAGGTGATCGGGCGGATCTCCTCGAAGGAGCGGCCGTCCAGGCGCCGGCCCTTCAGGATCGTCTCCCGCGTCAGGACCTTTACGAGATTGTCCGCGGCCCTGCCGACCTGCAGCCGCTTTTCGGCTTCCTCCTCCGGCACGACCGACACCGCGGCCTTCTTGACCGCCTTGATCTCGGCATAGGAGGTGATCTTCACGGGCAGCGTCATGGCGGCCATCAACGGGGCTTCCCACCGGGAGCGCACCTCGGCGAAGATCTCGGCCGGATACGGCTCGGGCGACTTCCATTCCGGCTTCTCCGAGAATCCCGCCCGGCGCTGCAGGTCCTTCTGCGCCGCCACGATCGAGAGGATCGCCTCATGGCCGAAGAAGATTGCGTCGATCATGACGCGCTCGGGCATTTCCCGCGCCCCCCCCTCGACCATCACCACGGCGTCCTCGGTCCCCGCCACGATGAGGTCGATGTCGGATTTCTCGCGCTGCGAGTTCGTCGGGTTCAGGACGAACTGCCCATCCAACCGCCCGACGCGGACGGCGCCGACCGGAGCGTAGAAGGGGACGAGCGAGCAGGTCAACGCCACCGAGGCGGCGTTCAAGGCCAGCACGTCCGGGTCGTTCTGCCCATCGGCCGAGAGGACGAAGGAGATGATCTGGGTCTCGTGGTTGAAACCTTTCGGGAAGAGGGGCCGGAAGGGACGGTCGATCAGGCGGGAGGTCAGGATCTCCTTCTCCGTCGGCCGGCCTTCCCGCTTGAACCAGCCGCCGGGGATCCGCCCCGCGGCGTAGGTGTTCTCCCGGTAGTCCACGGTCAACGGGAAGAAGTCGGCGTTCTCCTTGGGCTCTTTGGCGAAGACCGCGGTCGCCAGGACGACGGTGTCGCCGTAGCGGACGACGGCGGCTCCGTCGGCCTGTTTGGCCAGCTTGCCGATCTCGATCTCGAGCGGCAGCGCTCCGAGGGGAAGGGAAGCCTTGTGGTGCGTCATTGTTCTGTCCTCGCTTGAGCAGCGGCGGACGGAGGAGGGCTCGGCGCGCGGCCCGCGCAGCCGTCGGTCTGCCTCTTTTGCCGCCGCGGGTTTACTTGCGCAGGCCGAGCCGCTCGATCAAACGGGCGTACCGCTCGGGGCTCTCGTCCTTCAGGTAGTCGAGCAGCCGCCGGCGCCGGGAGACGAGCTTCAACAATCCGCGCCGCGAATGGTGGTCTTTGGCGTTGCTCTTGAAGTGCTCGGTCAGGTAGGCGATCCGGTTCGTCAGCAGGGCAACCTGGACCTCCGGGGATCCGGTATCGGTCTGGTGGATCCGATACTGCCCGATGGTTCCGGGCTTCTCGGACTGGAATTGGGTTACGCTCATCTTTCTCCTCTACTCATCATCACTCTTTTCTATAAACGGCCAGCCTACCATGACTTGCGCTGCCGTTCCAGAGGACTCGCTCCGGCCTATCCTCTCTCGCTGAGGACGATCTTCGGCCTGACGAGACTCACTTTGCCGGTCCCCATCGGTGTCACCTGGCCCAGGGCGATCATCTCGCCGGCGGGAGAGTAGAGCGTCACCCAGTCTCCCTCCTTCCCGGCGAGGTCCCGTAACGGAACGGCCTGTCCTTTGCGCACCTTCCAGACCTCCAGCGAGGCCAGGCGCACGCGCTCGAAGGGGAACGGCACGCTTTCCAGCGGGACGGCGTGCGGAGGCCGGAGCCGCTCGGCGGCCGGCATCTCTTCGAACCGCTCGAGGGCGACGGCGTCCTCGACGCGAAAGGCGCCCACGGAGGTCCGGCGCAGGGACTCCAGGTGCGCGCCGCATCCGAGCTTCTCGCCGAGCTCACTTGCGATGGCGCGCACATACGTGCCCGAGGAACATGTGATCGAGAAGGGGAGACGGCCGTCCTCGGGAGGGCCGAAGGCGAGCCGCGACACGCGGACCTTCTTGGGCAGGAGCGGGACGCTCTCTCCCTTGCGCGCCATCTCGTAGAACTTCCGGCCCTGAATTTTCTTGGCGGAGTAGGGGGGAGGCGACTGCAGGAATTCCCCCCGAAAGGCCTCGGCCGCGCTCTCGATCTCTTCCGGCCCGATGCCGCTCGCGTCGCGGAGGGCCCCGACGGTCTGTCCTTCCCGGTCGTAGGTGGTCGTCGAGCGGCCGAGGCGGATGGCGCCCTCATAGGACTTGTCCATCCGCGTGAAAAAGCTCTGGAGGCGGGCCGCCCCTCCAACGCAAAGGAGCAGGAGTCCCGTCGCCATCGGATCGAGGGTGCCGCTGTGGCCGATCTTCGAGAACGCGGTCGTCTTCCGGACGCGCTCGACGACGTCGTGGGAGGTCAGGCCCGCCGGCTTGTCGATGAGAAACAGGAACCCGCGCTTGAGGGCATCGGTCGCGGTCAAGGCTCGTCTTTCCGCGGCGGCAGAACCTGCGAGAGCAGCTCCTCCACCCTCGCGCCACGCTCCAGGGAACGGTCGGCGGTGAAGTGCAGCGCGGGCGCGTAGCGAAGCATGCAGCGGCGGCCCACCTCGCGTCGAAGGTATCCGGCGGCGCGAGCGAGTCCCGCAGCCGCCCGCTCGCGGTCCGCGTCCCCCCCGAGGACGGAGAAGTAGACACGCGCCGACTGCAGGTCTGGCGACATCTCGACGGCGGTCACCGTGACCCCCTTGACCGCCGGGTCGTGTGCCTCGATCAGCAGGAGATTCGAGAGCTCGGCCCGCACGAGATCGGCGACGCGCTGGCTTCGGCGGCTCTCTTTCTTCATGAGGGGATAGCTCCCGGCCGTCAGCTATCGGCTCTCAGCCGACGTGAATGAACTCATTCCGGTAATCGAGAAGTTGGCCGTCGAGGTTGTTCTCGACGAAACGAAGGATGTCCTGCAGCAACGCGTCGAGCGGTTGCTGGTCCGGTCCGATGGCGGCCACGCCGAGCTGCGACCTCTGAAGAATGTCCTGGTCGCCAACCTCGGCGGCCGAGACCTCGAACTCGTTGCGAATCCGGCTTTTGAGGCTCTTGACGATCATCCGCTTCTCTTTCAAGCCGCGGCAGCCCGGCAGGTGCAGGTCGAAGAGCGCGTATGCAATCACCATGTTCCGAGCCGGAACGCCTATCCGAAGGAGCCGAGAGCTGAAGGCGGAGAGCCGACAGCTCCTACCCGTTCATCACGCCGGCGATCTTCTCGACCTGGTAGGCCTCCAGGACGTCGCCGATCTTGACGTCCTGGTAGCGGTCGAGGCCGATGCCGCACTCGAATCCCTGCTTGACCTCGGAGACGTCGTCCTTGAATCGGCGCAGCGATCCCACCTTTCCCTCGTAGATGACCCGGTTGTCGCGCAGCAGCCGGAGCTGCGAGTTGCGCGTGATCGAGCCCTCGGTGACGTAGCACCCCGCGACGACGCCGAACTTCGGCACCTTGAACGTGTTCCGGACCTCGGCGCGGCCGCGGGCGACCTCCTTCAGTGTCGGCTCGAGGAGCCCTTCCATCGCGGCTTTGATCTCGTCGGTCACGTTGTAGATGATCGTGTGGAGGCGCATCTCCACGCCGGCCTTCTCCGCCTCGATCTCCGCCTTCTTCTCGGGCCGGACGTTGAAGCCGATGATGATTGCCCCCGAGGCCGACGCCAGCAGAACGTCGTTGGTGTTGATCGCCCCCACGCCCGCGTGGAGCAGCGAGACCTTTACCCTGTCGTTGGAGAGGTTCTGGATCGCCTGGGAGAGGACTTCGACCGAGCCCGCGACGTCCGCCTTCAGGATCAGGGGCAGCTCCTTGATGCGCCCCTCCTGGATCTTGCTGAAGAGCTGGTCGAGCGAGACGCGGGACGAAGCGGCCATCGCCTTGTCGCGGTCCTTCTGCTGGCGGAAGGAGACGATCGAGCGGGCCTTCGCCTCGTCCGGGACGGCCTGGAAGATGTCGCCGGCCTGCGGGAGGTCCTCGAAGCCGGTTACCTCGACGGGCGTGGCGGGGCCGGCTTCGGCGACCTTCTCGCCGCGGTCGTCGTGCATGGAGCGCACGCGGCCGAAGACCGAGCCCGCGAAGAACACGTCGCCGACACGCAGCGTCCCGGACTGCACGAGGACGGTGACGACGTTGCCGCGCCCCGCCTCGCGCCGGGCTTCCAAAACGACGCCGCGGGCTTCTTCGGCGAGCGGTGCCGTCAGCTCCTGGAGGTCGGCGACGATCAGCAGGAGCTCGAGCAGATGGTCGATCCCCTGTTTCTTCAGGGCCGAGATCTCGGCCGAGGGCACGTCGCCTCCCCACGCCTCGAGCAGGACTCCCTTGTCGGCAAGCTCCTTCTTGACGCGATCCGGGTTCGCGTTGGCCTTGTCGATCTTGTTGATCGCGACGACGATCGGGACCTTGGCCGCCCGCGCATGGTCGATGGCCTCGATCGTCTGCGGCATCACGCCGTCGTCAGCCGCGACGACGAGGATGACGATGTCGGTGGCCTTCGCGCCCCTGGCGCGCATCGAGGTGAACGCCTCGTGGCCGGGCGTGTCCAGGAACACGATCGGCCTGCCGTTGACGTCGACCCGGTAGGCGCCGATGTGCTGGGTGATGCCGCCCGCTTCTCCTTCCGCGACCTTGGTCTGGCGGATCGCGTCCAGGAGAGACGTCTTTCCGTGGTCCACGTGCCCCATGACCGTCACGACAGGAGCTCGCGGCACGCGGGGCGCGGCCGAGGCCGCCTGGGCGCTTCCCGCCTCCTGCGACACGCGGGAGAGCTCCAGCTCATCCTCGAAGGACACGACCGCGGCTTCGACCCCGACCTCCTTGGCGATCTGGATCGCAGTCTCCGCATCGAGGGTCTGGTTGACCGTTGCGAAAATGCCACGCCCCATGAGGAGGCGCACGATGTCCTTGGCGAGCACGCCCAGTTTCTCCGAGAGCTCCTTGACAGTGACGCCTTCCGACAGGAAGACCGGGCCCGTCGGCAGAGGTTTCTTGAACTCCAGGAGCTTGCCGGAATCGTGGGCGCGGGTCTCTTTGGCCGCCCGCCGGAGCGCGGATTTGGAAACCGGCTTGGGAGCGGGAGCTTCCTCGGTCTCCGCGCTCTTCTCGATCAAAGGGAGGGTGATGTCCGAGTACGTGTCTTCCTCGTAAGCCCCGACGAATTCCCTCAGGTCCACCTCGTCGGCGACCGTGATCTTGGGCTTGGCGCCCCCCTTCTTGGCGGGCTTCTTCGCCTCTTCCTTCTCGTCCTTCTTTCGCTTTGCCGGCCCCCGTTCGAGCGCGGCCGGCGGCGCGACGCGCGCGCCTGCTGGCCCTCCCGGACGCCCCATCGGTCCTCCCGGGCGTCCGGGCAGGACGGGCCGAGGCGGACCTCCGACAGGCCGCGCACCCGGGCCGCCCGGGGCTGGACGGTAGACCGAGGGTCCAGGGGCTCCCGGACGGACGAAGCCGGTGGCGCGCGCGGCGGCTCCCGGGCGAACCGGGGAAGGGGGAGCCGGGGGGCGTGCGGCAACGTGTCCGCCCGCGGAGGGGCGAGACGGATGGACGGGACGCGGGGGCAGAACGATCTTGCGGGGCAGGGGCTTGAGCGCCTCCGGTTCCGGCTCGGAAGGCACGACAGCCGTCCGCGCCGGCTCCGCCGGCTTGGGCTTGACCTCGGATGCGGGCCTGACCTCGACCGCGGGCCTGGCTTCGGGCGCGGGTTTCGCCTCGGCGGCCGGCTTCGCCTCTGCGGCCGGTTTGGCTTCTGCGGCCGGCTTCGCGACTTCGGGCTCCTCCTCCGGCGGCGCCTTGGCGGGGGCCGGCGGCTTCTCGACGATCTTGATCCGCGAGAGCGCGCTTTTCTGCGGCCGGAACGCCTTGGACTCCGTGTCGCGGACAATGAGCTGCTTGGGGGCGTGGGTCTTGCCCTGCAGGATCGCGAGAACCGTAGTTTCATCCAGGGCGGCCTGGGGCGACTTCACGTCCACCCCGATCGACTGCAGGAGGAAAAGGACCTCCTTGCTTCCCACGCCCATCTGGGCGGCCAGTTCTTCGACTCGGATCTTCGCCATGAGGGTTATTCGTTACTCCCGAACGGTCGTTTCCTGCGCCGTTTCCTGCCCGGCCGGCTCCGCGCCCTCGGCGCTCTCCCCGGCGGGTTCCTCTTCTGCGGGGGCGCTCTGCGCCTGCTCGGCCCGCGCCTCCTCGAACTCCCGTGCGGCCGCGAGGATTTTCTCGGCCGACTTGTCCCCGATTCCGGGCAGTTCCGCCAGTTCCGCGGCGCTCTTCTCGAGAAGGTCCGCGAGCGTTCCGATCCCGGCCTCGACGAGGCGCTCGGCCGTCTTCTCTCCGATCCCGGGGATCTCGGCGACGGGGACCTGCCTCTGGCGGGAAGCTTCGAGCATCCGCGTCAACGCCTGCGCCACCTCTCCCTTGACCTCGGTCTCTCCCTTGATCTCGATCTTCAGCCCGATCAGGGCCGAGGCCAGGCGCACGTTCTGCCCTTTCTTTCCGATCGCGAGCGAGAGCTGGTCGTCCTCGACGACGCAGTCGAGGCTCATCGAGCCGTCCTCGTGATGGATCGGCGAGACCCGCGTGATCTTGGCGGGGGCGAGCGCGTTCTGCGCGAAGGTGATCAGGTCGTCGGAATAGAGGATGACGTCGATCTTCTCGCCGTGGAGCTCGCGCATGATCGACTGGACGCGGCTGCCGCGCATCCCGACGCATGCCCCGACCGGATCCACGTCCCGCTCGCGCGAGCGCACGGCGACCTTGGCGCGCTCGCCCGGCTGCCGCACGGCTCCCTTGATGACCACGGTCCCGTCGTAGATCTCCGGGACCTCCATCTCGAAGAGGCGAATCAGGAGCCTCGGATCCGTGCGGGAGAGCACGAGCTGCGGCCCCTTCGGGTTCCGATGCACGTCGAAGAGGATCGCGCGGATGCGTTCCCCCTGCCCGTAGCGTTCGGCGCGGGACTGCTGGTCGCGCGGGACGATCGCTTCCGTCTTTCCGAGATCCACGATCATGTCGCCGCGTTCGAAGCGCTTGACCGTCCCGCTCATCAGCTCGCCGACCTTCGGGAAAAACTCGTTGTAGATGTTGTCGCGCTCGGCCTCCCTCACCTTCTGGTAGAGCACCTGCTTGGCCGTCTGGGCGGCGATGCGCCCGAGCCCGATCGGCTCGCGGTGCTGGACGATCTCGTCCCCGAGCTTCACGTCGGAGACTTCGGCGGGCGGCTGTCCCTCCCCGGCGGGGCGCAGGACGCGGACGTCCCCCTTGGTGCCGGACTTGCCGATGAGCTCCTCGGCCTCGGCGAGGAGAATCTGCGGCGGCGGCTCCTCCGACTCGGTGTCGAGCTCCTCGACAACCGTGCGCCGGGATGTGACGGACATCTCGCCGGTCTTGCGATCGATGGCCGTCACGACGGCCTTGTCGTGGTAGAACTTGCGCGCGGCCGAGGACATCGCCTCTTCCAGGGCGGCGAACATCTTCTCCGCGTCGATGTCCTTCTCGCGCGAGACCTGTCGGATGACCGACGGATCAATGATCATCGGAAAAGCCTCAACTCAGTTCCCCCTGTCCGGCCAGTGAAAATCGAGCTTCGCCGACCGGATATCGCCGAAACGGACATTATAGATTCTGCGGTTTTCCTCATCAACGATCCAGAGCCGCTCCCCCTCGACGCGGTCGAGGGTTCCGGCGATGTTGCGCGCCGCCGTCAGGGGCGCCCGCCCCGGCTCTCCGATCGGCTCCGGCATCACGGCCGTGCCGGTCTTCACGCGCACGCGGCGGCCGGTGAAGCGCGCGGCGTCCTCGAGGGAGTAGAGACGCCGATCGAGCCCCGCCGAGGAGACTTCGAGCGTGTAGCGGTGAGCGATTTCGTCGGAGGCGTCCAGGAGCGCGGAGACCTCCCGCGAGACCACCTCACAATCCTCGAGCGTGACGGGCTCCCCCGTCGAGCGCTCGAGGACGAGGCGCAGAATGGAGTACCTCCCCGCCCCGGCGTTTTCCACCGCGAGCAGACGGCACCCCTTCTCCGCCGCGATGGCCTGAATCTCTCCGGTCGTTTCCGGGCTCAGCTTCATCTCCCTTTCCGGCGAACAAAAAAGCGGGCTCGCGGCCCGCTGTCCAGTTCACAGATCGCCTGTATCTTTTATCAGAACGGCTACGGAATGTCGAGCGGTCGGGGTCGCGGATCGAGGCCTCGAAGAGCCGTATAACCTCCTTCCCGTGAACTCTTAAGCGAAGACGGCGGCCGTCGTCCCGGGCTTCGGAGAGGAGCCGGCGACCGCCCGGACTCCCCGGTCTGCGGGAAAATAACTGTCTTACGCGAAATCGCGGGCGAACCGGGTGCGTTTAAAACAACGGGGTACCCCCTTTGGGCGAAAGACTACGTGCTTGATCTGAATCCCAGGGAGGAGCGGGAGGAGCGGGAACCGCGTCCAAGTGGATGGTCCCTGCTCGACCTGGAAGACGCCACGCCGCCCCCCCCGGAAGTCCCCGAGGCCGACAAGGACCTCTTCGACATCGAGCGTAAGGCGGACCGGGCCTTCCCGATCGAAAGGGCCATCCTCTTCTCGATCGCCGCTCACATACTCCTCTTCGTCTTCATTCTGAAGGCCCCCTTCTCCTTTCCCTCATCCTCGCCACGCGGCATCCTCGGCGCTTTCGTGGACTCGGAACGGCAGCGGGAACTCGACAGGAAAATCCCGATCGTCTTCCGCTCCGCGCCCGGGCCGGCGCGCGAGAACCCGAGGAGAACCGACGGCTCCGACGCCACGAGACGGGCCGGGGGCGGCGATCCGAATCGCGCCCGCTCGGAGACCCCGTTCATTGCTCCGCTTCCGGGTAAGGAGGGCCTGCGTCCCGGCCAGGTGGCCGCGCTAAGCCGGCCCGCCCCGAAGCTGCCTTCGACAGGAACCGGAGCGGACGCATCCGCTCAGGCAGCCCCCGGGGAGAAGGCGGCGGGAGGAGCCGACGCGTTCAAGGTTCCGCAGGCCGGACGGCAGTCCTCGGGACGCGAGGGGCCGAAGCTCGCGGACCTGGATCGCGCGATCCAGGAGGCGGCAAAAGGGGTCGGCGCCGCCCGAGGAGAGCAGGGTGCCGGCTTCCCCAATCCCGAAGGAGGCTTCGTCGATTCGGGGCCGATCTCCTTCGACACGACCTGGTACGACTGGGGCCCCTACGCCGAAGAGATGGTCCGCCGCATCAAGCTGCACTGGGAGATACCGGAGCTCGCGCGGCTGGGCTGGAAGGGGAAACTCACAATCCGCTTCTTCATCCGCGGCGACGGCCGCGTCGAGGGGGCGAGGATTCTCTCGGTCTCGGGCGTGCCACCCTTCGACAACGCCGCCCTCCAGGCCATCCTGACGTCGTCCCCGTTCCGGCCTCTTCCGAAGGACCTGGGCTCGGACCGGGAAGGCGTCACCGTAACTTTCTTCTACAATATACGTCCCGAGAAGGATGGACAGAGGAGCCAGAGCCGTTGAACGATCCCCGGGAGATCCGGCGCGCTCTGGAAGGCGCCGGCACCGTCGCCGTCGTCGGCTGCTCCCCGAATCCCGCCCGGCCGTCGCATGTGATCTCGAGGTATCTCCAGGAGTCCGGCTACCGGGTCGTCCCCGTCAACCCGGGGCACCGGGAGATCCTCGGTGAGAAGTGCTACCGCTCGCTCTCCGAGGTTCCGCAGGAGGTCCGAATCGACATCGTCGACGTATTCCGGCGCTCGAGCGAGGTCGGGCCGGTGGCGGACGAGGCCATTGCGCGGGGTGTCGGGTTCTTCTTCATGCAACAGGGGGTCGTGGACGAGTCGGCGGCCAGGCGGCTGGAACAGGCCGGGATCCCCGTGGCGATGGACCGCTGCATTCTCGTCGAGCGCGAAAGTCTCTCCTTCCAACGGGAAAGGAATGAGGCGCGGAGGTAGGCTGTTGATTTCATGACGCCGGCGCCTGGGGCGCGCGGCGGCAAGTGAGGAGCTAAAGAATTCTATGGACAAATCCACAAAAAGGGTTCTCTCGTTTTCGGCGCTGATCGCCGCGGCCGTGATCTTCGGAATGGTCGTGGCCGGTTCGGTGGACGTGACGCCGCGCTCAGAAGCCCAGAAACAGGAGGCGCCGGCCCGGCCGCGGTCGAACTCGGTCGTCCTCCCGTCGTTCGCCGATATCGCCGACGAGGCCATGCCCGCGGTCGTGTCCATCACGTCGACCAACATCGTCAAGGGGGCCCGCAACCGCCAGATGCTCTCCCCGTTCGGGGGGGGCGGAGACGGCCAGGACCCGTTCGAGTTCTTCTTTGGACCGCGCCGCAACCAGCCGCGCGACGACCAGGAGGAGCACAAGGACGTTCAGGGCGGAACGGGGTTCGTCGTTTCCGATAGCGGCGAGATCGTGACCAACTACCACGTCATCGAGAACGCCGACAAGGTCGAGGTGCGAATCAACAAGGAGCGCTATACCGCCAGGGTGGTCGGGAAGGACCCGGCGACGGATCTCGCGCTGATCAAGATCGACGCGAAGCGCTCGCTGCAGAAGTTGCCGCTCGGCGACTCCGACCGCCTTCGCGTCGGGGAGTGGGTCATGGCGGTCGGAGATCCCCTGAACTTCGACAAGACCGTGACCGTCGGTGTCGTCTCGGCGAAGGACCGCTCGGGCCTGGCCACGGATATTTCCACGCGATCCTTCGAGAGCTTCATCCAGACGGATGCCGCGATCAACTTCGGGAACTCCGGAGGCCCGCTCATCAACGTCAACGGGGAAGTCGTCGGCATCAACACGGCGATGTTCCGGCCCGCCCAGAACATCGGGTTTGCCGTCCCGGTCAACACCCTGAAGAGCATCCTGCCGCAGCTGCGCGAGAAGGGGAAGGTCGTGCGCGGCTACCTGGGGATCAACATCAATCCCGTGGACCAGGACGTCATGGGAGCCTTCAAGCTGAAGTCGACCGACGGCGCCTTCGTCGAGTCCGTCGTCCCCGGAGATCCGGCCGACAAGGCGGGCGTCAAGCCCGGCGACACGGTCGTGCGCGTGGACAGCGTCCCCGTCAAGACCACCCGGGACCTGATCGGCTATGTTTCGAGCAAGCCGCCCGGGAGCAGGGTCCGCCTGACCGTCATGCGCGACGGCAAGGAGGCGGAGTTCAACGTCACGCTCGCGGAGAGGGGAGCCGAACCCCAGGCGGAGAACGACCGGGGGGGCAAGGGCAGCGAGGAGTCCCACGGCAAGCTCGGCATCTCGGTGCGGCCGATCACGCCACAGATGCGGCAGATGCTGGGGCTCGATGCCAAGATCGAGGGGCTGTACGTCGAGCACGTCAAGGAGGTCTCGCCGGCCGCCGACGCGAGCCTCCGGGACGGAGACATCATCACGCAGGTCAACGGCCGGGCCATCACCTCGACCGATGAGTTCGCCAGGATCGTCAAGGGAACGTCCAAAGGGGAGTACCTGAGGATCTATTTCTACAGGCCGCAGGCCAAGGTCTCTCTCTTCGCTCTCGTCAAGATCGAGGAATGAGCGCGCGGCGCGCGCTCAGAGTCATGAACTCGCGCGGCGGGCGCGTTCATTGCTAGTCTCTTCCGTAATGGCGAAAAGGGTCCTCGTGGTGGACGACGACCCGGGCATCCGGGACACCCTCCGGATGATCCTGGAGTACGAGGGCTATGAGGTGGCGGCCGCCGCCGACGGGAAGGCCGCCCTGGCGTCTCTGGACACGGATCGGGTGGACGCCGTTCTGCTCGACATCAAGATGCCGGGCATGGACGGCCTGGAGATCCTCGACCGCATCTCCGAAAGGGAGGCTTCGCCCCCCGTTCTCATGATCTCGGGACACGGGGACATCGCCACGGCGGTGGAGGCGACGCGCCGGGGAGCCGTGGACTTCCTGGAGAAGCCCCTGGAGAGGGAGCGAATCCTCGTCTCGCTTTCCAACGCGCTCTCCCGCAACACTCTGGCGGCGGAGAACGAGCGGCTGCGCCGGAAGCTCGAAGAGGAGTCGGTCCTCGTCGGAAAGAGCGAGCCGATGCAGCGGCTGCGGGGGCAGGTCGCGCGGGCGGCGCCGACGACCGCGACGGTCCTGATCGTCGGGGAGAGCGGGACCGGCAAGGAGCTCGTGGCGCGGGAAATCCACAAGGGATCGAAGGTCGCCGGCGGCCCCTTCGTCCAGGTCAACTGCGCGGCGATACCCGAGGAGCTCATCGAATCGGAGCTCTTCGGACACGAGAAGGGCTCCTTCACCGGCGCGGTCCGCCGCCAGACCGGCAAGTTCGTCGAGGCCGACGGCGGAACGATTTTCTTGGACGAGGTCGGCGACATGTCCGCCCGGGCGCAGGCCAAGGTGCTGAGGGTCCTCGAGGCCGGCGAGGTCGAGCCGGTGGGGGCCGCGCGGGTGCGCCAGGTCAACGTGCGCGTGATCGCGGCCACCAACCGCGACCTGACCGAATCGATCAAGGAGGGGCGCTTCCGCGAGGACCTCTACTTCCGCTTGAACGTGCTCCCCGTTCGCACGCCGCCGCTGCGCGAGCGCACCGAGGACATACCGGAGCTGACCGAGCACTTCACGCGCCTCTTCTCCCAGCGCGACAACCGCAAACCGCGGCGTTTTGCTCCGAGCGCCCTCGCCGTGCTCAAGGCCCGCTCCTGGCCGGGGAACGTTCGGGAACTGAAGAACCTGATCGAGCGGGTTCTGATCATGGCCGACAGCGACCCGATCGAGGCCAGGGACCTGCCGCCCGAGGCGCTCGTCTCTCCCACCGAGATCTCCGAGCGAGGGCTGCAGCTGGCGACACTCTCCGAGTTCAAGGAATACGCCGAGCGCGAGTTCCTCGTGACCAAGCTGCGCGAGAACGGCTGGAACATCAGCCGCACCGCCGAAGTCATCCACACGCCTCGCTCGAACCTCTACAAGAAGATCGAGCACCACAAGATCAGCCGGGAAGCCGACGCGTAGCCGTCGCTCCGCGCCTGCGCGGGATCTGCGCGAGCGGCTCGGCCAAAGGGCCTCGGCCGCTCGCTGATCCCGCTCCGGCGCTCCGCTCCCGCGGCGCGCGCCTCCTCCCCTCTGGGAGACTTCGCGCGCCGCGAACCAGGTTGAGAGTGTCGCGGGTCGTTGGGACTCCTCCTGCCGGGGGGGACTCGCCGCGCCGCGGACTGTAGTGGGATTGCCGCGGGTCGCCGCGTGTGGGGCCCGGTTTGAATTCCTGCGGATAGGGTGGCCTGATCGAGCCGGGCCTGGAGGCTGTCCTCACCGTCGAGGGTAAGCTTTGGCTCGTCGCGCGGCGGGGCAGCGCGATCACGCATGAAGCGTGGGAACATCTGCGCATCTTGCGACCGATACCTCGATTCACGCCGGACGTCAGGCGCGCTGCGCGATCGGCGATGAAGTCGAGCGAGAACCCCGAAGCTAGGGTCAGTCTGCGGGAGTTTGCGGCAGCGTCAGCTCTCCTGTTGCTTCTGACTCTCGTGATGACCTGGCCGGCAGCCTTTCGCCTCTCTCACGGAATGACGGACAACTGGGACGCCGAGCTGAATGCCTGGATCCTGAGCTGGGACTGCCACCAGCTCTTTGCCGACCCGACCCACCTTTTCGATGGCAATATCTTCTATCCTGCTCGGTACTCTCTGGCATTCTCGGAGAATCTTTTCGGCATCGCTCTTCTCGCCATTCCACTCTTCGCGCTCGGAATGTCTTACATACAGGTTTACAACATTCTTCTCCTGCTCGGCTTCCTGTCGTCCGCACTCGCCGCATGGGCTCTCGCCCGTTACATTACGGCGGATCCGATGGCGTCACTGGCCGCCGCCCTGCTCTTCGCTTTTGTCCCCTGGCGCTTCGCCCAGATCTCGCATCTCCAGTTCCAATGGGGGGCCTTTCTCGCCCTGGCGCTTCTCTTTCTCCTGCGCTACCTCCAGCGCGCTTCGGGTCGCGATTTGGCGCTTTACGGAGTATTTCTGCTCTGGAACGCTCTCACGAATATCCACTACGCCATCTTCTCTGTTTTCATGGTTTTCCTGGTTCTCCTCGAGGACGTGATTCGTAGCGGGCCGCGGGGGCGCCTGGGAGTCTATGGGCGTGTCGCGCTGGCGTCGGTCATTGCGGCCACGCTCTTCCTGCCGGTCGCGCTGGCGTACAGTGAGGCTGCGGCACTGTACGGCTTCAGACGAACGATCGCCGAGGCTGGCTCCTACTCTGCTCGGCTGAAGGACTTTCTCGATGCCGGCCAGACCAACCGCCTATATGGATGGATCGCCGCTGGTTGGAAGGAAAGGCGGGAGGCCTTCTTCCCGGGCGTGACCTTGTTGCTTTGCGGCGTCTTGGGCGCGACAGGAGGGGCCGTCGCCCGTCCTGAGCGCCGCGCGAAGTCCATAGGTCTCCTCCTGACGGCAGCCGGCATCGTCCTGGCCCTGGGCACCAGCACCCCTCTCTATTCGGTTCTGTATCGTGCCTTTGGTCCGCTGCTCCAAGCCATTCGTGTTCCCGCTCGCGGGATTGTCCTGATGCATCTCGGCTTGGGCGTACTGGCTGCGCTTGGCTTGTCGATCATGCTGCGCCGGGTAAGACATAAGGTCACACGTGTCTGCCTCGGCATCGGAGTACTCGGCGTCGCCGCTGTCGAATATGCCTCGGCGCCGTTGACGGTGTTCTGGGCGGATCCCGCACCAGCTCCCGTCTACCGGTGGATCGCCGCCTCGCAGGTCAGCGGCGGCATTGTCGAGCTGCCTTTCGGTCTCGACTACGATATCGAATATGTATTCCGGGCTCCGACTCACTTCAGGCCAATCCTGAACGGATATTCCGGGTTCTTCCCGAGAGACTACGACGAGTTGAATGCGCAATTCGAGAAAACACCCATTGCCAGGCAGGTATGGACGAGCTTGGAAAGATCAGGCGCAAAGGTTGTTGTCTATCATCCCCACTTCGCCACAGCCGGGAGAGAGCTCGATTACGCGAATCTCCTGAGGTCAGCCGTTGACAGCGGCCGGCTGGTCCCTTTGCGCACGTTCAGACACGCTGGCCGACGAGACTTCGTGTTCGAGCTCGGCAGAGTGGCTCCGGAACTGGCGTCCCACACCGAGAAGCAGGAGGCCTTGGCCGACTTCTCTGACTACGGCAAGTCCTCCGGTGCGCAAGCTTCACCGCCGATCGGCTGGCTGGATGTGCCGCGAGACGGCCAACGAGTGTCGATCGGCGAGCGAGGCTATGGCTGGGCGCTCGCCAAGAGTGGAGTCGCTGAGGTTAGGCTAACGACGGGCGAAACCTACGAAGCCACGCTCAACACCGGCGAGCCGCATCCAGGCGTGTTCGAGGCGCACCCGAACTACCCCGGGGCCGATCGAGCCGGTTTCAGTTTCAGTATTCCGCTGCTCTCACCAGGCGTTCATGCCCTCTATTTCACGATCGTCGCCCGCGATGGCGGAGAAGCCGTTCTTGAGAGGTGGGTTCGTGTGAAGCAGGGTGGTTGGACACATCTGCTCCGGTTGGTCTGGTAGATTCGTAATTCGAAACTTCCGATGATCAGCCTCAAGGATTTCGAAGAGACGGGAGCGCTTCTGAAGGGGCATTTCCGCCTTTCCTCGGGACTTCACTCCGACACTTATCTCCAGTGCGCGCGGCTGCTGATGTGGCCCGAGAGGGCGGAGGCGGCGGGGCGCGAGCTCGCGGCGAAGCTTTCGATGTTCGGAGCGCGCGTCGTCGTGTCGCCGGCGCTCGGCGGGATCCTCATCGGACACGAGACGGCGAGGGCGCTCGGCACTCCCTTCCTCTTCACGGAGCGGCAGGACGGGGTCTTCGCGCTGCGCCGCGGGTTCCGTGTCGAGGCGGGAGAGACGGCCGTGGTCGTCGAGGACGTCTTCACGACGGGCAAGTCCACGCGCGAAGTGATCGAGGCCGTCCATGCCGCCGGAGGGCGCGTCGCCGCCGCCGGCTCGATCGTGGACCGGGGGCTTCCGCCCGGGGCCCTTCCGGTTCCTTTCCGCTCCCTTCTCGCCCTCTCCGTTCCTTCGTGGCCGCCGGAAGAGTGCCCTCTCTGCCGCGAAGGCCTTCCGCTCGACACGCCCGGCAGCCGCCACCGGGCGTGAAACGGCAAACGGTAAACGGAAAACGAGAGATTGTCCGGTCGTTTCCCGGCTAAGATCTTGCCGTGGAATTGCGGCGCGTCTGTGTCTACTGTAGCTCGAGCTCCGCGCGGGAAGAGAGCGTCGAGAGCGAGATCCGGACCTTCGGCAGGGAGATTGCGCAACGGGGAATCGGCCTCGTGTACGGCGGCTCTTCGCGGGGCCTGATGGGCGCTCTGGCCGACGAGGTCCTCGCTTGCGGCGGCCGTGTGATCGGCGTCATCCCCAGGGCCCTCGAGGGGCGCGAGGCGGCTCACCGCGGGCTGACGGAGCTGAGAGTCGTCGGGACCATGCACGAGCGCGAGCAGCTCCTCTTCGACCTGTCCGATGCTTTCGTCGCTTTTCCGGGGGGCTTCGGCACGCTCGAGGAGATCATCGAGATGCTGACCTGGAAGCAACTGGGCATCCACGGCAAGCCCATCGTCTTCGCCAACATCGGCGGTTACTTCGATCCCCTGCTCGCGCAGTTCGATCTGGCGATCCGCCGCCGGTATGCCCGGCCGGAGGACAGGATCCTCTATGCCGTGGCCCGCGACACCAAGGCCATCCTCACGATGCTCGAAGGCGCGCCCGTCCTGGCGCGCAAAGCGGGGGACTGGACGTAAAGGAGCTGTCCAGCTTTCGGGCTCGGAGTCGGAGCCCGGCGCTGATAGCTGACAGCTGATAGCTGAGAGCTATTTAGGCGCCAGGCGCTCGTCGGTGTCGCGGCGGAATTCCACCTTTCGCAGGTGGGCTTCGGCGGCCCGGTTCCGGCTCTCGCGCAGCTTCAGGTCTTCGAGCAGCTCGCGGTTGATCGCGACGATATCCGCGAGGACCGCGATCAAGAGGGTCAGAACCGCGAGGATCGTGAGCATCCCCGACAGCGTGAGCGCCAGGGCGTGGTTCTCCGAGTCCCCGGAAAGGTGCGCGAAGAGCACGCGCAAGCCGAAGGCCGCTCCCGCCAGGAAGAAGATGGCCGCCGCGCCGGAGAAGATCTTCAAGGGCTTGTAGAGCGCCGTGATCCGGAGGATGTTGGCTCCCTGGATGAGCACGTACTTCGTCGGCGAGGACAGCAGGC
>Ga0153915_10000962_pt1 | contig 26653 bp, 18 predicted proteins | sample Opewatmetagenome_2_FD_107003 | JGI IMG/M metagenome (GOLD analysis project Ga0153915, IMG submission 107003) | Freshwater wetland microbial communities from Ohio, USA - Open water 3 Core 3 Depth 3 metaG | ecosystem: Environmental > Aquatic > Freshwater > Wetlands | place: USA: Ohio, Lake Erie...
AAATTTGAATATGATCCTGAAGCACTTTGATGCACTTCGTAAGTCAGAGTTTTCCAATTTGAAGATGGACCTATATCCTGTGTTGTTAAAGTACCGTTTGCATCAGCATATTTTCCCTTAAATCTTGAAAATTTAGGAGTCTTTCCAGAAAAAAATACTGAGGCTATTACCTCATTATTTATCCAATCATAGCACCAGGCATAGTAGCCTTGAAATGGCCTGTAACTAATCCACTCCTCTTCAAAGAAACCATCACTTGTTCTTAGTCTCCGCATGTAGTTTGAATAATAGTCCTCTGAAGTAAATACATAATTATTAGCAACAAAAAAGTCAGTAAAACCAATAAAGGGAACACTTTGCAACTCAAGGTCAGGTCTAACTAACTGCCAATTATTTTGAGGATCCAATACTCTTAATACGTACCTGTTATTTCCTAGACTATCATACAAAGTCAGATTATACATATACAGTCCGTCTGTCTTTAAGTAAAATGTTCCCGTAGTGGGTCTTCCGGTTTGCCAATTTAACAATCCAACAGGGACATAGACTCTTGAAGTATCTCCGTTACCCGGATTTATTTTCATTAAATGATATGGATCAGTTGTAGTCACATAAATAAATCCGTCAGAATAATATACCAGACTATTGGCAACTTTATCATAAAAATTGGGAATTGCCCCATAAAACTGACCTTCCACTGTACCATTATGACCTGTTCCGATTTTATATATTTTGGAATTACCAGCATAGTACCAGATAGCTGCAAAATAAATGTAGGTTCCATCGGTAGTGATTGCCGTAAGTCCCACAGAATCTACAACGGGGTCAATTATATTAATATCATGTTCAAATGTGGCATTAGACGGACGAGGAGGCAATAATGCTGTATTTAATTTTAATGAACCTAAAGAGTCTGAGTAATTAAGATTATAAGCATTAAACAATTTTAGTGCCCGATTCGATGAATAGAATCCCTGCCTTGGACTGGAAGAAATAGAAAATGCTCTTATCACTGACCATGCTCCAAAAGTTGTTCCATCATAAATCCTAACTCTCCAGAAGTATGTACCCTGTGATATTTGGGGTGAAGTCCAATTTAAAAATCCATCAGAAGGACTTAAAGAACCTGAGTTTATTAACGGGGAATTAAAACTCAGGGATGTATCTATTTCGATAAAATATGTGAGATTAAAATTAATATAATGTCCGATATCAATAAATTTAAAATTTAACTTATCATCAGAGGTTGAATAACCATCCTGAGGATACAGCACATTGGCTTCACTTATATTATATACTGCAAAAGAAGCGGAAGCAATATTATCGGAATGATCTTCCTCGGGAATAGGGTTTAACTCATTAACCTCAACTTTAATTGTATATAATGCTCCTTGTGTTGGAATCCAATTTACGATAACCGAATCTTCTTCTCCAAAACTGGGGAGCCTGCTGGTAGCAATAAGATAAGAAGTATCAGTTGAAGATGCGAATATCTGTACATTTATAGTATCTCCCGGAAACGTAATTCCCAAATTCTGGATTTTAGCTTTTATCTGTATAGTATCATTTACAAGTGGATTTGATTTTGATAAAGTGATATCAGCCGATTTAATAACAAAATCCGGTTTATCAGGTATCGCAAGTTTAAGTCCCGGATCTCCCAAATATGTCAATAGTGTATTTTGTTGATCATATAATCCACCATGAACCCTATTCTTCGCATTAAGAATAGCTCTCCCTATTACATAATCCTTATTATTAAATATCTCACCAAATATTTTTTCATCAATAGCATTCCCAATACCCCAATAAGTTAGGACCGTATTTCCAAAAAATCCTATGCTTCCTTTCCCTGGCAATTTATCAAATTGTTCTCCGAATACATCCTGATCATCAAAATGAGCGGTATAACAGGTAACACTAATGATTACCGGAAGCCTTCCGGGGTTATTCAAGGCTGCAATATCATCGTTGTTAAATATTAAGTCCCATTGATATCCACCACCATGTCCATAATAATTTCCGATAACAACTCCCTCATCAATTACTTCTCTGATTCTTGGTCCTCCACCGATAAAAACTGAATCAGCAGCAGTAAGCGGAAAATTATAGACCCTGGACGGATTAATACCGTTAGGAATCAAAAATAAATCGGCCAATCTGTTCGCAGCTTCATTAAAATGCATTATAATTTCATCATTCAGATCTATACCTGAAGCGGCCAGCATTACCCTCTGCTTCCAATCTTTACTGTAATCCTGAGGATAATTTTCCAATTTATCCATTAAAACATCAGCTTCTTCAGTAGTCTCACAAGACATCCTGCCGATCGCCAGATCAGGAGAATAATCATTCCCTGCAACATCTACCATCAAATTATCACTCGGAGCCTCACCATAAAGATCCGCATAAAAAGGCAGAGAAGGTATAAAGTCGGGTCTGCTGGTAGTTAATATATGACGATAATCATGACTCATATCCCCAAATAAAACCAAATAAGCAGGTGCCGGTGAGCTCCAATTTTCAAATGCATATTTTACAAAAGCCCTCAAAGCCTGTGGATCTAGTAAGCCGTAAGAGAATTCATCATAAATCTGATTAACATCAACAATTTCTATTCGAGGGTTCGTTATACCTGAGTCAGGATACTGTATAGTACGTAAATTTTTTAATCTTTGCGCTGCATCCATAAAATTAGGATGCGTAATTATTATATAATCCGCTCCATTTGATGGAGATCTGAGATCGGAAACATTATCCTCTTTAATTGAATCCACAGCGAGAGAGTAATTTGAAGCAACACAATAATAGCCCGTAACCTTGACAAGCGTATCAACAAATAAAACTGATTTAAAAGAATCATTCAGAAATTGCGGATTATTAATCATTTTATTCTTCGAAGGTATATATATCTTCATATTATCTTCATTCCATAACCAAACCTGAAATCTGATAATCCCATTAGAACCAGGAGTGCTATGAAAAATAAAATTATTGCCGTTAGTTCTATTATACCGATAAAATTGCAGGTCAAACCAATTCATTCTGCATTCGTTGGTAGTATCACATGTACTACTCTCAACAGTTTTAATCTGTATATAGTTTGAATCAGGATACAAATGGACGCTATCCTGAGAAATGTAAAGAGTTTTTGTAAAAGTTGCGTTTGACTGATGGTTCCAGGTCAAATCTCCTATTGAAGTTCCATTCATATTAAAATTTACATGATTATCGGGGGTACACGAAAAATCATTCATTCCCGTAAGATTAGCTGTAATTTTTAGATAATGCTCATCACTGTTATAATTTAGAGGTGTCGGGAAAAAGGCATTAAACCTATAAGTCGGATTGCCGTGGTCGCCTGTAATTTTATCCCAGTACCAATGATCGATATTCAGCGTACCAGAATGTCCTAAAGGTTCATATATGGAATCTTTTTCGTTATGAATGGTTTCCATTGTTGATTGTATAGTCGACTGAAATGTTACAGGAAATCCATCAATAATATTATACCTGGCTGCCAAAGTATTGATCTGATAGGAAAACCAATAAACATTAGTATTATTATATATATTTATCCTGCTATTGGGACTTGGCGAAGGCGGTCCACCAACGAATTGAAAATAATCCCCACTATCAAAAATCCCGTCTCCACCATCTTCAACATCAATCGGAACCGAATTACCCTCATTAACCAGTTCCAGCTTATCACTCAGGACCCCTGCCTGTATGGGTACTCCTGCAGCTACTAACTGATCAAATGTAATACGGTAAGCACCATCGTTTTTCAGATAAATTTTAAAATAATCCTTGTTTGGATCGTACCAATAATTTCCATATCCAGCCCCACCATAAATTATATGCGATGGTTCCCTGCCAGTCCATTGCAAAGCCTGTGAATAATTTATTACACTAGTTTTCAAATATTTATCGGTGAAATTATCATTTACTGTGAGTCTGTTGGAACTTTTAGAATTAAAATTAATCAGTACTACTATTTTTTTAAAAGATATTAATTGATGAGAGACCGGATTATATTGAAAAGGCGAAATATTGAGGGAAATGGCTCTCGAATATCTCATGACGTAATCCTTACCCAGCAACGCAGGCTGTTCCGGGAACGGTTTATTTGATGAATAAATAGTCTTATTGAATTTGTTGATATCTATTTTATTAAAACTGGGGTCTTCATCCGGATAGGGCAAAATAAATTTATTTTCTAATGACGATTTATCAACCTGTACGATCTGCAATACCGGATTTGAATTAAATGGTATCCCGATGCTTACTGAATACTCAGGAATCCAGGGTTCACCGGGATTTCGGGCAAAAGTTTCACCTCCTTTTATCATCTGAAAGGTGTGTAAATCAATTGTCGTGTCTTTAATATGATAAACATTTTGGAAACTGAACTCGACTTTTATTCGCTGATTACTTGATTCAAGGACTTTATATGATTGGGCTTGAGTGAAAGTAGATGAAACAGAAACTAAAAGAAAGAATAAATAAAATTTCCTCATGAAAGACCCGATATTTAAAATGATATTGCTTAACATAGAATTTTGAGAAAAATGACGCAAGGGGAAAAATATTGTCACTTCAAGCTTCAATATCTTATAAAATGTTTATTTATCATTTTTAAGACTACTTTTAATTTAATGCTATCTTGAATTCCCCCCATAGGTAGAAATCATTGCTCACTGCAGGGTTTAAATTCAGGCGGGAGTAACTAAAATGCATGGTAAAATAATACCCGAATAAAATTTCATATTCCAGTTGAGTATAAATTTTCAATTCTTTTTGCAATCTTCCATCAAGTAAATAAGCAAAATCAGGATCATTAATGGTTACAGGCTGAAACACATCACCGCCGACATTTTTGATCAAGTTTCCAGAGACATCGAAAATATTTTCACCGTGTAATGTATACTGAAATCCGAATGTAGTGTACAACTTATAACCGCTTCTTAGATTGCATTCGATATTAAAACGGGTTGAATTTGGTTGAAGATCAGAACCAATTAATTCACCATTATTCGTGTATGTTAATGCTCCCGGCAGACCGGGATGAGTGAAAAGAAAAGGTCTGAATTGCATGTACTCAACTTTCAAATCGAAGGATTTCCAGGTATACGGGTAGGTAAGATAACTGCCAAGTTGCCAGCCAAAGCCGTTATTAATACTTGTCCATTTCCCTTTGAACAACTTTTCAAAATTTATATCATCAAAAATCATTGTGCCGCACAATTCGATTCCGTCAGTAAGTAAATATCTGCCGTCAAAATTTAGAAGAGAATTATCCAGATCATTCAAAGATCTTTGAGCAGACTCCCAAAATAAAAACGGATTTAAGTAGGCGAGTTCAATCGGCCTGTTAGCATAAATTATCATCTGTGATGTCGAAAGTGAAAATTTTTTACTTATCTTATAATTCAGTCTGCTTATTGCCAGATATTTCGATATCTTTGAACGATTTTCGCCATATTGTTCATTGATATAAGTAATATCTGAGGGATGAACCAGCCACCCATGTAGAAAAGTATAATTAAGAGCTTTGTATTCTATCCTGAATTTAATGAAATCAAACGGTTGGGCATTATCTGAAATTATCATTTTGTTGATGTAACCGTTTCCCCAGAATAATTCCTGTCTTCCGATTTCAAGCTCAAACGGATCTTTTTTTATCTTTAAATACCCTAATGTAAAATCAAAATTGTTCCTCTTAGTTACGTTAAAAGTATAACTGTGTTTTACGGTTTTATCTAATTCTGCGACACTTCTGTTCCCCGCCTGGATACCATTTGAGCCCAGGAAATAAAATCCAAACCAATCTTTATACCCCCCGTAAAATTCTCCACCTAAATCAAATAAATTTGAATTACTCTTCAACTCTGAGTAATGTATATATTTATATCTGAAAGTCGGATCTATTGTTAATGTAAAATTAGAATCAATATATCTATAGAGGTGTTTGACACTATCCTGCAAAAGAGAAGGGAAAAAATCAGAAGAATCTCCTCCGGTTAGATTAATAAAATTTCTATTTATAAAATATTTCGTTTTAGCGAAATTCAGGAACTCCCTATCTGACCCATTCAATGCGCTTTTATTCTGTTCAATCTCGCTGATAAAATAGATGATTTCACCGCGTGAGAGAGGCAGTATAGAATCATCAAAATCCTTAATCACTCCCTGAACCTGTAACCTCTTTAAATAGCTGTATACTGGATCCAATGAGGATATATTATCACTTTGTGATAATCCATCCTGGATAAAAATAATGATCGTGAAAAGTAAAATGAGTTGAAGTGTTCTGGAAAATATTTTCTTAATCAAAGATTTATACAAAAATTAAACAACTTCCATTAACTTCGCTGAGAAGCAAGCGGAACAGAGTAAGATTTAACGTTACTAAAAATATCATCCATCCTTTCGGTATCAATAGATGGAGAAAATGTATTTACATAATATTTAAATATCATTTTCCATTCTTCCTTAGTAGTATGTCCATCCCGATTCTGAAAATCTTCAATCATCTGATAAATTGCTTTTTCATCGTGTAGACATACCATCCTGGCTTTAAATATTTTATCATGATTTGTTGCTACAACACCTTCTTCAGCAGTAAGAACTTCCTCAAATAATTTTTCACCTTCTCTGATACCAGTGTATTCTATCTTAATATCTTTATCCGGCTGCATATTGTTCAATAGGATAAGGTCGCGAACAAGATCAACAATTTTTATTGGTTCACCCATATCTAAAACGAAAACATCTCCATTTTTCCCTGTCGCTCCGGCCTGTAAAACTAGTGCTACAGCTTCAGGAATCGTCATAAAATATCTTCTCATATCGGGATGAGTAATTGTTATGGGTCCACCGCTTTTAAGCTGTTCAATAAAAATAGGTAATGCACTCCCTCTGCTGCCAATGACATTACCAAAACGAACAGCCACAAAGTTTGAAGCACTGTTTTTACCTGTTCCGGTTACAATATGTTCAGCTATTCGTTTTGAAACACCCATAATGCTGGTTGGATTTACAGCCTTGTCTGTTGATATTAGTACAAAATTCTCCACCCCGCTCTTTTTAGCGGCCCTTGCCAGATTATATGTACCGACGATGTTTACTCTGACTGCTTCTTCAGGAAACTTTTCCATTACAGGAACATGTTTATAAGCTGCAGCATGAAAAACTACATCAGGTTTAAATTCTGAGAATATTTTGTCAACCTTGGTTTGATTCGAAATATCACAAATATAAAGCTGGATAGGGGTTAAAGGATCAATTCGTTTTAATTGCAGTTCTAAATCAGCTAAATCACTTTCATTTATATCTAAAATGGCGATTTTTTCGGGATTATAGTGAATTACCTGTCGTGCAATTTCAGATCCAATAGACCCTGCTGCCCCGGTAATTAAAATTCTCTTTTCATGCAGATAATATCTGATTTGTTTTGTATTTATTGATACAGCCTGCCGTCCAATTAAATCAATTACATCAATATCTCTAATATCGCTGATACTTATCTTGATATTATTGGAAATATCATTTATAGCGGAAATTACCTTAACATCCGTTACCCCATTCTCCCTGGCAATATTTAATATTTTTCTATGGAATTGTCTATCTGCCGTCAATATAGAAATTAGTATAGAATCAATGTTCTGTTCTTTAATTATGTTTGGGATATCATTAGTAGTACCGATTACTCTAAGGCCTTGAAGATAGAGATTACTTTTTAAAGGATCATCATCAATAAATCCGATCGGGAAAAAAAACCTGGGCTGACTGCGATTTATTTCTCTTAACAGCTGTTCTCCGCTGTTTCCAGCTCCTATAATTAAAGTTCTTTTCAATCCAGAAGTACCGATATTTTTCCGCATTACTTCCAAAAACATTCTTTTAGAAATTTTAAAACCTGCTGAAAAGAGAAAACTAAATAACAAATCAATTAATAGAATACTCCTAGGAAAGTTTATAAATGGTTTGAAATTAAACCCGTAAACAATGATAAAAAGAATTCCGTTACTTAAAACGATGGCTTTTGCGATATTAGCAAGGTCTTGTAATGAAACGAATTTCCAGGAAATATCATAAAGGCTAAATGAAGTAAAAACTAAAATTTTAATAGGGATGAATAATAACAGCAGAACAATCAAGTTAACATTAAAAGAGTTAAACGGACTTAGCTCCTGATATACTTCAATTGTCAGAATAAGAGAAGCACTAAACCCGAAAAGATCAAAAAGAATAAACAATAATCTTCGTTTAAGATTAGTCGGGTAAATTAAATTTTTAATTTTTTGTTTCATTTGAACATTGACTTAAGAGTGGATAAGATAATTTTGAAATCAGTAGCAGTACTCGCTTCTGAAAGATATTTTTTGTAGAGGTTTATTTTATCCGGTAAAATGTTTTGCAAATAATATTTTTCCGGATCTTTATTTGTTCTTAAAAGATTATTTTCATTCCTATATTTTATTGACGCAAAATCAGAGATTCCCGGTTTCATCTTTAATATTTGATCATATTCATTCCTATAGACCATCGCAAATTTTGGTAATTCCGGTCTTGGACCTACAAGACTCATGTTTCCTGCTAATACATTGATTAATTGAGGTAGTTCGTCCAATTTATACTTTCTTAAGATTGCTCCAAATCTTGTAATGCGCGCATCATCTAAGCAAGTAATCCCTACTCCTTCATATCCGGTTTGTTTTCGCATAGTCCTGAATTTGTATAAATAGAAATTTTCCCAATTTTTCCCAACCCTTTCCTGTTTATAAAAAACGGGGTTACCGTAAAAAGTAAGGATTAAAAGGTAAATTATGATAAATAATGGAAATAATATTAATAATGCAATCAGAGAGAGAAGTATGTCTGAATATCTTTTTAGCAGGAAGTACATTTACAAATTTTTATCCATTATTTTTTACAAATTAACTTTTAATTTAAATGATTTCTATAAGAATTAAAAGAACTTCAGAATTATTTAGCAAACTTTTTCAATAATCTATTGATAACCTCAATTACTTTATCAATTTGAGAATTTGTCATTCCGGGCCAAATTGGAAGACTTATAACTCTTTGATATATAAATTCAGAAACCGGAAAATTTTTGTCAGACAGGTTAAATGTATTCCTATAATATGGTTGCCGATATAGAGGGATAAAATGAACGCTTACCCCGATATCCGAACTTTTAATTTCATTTATAAACTCTGCCCTGGTAATTTTCAGTCTATCAATATTAATTAAAACAGGATAAAGATGAAGTGCCGATTGTCTATCAGGTTTTACATTATATAGATACAAAAACTCGTTATTGCGGAAACCATCGTTGTATTTATTATAAATTTCATTTCTCATTTTATGCATCAGATCAACCTTATGTAATTGAGCTAATCCCAGGCTAGCCTGTATATCTGTAAAATTATATTTATAACCGGGAGCAACGACTTCATAGTACCAGGATCCCTCAGAAGTATATCTTTTCCACGCATCACTGTTGATTCCATGTAGTCTCATAATTGAAGTTCTTCGGGCAATTTGAGAATTGTTCGTACAAATCATTCCACCTTCTCCAGTTGCTAATGTTTTCGTCGCGTAAAAACTAAAACAGGTTACCTCACCTATTGTGCCAATTTTTTTACCTTTATATAATGCCGGAAGAGCATGTGCAGCATCCTCAATCACGGTTAAATTATATTTAGATGCTATAGCCAATATTTCATCCATGTCACAAGGCTGACCCCCGTAATGGACTGGTATAATTGCTTTAGTCTTAGGGGTTATTGATTTTTCAATTTGTTCAGGATCAATGTTGAAGGTGTCCCTTTGTACATCAACAATAACGGGTTTGGCTCCGAAATAGCATATTATTTCTGCTGTGGCAGTAAAAGTAATTGCCGGTACAATAACTTCATCACCATTGTTTAGACCTATTGCTTCCAAAGCCAGGTGAGCGGCTGCAGTCCATGAACTGACAGCAATTGAAAAACCTGATCCAATATACGAATTAAATTCTTTTTCAAATTTTATCACTTTGGGTCCAGTAGTCCACCACCCAGACCGAATTGTATCAACAACTTCATTAATTTCAGTCTCATCCATAAATGGTTTGTGAAAAGGAATAAACTCTTTAGCCATAATTATTTTAATTTAAATTCAGGAAAATTTTTATGTTAAAATATCTTTATTTTTTGGGACAAACAAAATAATATCGAAGCAGATCTAAGGTAGCATCCTAATTATTCACTCCAGCATGCTTACTGTTCCATGAGCCTTAGCTTTCTTTCAATTATCAGAAGGCTTTATAATCCAGCATAGTATATGTGTTCTTAAAAAAGGGAAAAAATTAAACAATGCATAAAATGCCGGATGTATCTTAGTAACAATTCTGCTCAATGGAGGAGCAAGGGTTGTTCTCCATTTTTTAAGTTTTCCATAAGGAAATAATTCTTTAACTTTTTTAGAGGGGATCCCAATAACATCTTTATTATGGGGATTATTATAGATAAAATCATACCATAATATTCCACCCCCTGGTTTTAAGAAGTCCCACATTTTTTTTGCGAGGTCTTTTTGCAGATTCTCATCTAAAATTGAGCTAAAGACAGTTGATTGAAAAACAATATCAAATGACTCATTCTCCAATTTCAAGTCAAGGGCATTGCCTGCGATTATTTTTAGATCTGGGGGCAATCTATTTCTTGCCTGCTCAACTCTATTGTCTATCAAATCATTACCGATCAAATTTCCCGGTTGAAAACCCAGACGGAGAAATTCTAATAAATTCCAACCTGAACCACAGCCTACCTCAAGTAACTTTTTATTTTTTAAGGGGAGTATACCAGAATACCTTATCCACTTGATAAATGTGCGTTCTTTATCCTGTTCAGTCATATAAATCGCAGGCGATAAAATATTATATCTATCCGTTGGTAAATATTTTCTTCTATTATATCTATTAATTATTTCTTCTATTTCATCCATTCTGCAAAACGAATCAGAATTTTTTCTTCAACAATAGTCTTATTAAACATGCAAAAAAACCAGTTGCATATGCGACATGGAGAATAATTACAGCGATTAAAAAATTATACGCTATGCATATATTATTCTTCAACAATTCTTTGATTGAGAAGAAAATTATAGAAACTATATAGACCAGAGGTAAAATTACTCCAATAGTTGCATTTCTGCTAATCAGGCTTACAGCAATTAGGGAAAAAACTAATAAAAAAAATATGGAGGGGACTATCTGCCTGAAAGCCCTGAGGGCCTTATGTTTCCAAAGAACAGCCACTCTAAAATAGCCATATTGAAAATATTGCTTAAATAACGCTCCGGGAGAATTCCTTACAAAGTATACACTTTTTACTGAAGGAGATAAATATATTTTTCCGCCACTTTTTTTTAGTCTAAAGAAAAACTCATCATCCTGATTTTTTATAAGGGTTTCATCATACAATCCTAACTTATCAAAAACATTTCTTCTAAACATAGGAAAACAGACTGCCTCACCATAACCCTCGTATTCCGGGAATCTGTGTTTCGCATTTCCGACTCCGATGTAACTCGACATGGCTAGTGCTGCAGCCTCTGAAAAAGAGTTAGTTCCTTTACTTATGATCGGTCCGCCAACGCAGGATACATCGGGATGTTCATCCATCAGTTTTATGCAATTCGCTAAATAATCAGGAGAATACTCAGAATGAGCCCCCATGATACAAATAAATTTTCCACTCGCATTATCGATACCTATATTTAATGCAAAAGGGGTCGCCTTCTTTAAATTATCTATAACTTTAACTTTAGAATTAACTTTGGAATATTTTTCTAAAATTTCTTTTGTGCCATCATCACTCATCCCGTCAACAATTATTATTTCGAGTCCATCTTTAACTATCTGTTGTTCTAACAACGATGATATTGTCCCACGGATGTATTTTATTTCATTTCTACATGGTACAATAACCGAGATTAATGGAATTTGCTCACTCATAAATTTTATCAAAATTTTTGTATTATACTTTAATCAAAGTCAGGCATAATGTTAAATTTAGGCATTATTTGATGTTAAAATCTTTTTTTCAGTAATTTCTTTTTTATTATAAAAATAAATTATCATAATTAACATAATCCAGAATGGGAGATCAGTATTTATTGTCCCATAACTAATCAGGCAGCTCCACTCAAAAAAGCCTCTTATGAAAAGACCAAGTCCTGCAGCAGTTAAACCAAGAATTAAAAAATAATGGTTTTTATCTTCCCTTAATCTTTGCAGGGTTTTATAACACAGTTTGAAGTAGATATAGGGTAAAAATAAAGATGTGAATAAGCCTAACAAACCTAAATCCGACCAAAAGAATAAATAAAAATTATGAGCATGCCCGAATTCAATTTCATTATAATGATAAAAAATAAATTTTTCAGCAGGACTCCCTAACATAAAGGGTAAATCGTAATATAATGCAAATTTAGTGGCAGCCGGACCATATCCTACAATCGGGTTATGAGTAATGACATTCGTAATCACATCAAGGATAAAATCACGTCCGGATGTAGCATGATATCCTAATCTAAAATATAAGTCAACAAATTCTTGAATAGAACTGATAAAATAGAAGGGTATCACGATTATAACTGAAATGAGTACCCATTTCAGAATTTTTTTGTTTAATTTATAAAATATGAAGAGAAAACTGATTACAATAGATAATATTGCAGCCCTTGAATTTGTAAAAAGTAGACTCAGAACAAAAATAATCAGCAAGAATAAAAAGATTTTTTTTATGCTACGTTTAAAATCTCCAAATAATAAACACATTAAAATTGAAATAATTAAGACAAAGAAAGCTCCCATGGTATTCATGTTTATATAACCGCTATTTTCCTCCTTCAATTGATTTATTTCCATCAAAACTAGATTAAAATTATTCAAGGCAAGATCAACAATTATCGTAATACTATAGAATAGACCCACTATAATGAATGCGAATATCAAAGTCTTTATTTCGATATTACTTTCAATCAATGCAAAGATAAAATATATTAATAAGAGGAAAAGAGTCATTCTAATGATCTGTTCAATGCCAAGCACAGGATAATTTGAAAATGTTGTTGACACAATCATTGATACGAATACTAAACTCAGAAGAGCAACTACCAGGTTAGGTATCCTAGGATATCGAGAAACTTCTAATCCGTAACGCTTAAAAAACAGATATGATAGTATCAGAAAATTAATTACCTGAACCCAAACCCGTAATTGGGTACTGATAGTGCTTGTCATTGTAAGAAGTGATAAAATTGCAAAAAAGATAAAGATTTTTTTACCAACCTTCAAAGCAGCCAGAAATATGATTAAAGCACCTATAAGGATCAGTATATAATCAGAAAAAAAAAGGTCAAAAATTATCATTATTCCTTACTCTCCAACAGAGTTTTTATTTAGCATAATTCTTATAGACATTTAGTACGGTTTGAATATTCTTTCTCCAATCATATAACTCTTCAACTCTGGCCCTTCCTTTTTTTCCGAATTCCCTCCTTTTATTCCGGTCCAGAACTAAAGATTCGATTGCCGCCGCAGTCTGCTGGATATTTTCCGGTTCCACCAAAATTCCACACTGATCGTGTACTACTATTTCGGGCAGACCCCCTACAGAAGTAGCAACCACCGGAATATTACAGGCAAGAGCCTCCACAACTGATACACCAAAACTTTCTCTGCGGGAAAGATTTACAAAGATATTTATCTGATTTAAATATTCTAAAATACCGGAAGGCTGAATATATCCCTTAAATTCAACACAATCCTGTAATCCTAATTCGATTACCAGATTTTGTAAATTTTGCCTTTGGGTACCCTCTCCCACTATCAGCAGCATGAATTGTTTTGCGGGATTTCTCTTTTTAAGGATACTAAATGCTTTTATTAAAATATCAATTCCGTAGACCTGTTCCAATGATTTAATTGTTCCGATTACAAAATTTACATTTCCAAAATTCAGATCCGAATCGTAAAGTGCCGGTTTAAATTGAGTGAGATTAACACCAAAAGGGGATATTCTTATTTGCTTATCTGTATATCGATTTGCAGCATTTGCTAAATATCTGCTTGTTGCAAATATTTCATCTGCATGTTTTAAATTAAATGAGATCAGCCATTTATTAAAATTTGATTTTAACGGATACTCCAGAATATCGCTTCCCCATAATGAAATAAAAAACGGATGCTTTCTTGATAAAGCACCTAACAACCCGTAACTGGATGCATAATGGGAATGAACTATATCAGGTTTAAAACTTTTAATGAATTTCATTAACCTGGGAAGGGCTTTTAAATAACTGATTTTTTCTAGCGAACCATCCGAATACAGGGCGATATCATTATGATTAACAATTTCAAATTCTATCCCCGTATAATATTCCTTGTCATCCATTGAAGATAGACCAAAAATCCCTACCTCAATTCCCAATTCAAACAACGAATTCGCCCATTTTATTGTGTGCGATGAGCCGGGTGCCGCTAGTAATAACAATTTCATTTTATTTTTGAATTTTGCTATTATATTTATACTTTTTGAAAATTTAAGTCTACGATATTTCTGAGATAAATTTCATAATTGAGGAATAAACTTTTTCTACTGTAAGATGGTTCATGCATTCATATGATGGACAGCCATTTCTGCCCCCAAATGTAAAACATAATTTTTGTCCAATTTTCGGAGAACAGAGTAATTTCCCCTCTATATGTTTATACCACATATTGGTTACCGGAGGATGAAATTCAGGATTTGTCGGACCGAACAGAGCAAAAACAGGTTTACGTAACAAATTTGAAATTAACAAAGGTCCTGAATCGTTTCCAATAAAAAAATCACATTTTTTTATTTCACCAATAAGTTCAACAAGGGATTGAGTAGTCTTATAAATTATAGATGAATTCTTAATTTCATCAAGAATATCCGGCGATATATTATTTTTTTCTGAAATAATCACAACCTCATAATTTTCTGCCAACATTTCACCTATTTTTATAAATTTCCTTAGACCCCATTCCTTTGCTTTCCATCCTGCAAAAGGATGCATCAATATTGATCTGATCCTGATATTTTTTAAAGTATATTCATAATAAACAGGGGAAATTTTTGTTTCAACGAGCCTTTCGATTGGACTCAAAAACATTTTGATCATATTTGAATTTCTATTATTGGCTTCAAAAAGATCAAAGAAGACTTTCAATCTGGCATTACCGAAACCGATCAGCTTTTGTCCTCCGCTCATAACAGCTATAATTGCTGATTTAATACTTGATGTAAAATCAATGGTAATCTGAGGGGTATATTTTCTTACCTGAAAACAAATCTTAAAAAAAACCAGGGGGAATTTAAAATTCATTAATCCAATTTTTTCACGATCGATTATAATATACTGAAAATTTTCAAACTGGATCTCATATAAAGTTTTATTTGATTCGGAGCATAAAAGAATAAAGTAATAATCAGGATATCGTTCGGTAAGTGCTTGTATTGCAGGGAAAGTAAAAATTGTATCTCCCAAAAATTTAAAACTAATAATCAAAATATTTTTTGAATATTTTTTCTGCTTAAAAATATTTTTTAATAATTTGAAAATCATTTACTGTTATTAAGTCCTTGAAAGGAAATTATTAATTTTTTTAAAAGTGCTTTACTCTTATACAAGAAATTAGAATTATAAGATTTCCATTTGTGGTAATAGTTATTAAAAATTTCCTCTTTAGAAATTATATACAGAGCCTTTAATTGTTCGACATGTAAATTATGATAAGTATAAGAGGCAGGATATAAATCAGGATAATAATACAAATTATATTGAGACCAATATTTAATGTCAAAATAATTAATAATCTTTAAAAGTGATTCAATACTATTGTTATATAATCTTTCAGCGATTGGGTTAGAATTTGTCAAAAACAGGTCATAGAGTCCAAAAACTGCAAATATATATCCATTTAAAACAATGTTGGGTTTCTGAGAAGGATACTCTTCAAAAATTCTTACCCCGTTAAAAAAATTTAACAACCCACCTTCCCTAACGCTATATTCAAAAGGAACTAATGCACTTTCTGCACAATCTAAATATTTATTATCATTGCTTAAAAGGTATGCCCTGCACAAAACAGAAATCGCTTCTCCCTGTGTTAGTGCAGATATCCATGGATATTTTAATCTATACTCGGGAACGTCATAGTTCAGGTACCAACCATAACCATGATCTAATTTTTGTTTATGTTGAACCAGCCAATTTACCTGTGTAAAAAATCGTTCCTTCAATTTTTCATCAGCGTAATTTCCATCCAACAAAAAATCAAATATTCCTAAGGCATACTGGCAAATAACTGTCGGATGAAAAATTTCAGTATCATTCGACACCTGAAATAGCGGGATCCCTTCTTTAGAAAATTTTCCTGGATAATGGTATTTAGGCCTAAAGTCCAGATAGTACCTCCCCAGAGTTGATACCTTATCATTAATCTGACAACGTGTTATTGTATCCCAATACGAAGCTAAAAAAGGGAAATAAAATTCCAACATTTTACCACACTGATTAAAGAACGTTGGGACTATTTGTGCGATATTCTTCATTAAATTGGAAATTTTTTGTTAGTGATTTAATTTTTTCGTAATCAATCAGCATAAGATTGACTATGTATACAACAATAAAAATTGTTAACTGCAGGAGCTTCATATAAAAATTATTGAAATAAAGATGGCGCAGACAGGTTAATACTACAGTACTTATTAAAAATGCTAATGACGTATTTATTAAAACAAATATAAATCTATTTAAAAATATTTTATTCATTAGCACATTTAGTCTCCTGCTAAGTAAGAATAGAGTTGCAGCAAAAAAGAAAATATAACTTAAAGATGAACTTAGTGCCAGACCATCCTGTTTTAAGTATAAGACCAGTATATAATTAAAAACTACCTTCGCAGTGCACCCCAAAACTGTTATAAACAAAAGTTCCTTAATTAATTCCATACTATACATCAACTTGTTCAATATAGTATAACCGGAATAAAATATTAAACTGAGCGAGAAAAATTTTAGAGTTTCGAAAGTCATAATGGAATCATTTGAACTGAACGCTCCGCGTTGAAACAGAATTTTGATTATTACGTCCCCGAAAAAAAACAAAATAAAAGTCAGCGGGACGAAAAAATAAAGGTTAACAGCAAAAAACTTATCGAGTTTTTTATTTATTTCAATTACATTATTTTCAACAAATGATTTGGAGAATGAAGGGAAGAGTGCTGTTGACAAGGCTATTGAGATAATAGAAATTGGAAGTAAAAAGATGTTCATCGAGTAATTTAAAGCCGCAATTCCTCCTTTATCAACCTGACTCAGGAAATATCTGTCAGAAATTAAGTATACCTGACTGAGTGCTTCAATTAATATGATCAGTATCAGTCCTGAATCCCAGTATAATAATTTTGTCCGGCCTCCTTTTAATGTTAGGAAATCGGGTTTCAACTTCAAGATATATAAAAAAATAAATATTAATTGCAGAATAATACCGATAAAGTAACCATAAGCGATTGATATTACTCCATTTGTATCAGCCAGAACAATTACACTTATTATCATAGCTATATTGACAAACAGTTGAGCAAACGTCGGAAGCTTAAAATCAAATTCAGAATATAAATAAGCGGCTAAAATGGAAAATGCAGCATTAAAGGGGATTGTAAAAGAATAAATTTGTAATACTTTAACGGCTACATCGATTTCTACAATTGTGGAGTTATTAACATAAAGAGAAATAATGGTTTGGGAGAAAAAAAAGAGAAATCCCATAATTATGCAACCCCCTGCAATAAACATAGTGAATGATTTAATAATAAAGGATTTAGCCAGGTTGGGAGAATCTGTTTTCAGACGATTATATACAGGAATAAAATAATTCTGTGCTATATAAATGATTATAGTATTCAGTGTAAGGGGTAATACAGTGCCGACAAGAAATAGATCATAAGCTTTACTCAATCCAAATGAACCGGCAAATACCATTTCACGGACAAGACCTAATCCCCTGCTGATTAATCCTACAGTAGTCAATAAGATTGAGGCACCTGCAACCGTAGATGTAAACTTTTTATTCATAGTTTTTGAGAGTTGCCCCATTGTTTTATAGCAGATTCGTCCAAGCTTAGAAGGATAATAATGATTTCCTTATTCTGATTAAAGCAATTGAATTTGATTTCATCTGAAAAAGATTTAAAGTCTCTTAATCCTTCTTCTGCCTGAAATTGTAATTGATTCAAATTCACTAACCGCTTTAATAGAAAGAAACAAAAATAAAATTAAAAATATTAAATCTAAAAAAGATTGGGGTGTAAAAATAATTGGGTATATCTTTGCTTTACTATCCGGAATTATCAAACCGCTTCAAAACAAATTTAGACCTTAACTGTATTCTATCCTGTGGAATCAGTGGCAAATAATCGGGAAGTGTAGTAAAAAGTAAACATATTGAATGGTCTTTTATACGTTTGTAAGCTTATTTCCCTTATTATTTCGATAATTAAAGGTAATTCCGATTGGCAGGAATTTAGCTGTTATTTGTTGAGTAATTGAGATTTTGAGAATTCAGATTTTTTAAGTCATTGACAATTCAGGAAATAGAACTTAGTTTAATTTGAGAAGTTTATTAAAAGGAGGTAATTATGAAAACCAATAAAATATTTATTACCGTAATAATAACTCTCTTCTTTTTCTCCATTAATTCTTTTTCCCAAAACAATAACAAAGCAGCTGCAAATATGGCAGTTAAACTTCAGCAGAAGGTTTTACTCACTAATGAACAAACTGTAAAAGTCAGAAATATTCTGGATAATTATTTTCAATCCGGTGATAAGACTGCACTGGAAACTGCGCAGAAAAATATTGAGTCGCTTTTAGATAAAAGACAAAAAGCAAAATATGATATTATTAAAACTGATTGGTGGAATTCAATCCGGAAGGAATCCCCACAGACCCATAATTGAAGATCGATGAAATAACAAATTGAATTTGATGGGATTTACCGCTCAGTATTTCTTTTCTTTTAACACTCCTTTAAATGAAATCTTAACAGTCGAACCTCCATCAGGAATAATTTCAATTTTCCCCGACATCTGAGAAGTAAGTGAAGTGACTAACTGTAATCCCAGAGTATCTGTATTCTCAAGATCTATATCTTTGGGGAACCCAATTCCATCATCTTTAACAATGATGCAATATTCGTTATTATCCTCCATTAATTTAACCAGTATTTCACCTTTTTCCCGTCCCTTAAAAGCATGTTTTATTGCATTTGACACAAGTTCATTGACAATGAGTCCGCACAGGATGGCCTGATCTATTTCAAGAAAAATGTGTCCGGTTTCCGATTTAATGCTGATTTTATTTGTCTGCAATTGATATGATCTGAATAAATCTTTTAAGAGCGATTGAATGTAGTCCGAAAAATTTATTTTATCGAGCTCACGTGACTGGTAGAGTTTTTCATGGATTAAAGCCATAGACCGGATTCTTGTTTGACTTTCTTTAAAGACTTCCAGAATTTTTTTATCAGTAATATATCCGGCCTGAAGATTCAACAAACTGGAAACTATCTGCAGATTATTTTTGACACGGTGATGAATTTCCCTCAGTAGTACTATTTTTTCTTTTAATGATTCGTTAATCTGCTCCTGTGCCATTTTTCTCTGAGAAATTTCATTTTTCAGCTCCTCGTTGGTTATAGATAATTCTTTTGTTCTCTCTGCAACCATCTCTTCGAGCTGTGCTTTTGTTTGTTCAAGTTTATCGAGGGCTGCTTTTCTCTGAGTACTGTCATGAAGTACCGCTAAACCTCCCACCACATCACCGATGTTATCATAAATTGGAGAGTACTGTGCTTCGACATAATATTCTTTATCAGTCTGTGTATCTTTAAGTATTTTGCCTCGCGCAATTATACGATTCCCCTTTAACGTACTTCTGAAGTATTCTTCTTCACCGTCCTTAAAAAATGAGGGAATTATTTCCTTTAAAGTTTTACCTTTGGTTTCGGGTTTTGTAATACCCGACATTCTTTCCATTCCCGGATTCCATCTTGTAATCTCAAGATTACGATCGAACGCAAAAACCCCATCTATGCTGCTGTTCACAAGTCTATCCGAGAAATCTTTCTCTACCGATATTACATCTATCGCTTTTTTCCTCTCCTGAATTTCCTTAACAAGTGCATAGAACACAATCAAAAATATTATAAGACTTATAACAGTACCAATAATAATTGTAATGAACGTCCCCTTTACAGAGGTAATTACATTCTGATCCCAGCGTTCGAGAACATTATATTCTTCCGCTTTCATTTTTGAGACAAAAGCAAAGATACGGTTCATTATGTCACTTCCAACCCTCATTCTATAACGATTTACTGTTCCCTTGTCATCTCCCAGTTTTTTCAACTCGATCGTAGTCGAGAGCACATCGATGCGTGACTTAATAAGAGTTATAAGAGTATCTACAGATTTTTGCTTGCCTCGATCGTCAGCGACCAATTCCTTTAAATTATCCAAGTTCAATAATAATGAGGACTGAGCATTCAAGAAGGGCTGTAAATAATGTTCTTCTCCTGTTATTAGAAAGGATCTCTGGCTTTCTTCAGCACGACCTAAGACCGATATAATTTCTTCCAGATTGTTCAGAATTTTATATGTGTTCCCCCTGCTTTCAACAGCAATATATACATTGTCCAGATTTCTGTAAGATTCAATTCCTATCCCGATTATTAACACCAGGATAAAGATAAATCCCAGTCTTACAATCCGGATATCATATAATGGTTTCATTCCCTGTAATTTTATTTTAAAATATTAGATGGAACAAAATAATTCCTTTATTATTAAGATGTGATAAATCACATCATTTCTTATTAATAAAGTTTATAATTTTTTTTAGTAAAAAACAGGCAATGAATCAGATATGCAGATTGGACACATAAAGACTCCTCTCTCCCGAGTATTCAATAAACTCAGGGAAAAAGGATATTAAGAAGATTTCGAAGTCACCAACGGTGGTTTTATTGGCAGATATTCAGCAAAGAAGTTCTCTCCTGAAAATTTAATAATAAAAAAGTATTATAGATTCGAAGGAGATTCAAACCCGGATGATATGTCGGTACTCTATGCAATGGAGGCCGACTCAGGAGAAAAAGGAATTTTTGTAGATGCCTACGGTCTTTACGCTAATAATGAATCGGAAATTATTTCTGAATTACTGAAGCAGGTAAGGATCGAGAGCAATTTTTCGTAAAAACATTTCCGGAAGCAAAGATACCGGGGAGATATAAATGGACAACTTTCAAAAACTAATTTCATATTCTGCAAAACCGGATTTCACTTTATTATTTTTTTTAAAAAATAAGTTTGCAAAAATTTACTTAAATATTATCTTTGTACCATCCACTTACGATTAATAAAGATTTTTGATCCTTTCAAAGGGTCCTCCCCTGCCCTTTGATGGTAAACGGATCGCACCCAGTGTTTCCCCAACACTGGGTTGTTTTTTTTTAATCCTCTCATAACTTTGAAAATGTATTGTTCAGAATGGAAATTAAATTTATTTACTATTTCCCCACTTCAAAACATCAACCTGCACTTTAGCAATCCCGTTTTTTATCATGTCCAGTTCTTCTGCAGCTTTTCTGGAAAGATCAATAATCCTGCCGTTAGCATCCGTTATCCGGTCGTTAATTTTCACTATTACTGTTTTCCGGTTTTTCAGATTTTTGACTCTCACAATTGTGCCCATACTATATTCGGGATGGGCAGCAGTTAATTTTCCGGGATCGTAAATTTCACCGCTTGTGGTTTTCTTACCATCGTATTTATCAGAATAGTAAGAAGCAACCCCGACACGTGATTCCAATATATCCTTATAATCGTTAATCTGATTGGAATTATCATACCTGCTTTCGCTTGTAGCAGCAGATTCTTCATCGGTGTCATGATGAGATGGAAAGCGACTGCTTGATGCACAGGATATAAAAGTGATCGTAAGCAAAATTGATATGAAAATCTGTTTCAGCATAAATTATAACAGAGAAGCACATTTAATTATTGCCGTTTCACTACGTAACCTGAATTCACCAAGATTATAGAACTTATCTCCTGCAAATAAATTTATTTCGTCAGTAGTAAAATCACCTTCGGGTCCAAAGATCAAATAATAATTTGAATCATAGGCTAAATACTCTTTGATAAAGATTTTTTCGGCATCCTGTGAAAAAAGAATCTTCTTCCCATTCATAGATTTAATATCCTTCAGAGATTTCACGACCGACAAAACCGGGAGGTAGCTTCTCAGGGATTGCTTCATCGCAGATATTAAAATTTTTTTCCATCGGTCAGCCTTATCTCCCCTTGACACTGTTCTCTCTGTTTCGAAAATTATGAAATTAGTGATACCTAATTCAGTGCACTTTTCAAGAGCCGATTCCAATCTGTCCGGAATTCTTAACTTTGGAATACAGAAGTAAATATTCCGAAGCTTATCCTCAAATTTATATTCCTCAATAATTTGTGCTTCAATGATATCTTTTTCAGTCCTATTAATTTTTGTTTTGAATATTGAGCCTGCCCCGTTTGTAATATATATTTCATCCCCGATATTATGTCTCATAACTTTCAAAATGTGTTTACATTCCTCTCCCTCGACTCTGATTTTATCTATACCCTCTGAATGCAATGGTGAATAATACAATTCTATATTTCTTAGTGCGAGAAAATTCATTTTTTCCTAGAATGAAACTGCTACATTAAAAAGATATTCAGTATTATGGTACTCATCCAGACCGACTTCAAAACGCACAACGTTATAGGGAAGGATCAAAAGTGCTAATCCGACGCCATATCCCTTTTTAAAATCATTCAATGACAGAGACTCTCCCCTGAACTTCGTTGCCCCGGCATCACTGAATAACCCGGTATACAAAGCTATTCTGTAGGAAAGTAATTCTCTCGGCAGAATAGGAACGAAATCGAGAGTAAGATGAAAATCTTTTATTATGGGATAATATAATTCAACTGAACCGAGATAATAATTATTCCCTTCCAATACCTCGGTAAAATGTCCGCGAATTCTCTCTTCATAACCTATAAAAGAGAGATCGTAATAAGGAACCAGTTTACCTCCTGTTATTCTTGTCGTGAATCTTATTTTGCCATATAAATCATCAATCAAGTTATGATAACCCCGCATATCAAGATTAAATACCTGGTAGTTTATTCCATCATTTCCCAAGCCGTTAAACTGGATCGAGGCTGCTCCGAATAATCCGGTTCTGGGAAACTGAACAAGATCTCTGGTATCATAGGTATATGAACCTGAAATGAAAGGTGCTCGGTCAATCCTTGAATCAGACGCCGATACTCTCTTAATATAAAATGGATTTTCAACATATGAGTATCCAAGGTCGAGATATAAGCGCTGATATAATCCAAATCTTTTACCGATTTCGACATTTCCCTTAATAAATTTCTGGTCAAAGTCACTACCATAGAGCAAGGCTGCAATACGGCTTCGATTAGCCGAAGTTCCATATGTTGCCGATACATCAAAAAAGACGTCATCTTCTCTGATAAGATAAGGATTGTAATACATTAATCTGAGGAACGGATTATAGCCAAAAGCCCCGCTCAACGATAATGATTCATTTCTGCCGCGAAAATTCTTTACGACAAGGACAGCTCCATAAGAAAGTTTTTTCCAGTCATTTTCCCTGATTTCCAGAAAAGGAACAGGATAAATGTACCAGCCTTCCTCAACGGATATTATTGCATAATTTCTACTGTTTATTGTGACAGGATATACCTTTACCTGGTTAAATATCCCGAGACTATAGATTCTCTCCCTGTTATACTCTGCAATCTTTTCAGTCAATGTGTCTCCGGTTGTAAAAGTTAACTCTCTGCTTATAATGAAATCTTTTGTGGTTTTATTCCCCTCGATTTTGATTGAATCAATAATGACGGAATAGTCGTTTAAATATTTCATTGTATCCTGCTGGGCAGTCAAATTCCCTATTACGAGAATGATATAAAACAGAAAATATTTTTTCATTTTATTTTAAAAATCAGGATACTAAAAAAAACGGTTCGCAGAAATATACTTTCTACGAACCGTAATATCGGTTTAATTGAAATCAGGATACTGCTTCCCGGATATACTCTGAAACAGGATTACAGCTGCAAACAAGATTTCTGTCGCCATATGCATTATTAACTCTACTTACACTAGCCCAGAATTTATTTTTTCTTAGCCATTCCAGCGGGTAAGCTGCCTTTTCACGAGAATATGAATGAGTCCAGTTATCAGCAATTAAAATTGCCTTAGTATGCGGGGAATTCTTCAATACATTATCCATGGGATCAGCTTTTCCATCTTCAATTTCTTTAATCTCCTGCCCTATAGAAATCATTACTTCACAGAACCTGTCTAATTCATTTTTTGATTCACTTTCTGTAGGTTCAACCATCAGCGTCCCGTGCACAGGGAAGGATACTGTAGGAGCGTGATAACCGTAATCCATCATCCTTTTAGCTATATCTTCAACTTCAATCTTAGCCGTATTTTTAAAGTCTCTCATATCAAAAATCAATTCGTGAGCTACTCTCCCTTTTGTTCCCGTATATAGAACCTTGAAGTAAGGTTCCAGCTTCGACTTAATATAATTGGCATTCAGAATAGCTGCCTGTGAAGCTTTAGTTAATCCATCTGCTCCCATCATTTTGATATAAGCATAAGAAATAACAAGGATACCCGCGCTTCCCCACGGTGCTGAAGACACTGCCGTAATACCTTTTGTCCGGCCGAGATTGACAACTGAGTGTCTCGGGAGAAACGGAACGAGATGTCCAGTTGCAGCAATCGGTCCCATTCCCGGTCCACCGCCGCCATGCGGTATACAGAATGTCTTATGCAGATTAAGATGACAAATATCTGCACCAATAGCGGCAGGACTTGTTAAACCAACCTGTGCATTCATATTTGCACCATCCATATAAACCTGTCCGCCGTTAGCATGTATAATCTCACATATCTCACGGATCTTTTCCTCAAAAACTCCATGGGTTGAAGGATAAGTTATCATCAATGCCGCAAGATTATCTTTATTTGTTTCGGCTTTTTTCCTTAAATCATCAAGGTCTACGTTTCCTTTTTCATCGCAGTCTGCCACTACTACATTCATACCTGCCATTACTGCACTTGCCGGATTAGTGCCATGAGCCGAAGAAGGAATTATTACTACATTCCTGTTCCCGGCACCGCGGTTTTTATGATATTCTCTTATTACCATTAAGCCTGTATATTCACCCTGTGCACCGCTGTTCGGCTGCAGAGAAACAGCAGCAAAGCCGGTAATCTGTGCAAGGTTTTCTTCAAGTTCCTGAATCATCTGCTTATAACCTGCAATCTGATCAGCCGGAGCAAATGGATGGATATCGGCGAATTCCGGCCAGGTTATCGGGATCATTTCAGCAGTAGCATTTAATTTCATCGTACAAGATCCGAGCGGTATCATCGAATGTGTCAATGATAAATCCTTATTCTCAAGACTTTTAATATATCTCATCATTTCAGTCTCGGAATGATAAGTATTAAAAACAGGATGTGTAAGATACCCGCTGCTTCTTTTCAGATTTGAAGGGAAATCAACAGTAGTTTTAGCGGCATTCTTTTTCAATTTAGCGGTATCAATCTCTCTTCCGGCAACCTTCGCAAAGATATTTATTATTTCAATAATATCGTCAATATCAGCCGGCTCCCCTATGGAAATCCCGATGGAATTCCCGTCACTATATCTGAAATTTATTTCCTGCTTTTTCGCTTCCTTTTTAATTTCACTTATCCGCGGTTTATTTTCAGCTGAAAAATTAATCTTCAAAGTATCGAAATAATTTCTGTTAACCTGGGTATAACCCAGATGTCTCAACGAATCATCAAGAAACTTAGTCAAAATATGAATTCTTTCAGCTACAGATCTTACTCCATTCGGTCCATGATATACTGTATACATAGCCGCCATTATAGCAAGAAGTACCTGTGCAGTACAGATATTACTGGTTGCCTTTTCTCTCCGGATATGCTGTTCCCTTGTTTGAAGAGCCATTCTATACGCACGACTGCCCTGGGCATCAATGGTAGCACCAATGATCCTTCCGGGAAGATTTCTTTTAAATTCATCTTTGGTTGCAAAATAAGCGGCGTGCGGTCCGCCGTAACCCATAGGGACACCAAATCTTTGTGTACTGCCTACAACTGCATCAGCTCCGAATTCACCCGGGGGAACCAGCAAGGCAAGACTCATAATATCAGCCGCAGCGATACAGTAGATATTTTTATCTTTTGCAGTAGCAAACAATTCACTATAATCATAAACTTCACCTGTTTCGGAAGGATACTGAACAAGAATTCCGAAAATATCGTCGGTTAACTGAAGCTTCTTATGGCTGCCGATTTTCAAGGTAATACCCTGAGATTCTGCGCGAGTTCTTATAACATCTATTGTCTGAGGAAAACATTCATCCGAAACAAAAAAAGTATTTGTATTTTTATTCCG
>Ga0153915_10000963_pt1 | contig 26645 bp, 20 predicted proteins | sample Opewatmetagenome_2_FD_107003 | JGI IMG/M metagenome (GOLD analysis project Ga0153915, IMG submission 107003) | Freshwater wetland microbial communities from Ohio, USA - Open water 3 Core 3 Depth 3 metaG | ecosystem: Environmental > Aquatic > Freshwater > Wetlands | place: USA: Ohio, Lake Erie...
TCGATCGTCAAAGATCGCGCGGACTTTGCCAAACACGGAGCCGCAGATGAAAAAGTCCCCGGCGTTTAGCGTGCCGTTCTGCACGAGTACGGTAGCCACGGGGCCGCGGCCTTTGTCCACGCGTGATTCGAGCACCGTGCCGGTGGCCGGCGCGTCGGGATTCGCCTTGAGCTCGCGCAAATCGGCGACCAGCAAAATGATCTCCAGCAGCTTGTCGATGCCCTTCTTCTGCTTCGCCGAAACTTCCACAAATTCGGTTTCGCCGCCCCATTCCGCGGGCATCAAGCCGAGATCCGTGAGCTGGCGCTTTACGCGCTCCGGCTGGGCTTCCGGCTTATCAATCTTGTTGATCGCCACGACGATGGGAACGTTCGCGGCCTTGGCGTGGTCGATTGCTTCTTTCGTCTGCGGCATCACGCCGTCGTCAGCGGCCACCACCAGCACCACGATGTCCGTCACCTTCGCGCCCCGCGCGCGCATGCGGGTAAACGCTTCGTGACCAGGCGTGTCCACGAAAACCACGCTGCGGTCATTCACTACAACTTTGTAAGCGCCGATGTGCTGAGTGATCCCGCCCGCTTCCCCGGCCGCTACATCGGCCTGCCGAATGGCATCGAGCAAGCTCGTCTTTCCGTGGTCCACGTGCCCCATCACGGTCACTACCGGCGGGCGTGGCTTCAGACTTTCCTTGGTCTCTTCTTTCGCAACCTCGAGCACCATCTCTTCTTCAAGCGAAACCACGTTCACCACGCCGCTAAACGCTTCGGCCAGTGTCGTCGCCGTCGGCACGTCCAGCGCCTGGTTGATGCTCGCGAAAACCCCGCGGTCCAGCAGCGTCTTCAAGAGATCCTTCGCGCGCACGTCCAATTTCTCGGCCAGCTCGCGAATCGTGATGCCTTCGGTGATGGTGACGTCGCGCGGCGGACGCGGCTCCGGCGGGGCGATGACCGCCGCAGCAGCGGCGCGGCCTGCGCCCGGACGCTGCCGCGTCGGATGCAGCTTCCGCTCGCCTTCCTGCTCCCGCTTATCGACGATGGGACGCTGGCGCTGCGGAGCCCTGCGCGCATACAGAGGTTTGCCGGGTTCCGCTTTCGGCGGCATTTTCTCCGGAAACGGTGGCAACATGCCGGGTCGTCCGGGAGCTCTCGGTCCGGGACGCGTGCCGGTCGGCAATGGGCCGCGGCGCTGCTCGAACGGCCGCGATGGTGCTCCACCGGGACCGCCGGGGCCACCCGCGCGCGGCGCAAAAGGCCGTCCGGGTTGCTGTGGGCGCATCGGCTGACCGGGGCGTGGACCGCTGGGACGCGATTCTCGAGTTGTATCAGGCAGAGGTCCGCGATTCCCTGTCGGCAGCGGACCCCGATTCCCTGTGGGCAGAGGCCTCGCGGGAGCGCCCGGGCGCGCCGGTGCTCCGGGCCGCGCTGGAGCAGTGCCAGGTGCAGCAGCCGCGGGACGCACAGCCGATGGCTGCGTGCCGGCCGGAGCGGCGGGCCGCGCCGCCGCGGGCGTCGCAGGCGCTCCTGCCGGTGCAGTAGGACGAATTGGAATTGCCGCGGGCGCAGTCGTAGCCGGCGCGCCAGGCTTCACGGCCGCCGGGGCAACGGCAGGTGCGGGAGCCGGTGCCTTTGGTGCCGGCACTTTCGGCGCAGTGGCAGCAGGCGCTGCGGGCGCGGCTGGCTTTGCTGCTGGCGTGGGAAGAACCGACGGAGCACTTGGCTTCGTCGCCGCGGGCGCGACACTGACTTGCGGAGCCGCAGCGGGTCTCAGTCGCGCAGCCTTCGCGGCGCCTTCCTTAGCTTCTTTCTCCGCTTTGGCGGCCGCTTCTGCCCGGGCTTCCGCTTCCGCCACGCCCTGAATCTGCTTGCGCACTTTTTCCGCGACGTCAGCCGGGATCGAACTCGAGTGCGTCTTCTTTTCCGTAACGCCATAGCCGGGCAGAAGGTCAATGATAGCTTTGGCCTTGACCTCGAGTTCGCGGGCCAGCTCGTTAATTCGAACTTGATTTGCTTCGCTCATGCGCTCCGTTCTGGACTACGACCTCTCCTCTTTCGCCTGTTCCTCATCAACAGGGGGCTCTGCAGGTATTGCTTCGGCAGCAGCTTCTACCGCGGCCGGAGTTTCCTCCACCGCCTCACTGGTCTGGGCCGCTTCCGTGGTCCCGGTTCCCGCGGCTTGGCCTTCCTCTGCCGGAGCTTCGCCGGCCGCAGCGCCTTCACCGGCGGCGGCAGCCTCCGTTGCGCCTTCGTAGAAGCGGTTCACCGCCTGATAGATTTTGTCGACCATCTTCTCGCCGATGCCCGGAATCTCCATCAATTGTTCCGGCGTCATCCCCGCGAGCTTCTCGACGGAATTGATTCCCGCCGCTTCGATCTTCTCGATGGTCTTCGCGCCCACGCCCGCCAACGAAGTCAGCGGCGTCGTCGGAGCGGTCAGCGCGGTCATTTGCTCTTCAATTTCCTGGCGCTTTTCTTCTTCGCTCTTGATGTCGATGTCCCAGCCAATCAGCTTGCTGGCCAGCCGGACGTTTTGCCCCTTCTTGCCGATCGCCAGCGAAAGCTGCGAATCCTCGACGATCACTTCCAGCTTTTTGTTTTCCGGATCGGTGATCTGCACGCGCGTCACTTTTGCCGGGCTCAGCGCCTTCTGCGCAAACGCCACCGTCTCTTCGCTGTAAGGAATGATGTCAATCTTTTCGCCGCGCAGTTCGCGGATAATCGACTGTACGCGCATGCCTTTCATGCCCACGCACGCGCCCACAGGATCGACGTCTTTATCGCGGCTGGCCACTGCCACTTTCGTCCGCTCGCCCGCTTCGCGCGCCGCGAAGCGAATCTGCACCGTGCCGTCATAAATTTCCGGCACTTCCATCTCAAACAAGCGCTGCACCAGGCTGGCGTCCGCGCGCGAAACGATCACCTGCGGTCCCTTCGCCGCGCGGTCCACCATTTTGATGACCACGCGCAGCCGTTCGCCGATATTGTACGTTTCCAGCTTGGACTGCTCGCGCTTCGGCAGCCGCGCTTCCGTACGCCCCATGTCCACGATCAGGTCCGGCCCTTCGGAGCGCTTCACGATTACCGTCACCAGTTCGCCCACGCGGTTGTGATACTCGTTGAAAATCGTGTCGCGTTCGGCTTCGCGCACCTTCTGCAGAATCACCTGCTTCGCGGTCTGCGCCGCGATGCGCCCCAGCACGTCCGTCGGCTTGGCCTCCAGGATCTCCGTGCCGATCTCCGCCGCGGGATTCTTTTTCTTCGCCTCCGCGAGCGAGATCTCTTTCTTCGGGTCGGTCACTTCCTCGACCACCGTGTGCACCGAAAACACGTCCACCTGGCCGGTTTCCTGATTAAACTTCGCGCGCAGATCCTCTTCCGTCTTGTAATACTTCCGCGCCGCCACGACCATTGCGTCTTCGATCGCCGACACCACGATCGCCGGCTCGATGTGCTTCTCGCGGCTCAGCATCTCAATCTGTTGGTAAAGCAGATTCGCCATATCTCGTCCCTAAAATTCTTTTCCTCGAAATCCGCCGCTAAAATTCCACGACCAGATTTGCTTTTCGAATCGTCTCCAGCGGCAACTCCACCGTCCGTGCTTCCTTGCCTTTCAGCTCCATGCGGACTTTTCCGTCCGCAAAACCCGCCAGCCGACCTTCAAAAAACTTCGCCTCGCCCACCGGCTCGCTCGTCCAAATTTTCGCCAGCCGCCCCTTGAATCGTTCGAAGTCCGCGGGCTTCTTCAGCGCCCGGTCCATCCCTGGCGAGCTGACCTCGAGAATGTAGCCCGGTCCCGGAATCAGCTCCTCGACATCCAAGATCACACTCAGTTGCTGGCTGACCCGCTGGCAATCCGCGTGGCTGATCTTCGGAAACGGATCATGCACAACCGCTCCGCCCCCCAGCGGCCCCGCCGCGTCGCTGATACCCGCCGCGGGCTTGGGCACCCTATCGATGTATACCCTCAGAAACCGCTGCTTGCCGATTTTCCATTCGACATCAACGATTTCCAGGCCTTCCGAACGCGCCACTCGCTCGGCGGCTTCACGGATTTTCTCCAAATCCAATCTAGAGACTCCCCGACCGTAGCCGGTCCGCACAGCACTCCGCCCGGCGTCAACAAAAAAGTGGGCTTGCGCCCACCCATCCGTTCGACGGCTTCAGAGTGAAATTAGAGTATATTCCCCCTGCAAGGCAAAAGCAAGATACGGGGAGGAAGGCTCATCCGACAGACATCCCTGGTCCGACCTTCTCCTCCCCCCATGCCCCCAGACCCCATCGCCTTTCCCCCGAAGCTTGTTTACAATGCCGGTCATGCGCAAGGTCGTCCTTGGTCTGGGCATCAGCCTCGACGGTTATATCGCCCGCCTCGATGGCTCGGTCGATTTTCTCTTCATGCCCAAGGACTATTCGATGGGCCCGTTTTTCGCCACCATTGACACCGCGATCATGGGGCGCAAAACCTACGACGTCACTCTCAAGATGAGCGGAGGCACCTACAACAGCTCGGGACTGATCAGCTATGTCTTCTCGCATTCGCAACCACCGGGAGAGCGCGGCGGCGTCACCTTTGTCAATGAATCCCCAAAAACTTTCGTCGCAAAGCTCCGCAAGCGCCCCGGAAAAAATATCTGGCTGATGGGCGGCGGCGAACTGGCGCGCGACTTCCTCAAAGACGATTTGGTGGATGAACTTTATATCGGGATTGTTCCGGTCCTGATCGGCGAGGGCCTCCCGCTGTTTCCGAGCGGCTTTCCGCAACGCGAGTTTTCCCTCCTCGAAAACAAGACCTTCTCGAAGGGCATGATTGCTCTCAAGTACGCCCGCACTCGCCGCCCTTTGGGGTCCCCTTCGCGAAAACTGCCCAGGTCCAGCAAGGTGAACTAATCCCGTCACAAGTGAGCGCAACGCCCCCTCGACTACCTCGGACGTGGCGCTGGTTTCTTACGCTCTGGAACCGGAGCGTCTCGCGAAAAGAAACGCGCCCCGAGCGGGTCGGGGCGTGTTCGAAAAGCCGGGAGCCTAGCTAGAAAAAATTGACCAATACTTATGGCTTGGTCGGGGTGGGGGTTGTCGGCGCAGGTTTTGGCGCCGCAGGCTTCTGTTGCGCCGGCGCGCCAGCCTTGACCGGGTAAGCCTGATCGTAGAGGCGGATGATGTTCTGGGTCACGTCGTTCTGCGACGAGGCGTAGAGGATCGGAGTGTTTTGCGCCGAGGAATCCAGGATGACGGAGTAGCCGTTCTCGCGGGCGTAACGGTCGAGCACGTCAACCATCTTGCGCCCGATGCGGTCGGTGATATCGCCCAGTGCGGCGTTAACGTCTTCCTGATACTCATTATTCTTGCGATCGAGCTGAGCCGCAAGCCGCTGACCTTCCTTCGTCAAGCGGCCTTCTTCCTCGGGACTGATCTTGCCTTGGCCGGCCTGGAGGCGTTGCCGCAAATCGTTGATCTGCTTGTTCAGATTTTCGATTTCGGTCTGGCGCGGCGCAAACTGCGATTGAAGTTCTGCCTGTGCCAGCTTGCCTTCCGCAGTGCTCCCAATGGCCTGGCGAATGCTAATGATGCCGACCTTTCCCGCTTCGGCCGCGCCTGGCGCGGGAGCTCCCTGTGCCCAGACAGTTGCTGCGCTCAACACGCAGGTGGCGGCCAGGGCAGCCGTACGAATCAGTTTAGTGCGCGACGCCGACCGGGTCGGGGCCAACATTTTCGAAATCACTTTTTTCTCCTTGTGGTGGTTCGTTCCTGTGAAACCGGGACCAACCTGTGCCAAGTTATCTTGGCTTGAAACTCTTTCCGCTCTCACGGCGGGGCCTGCGCCGGTATTGCAAACTTGAAAGTATAGCCGAGGCGATTCCGTTCCCGCAATCGGAAAGCTCGCCAGCCCGCCGCGGCCCCTGCGATTCAAACGCTGGCGCGTTACAGGCCTCCGGCCAGCCCCGTCAGTTCGGCATCGGGAACAACAAAACCCGATTGTTCGCCTGATCCACGATCACCGCCAAATTCGTGAATTGATCGATGGCCACACCGAAAGTGGCGGAGCCGGGAATTCCGAGCGTCTTGCGCGTCTTAAAGGGATTCGAAAGCGTATCTACGATGGAGATCGAGTTGCTCGCCGAATTGGAAGTGAGAATCGCGCCTGTCTGCGGATTCAATGCCAGTGAAGTGGGATTGATGCCCACGTTGACCGAGCTCCCGCCGCCCGTGTCCGGATTGAAAGCGGTGATTACGTTTGAACCGCTGGAATTTGCGTAGAACACGCCGTTGTGCCCGGTGCCGGTGAACGTGGTGGGATCGAAGACGATCCCCGTCGGCGTGGCGGTCACCGTGCCTGAGGAAATGGTCGTGCTCAAACGGGGAGTCGCGAGACCAATGTCCACGACGGCCAGGGCGCCGAAGGGTGCCGAGCCGCTGGACAACTGCAGCGCGGTGACCACAGCAATCCCCTGACTGTTGGTGCCGCGGTCGGGGTCGATGGCGACTGCAATAGGCTCCTGGATGCCACCGATGCTGGCTGCGGTCAGTGACGTGGGCGGAGTCGTGCCGGAGGGCGGAAACAGCAGTCCCAGATTGATCATGCTGACCGTGTTGGAGCCGGTATTCGCGATGATGGCTGCTCCCGTGGCCTCGTTAATGGCCACCCCGGTCGGACTGTTGCCCGTCGCAACCGCCGGCACCGGCTGAGTGCCGTTGAGCAGATCCACGATCGAGGCGTTGTTGCTTCCATGGTTTGCAATGACCGCGAGTCCATGATGCTGGCTGATGGCCACGCCCTGAGGAGCCGTTCCAACCGAGATTGGGCTTCCGATCAATTGCCCAAACGTCGCGCTGCCCGGATTCGCATCAATAATCGAAATACTGTTGCAGCCGCTGTTGCTAACCACGGCGATGGGCGAGAAGGGCCCGTTCGCGAGCTGATCGGCAATCGCGACAGACGTTGGTTGCGTGTTGATGAAATTCCCACCGGTATCCTGGCAGAGCTTCGAGAGGTCCACAGCCTGAATGACGATGAATGGAGTGGCATTGGACTGCACGCCGCTGCTGATGACATCGAGGGAGTAATGATGTGGCGCGGAGAGGAAGAAGGCCGGGATCGTGACGTCCATTTCTCTGCCAGTGGCACTGATGTTGTTGATTGTGCCGCCCTGGGTTGCGATGTCCACGCTGTCGAGGCGCACTTGCGCTCCGGAAGTGAAACCCGAACCGAAGATCTTCACGCCGGCCAAATCAGATGTGGAGGTAAGCGTCGCCTGCGGAACCAGGGCGTTGGGCACGCCGCCGATGACTCCGGGACCAGGCGTGGGGCTGGGAACAACGATCTCCGTGATTTGCGTAGGCTTGATGCTGTTACTCGAGGCCGGTCCGAGGTCAATGATCTCGATCTGGCCGGCTTGCTGCGGGCCGCTTCCCGACTCCAGCACGAACGCCTGATTCGTCTTGGGGTCCACAACAATGCCACCCCAGAGCGTGAGCGAACCTGTGGTGCCATTCGCCACCGGGAAAGCAACGGCACTCGCGCCGGTTACGTTGACGATGGCATATCTCTGCCGGCCGACGGGATCGGACACAGAAACCAGTTTCTGCTGAGGATTGTAGGAGACGAGCGCATTGGTATACGGCTGCCAGGCCACGTCCGTTGTGGCGAGCAACTCCGGCGAGGAGGAGCAAGGGGTGTTGAAGGCCGTACAAGTGGCGAAGAAGGAGATGGAGCTAATCGACTGGTCGAGGGCATTGAGCAGGTCGATCTGCGGACCGTTGGTGCCGACTGCGTTGGCATCCGCAAGGGCGGCGGTGTTGGTGATGGGATTGATGGCGATTCCCTGTGTCTTTGAGGAGATCGGGAAAAGCAAATTGGGGCTGCCGTAGAAAACGGTGCCGCCGGTGCCGGTGTCACTGACCGTCGAATTCAGCACATAAGTGAAGCTGGTGCTGCTGGTGACAGCAACGCTGAAAACGCCATTGAAGTTTGTGCCGTTCTTGCCAGTCACGCCGGTGATCAACACCGTGCCCGCGTTGCCCGGAACCATGGACAACGTTTGGCTCGGATCAATTGTTACCGTCACAAGACCCGCAGTGAGGGTGACGGAGGCAATGGTGTTGGATGCCGAGGGCTTGGTCAGATCCACGCCTCTCACCACGCCCGAACCACCGGGGGTTACGAAAGCCAGATGTCCGTGGGGCGCCATCGCGATATGCGGGTAGGTACCGGTATTCAGCGTGACCTGCGCGGAGAGACACTGACCGACCCGGGTGGAACTCGGATTGATAGCGTGGTCGAGCACGCAGCCGTACGGGTTGGTTCCCGAATCCGGATTCAAATTGACAGTGAACCCGACGTTTGAAGCGGAGGAAACAGACGTGGAAGAGTACGCCACGAGTGCCAGATTGGAATCCGGGTCCACACCAATCGCATAGGGCATGGGCGCCGGCGAAACCGCGCCTTGGAGAGCGCCAGAAATATCAACGCTGAAGGGAGTACCCGGTGCGGCGGGGGCCCCAGGAATCGGGAGGACTGTGACACTCTGGCTGCTAGCGATCGGCAGACCCGTGCTGTCCAAAGCGCCGTAGTTCACCACCGCTACAGTGTGGTTGGTGCGATTCACGGAAACACCGGTGGGCACATTGATCGGAGCTTGAGGAGTGCTCGTTACGGTGCTCAGAGGCGTAAGAGACCCGTTTCCGATCGTATAGAACTGAATGGCATTGGATCCCGTTTCAGCGACGACCGCCACACCAAGGATCGGGTCAATATCGATGGCGCCAGGGTTTTGGCCCGCGGCAACCGGTAAGCCCGAGACCTGGGGGGGAGCAATCGAGTAATCCGGGAAAACAGCGATGTTGGTCACCGCAGGATTGTCGGGGCTGGGAGCCGGCGAAGCCGTGCTGGCAACCGAGAGCGGATAGAGACCGGGATTGCCGGCATTGATATCGCTCGTACGAAGCAGAGTAACCAGTTGGCGGGCAGTGGACGGATGGTTCGGGTCCTGCAATACGGCATTGCCTTGGAAAAAGATCCGCGCGAGATTGCCAGACGGTCCAAAGTAACCGCCATCGACGATGACCCGGGTATCTTGCGCCAGCTTGCCCTGGACAACATCATCGGGCACGGAGGCGACCGTGGTTGGCCGAACCGGAATGATCCTAAACGTATAGGCGCTGGCGGGATTGGGCGCAGTCACCGGTTGGCCGGGGTCGGTGACGGTAAGCATGACCGATGCAACGGCAGGTGCATTCACCAAATCGGCAGCCAAAAGACGGAGGCGCGCGCCGGTGGAAGCGGGATTCGTCGTGGTCGCCGTGGGAATCGGAAAAAGGACCTTGAGCTGACCGTTTGCCGAATTGATGACCTTGTTCCCGATGTTGTTACCCACACTGTCCAAATAGTTCAGGACAATTTGTGAAGAAGAGGAAATATTCGGGGCATCAAGAAAAATGTCCCAGAAGGCAGCGCCTTGAGGAGCGATGGTCGGCGAAATTCCATTGAAGGTGATGGGGCCGCCGGCGATGATAGTAATGGTTCCGCCAGCCGCGCGCGTGTTGTCTGCGGCGGAGAGAGCCAGAATCGTGAGAATCGCGGGCGTTTTGGTCACGCTCGTGTCCGTGGGAACCGACGCCGGAGCGGTATAGACCTCAATATTCGGGTTATTAGGGTCAGGCGTGGTAATCGTACCGCATCCAGGGCTGCAAGTCGGAAGAGAAGCAAGGACCGTGCTCGAAGTAATCGCCGTCTGCGTGATGATCCAGGTCACACCTTTGTTCTGCAGGTCGTTCGTGAGCGTGGCACTGAATTGCTGCTGTTCCTTGGTCGGAACCGTGGCGGTAACGGGGGTCAAGGTAACGTTGATGCCTGAATTAAGCGCGAGGGTGATTTTGCCGGTCTTCTTAGTGTCCTGAGCGGACTGTACGGAGATGACGATTAGCAGGCCCGGGAATTTGGTCTGATCGGGAAGCGCATTGGGTGCAATGTAGGTCGCGGTGCCCGTAGCCTGCTGGTTGGAAAGAGTCCCGAAAGAACCGTCCGAAGGGCAGTCCGTTGGATTGGAGGTCGTCGGCTTGCCGCCGGAAGTGGTGGTCGTCGTGTACTGGCAACCCGGCGTCCAATTGACGTTTGTGTTCGTCGCGCCGGAAACCGTGGCGGTAAGCGTGGTGGACTGGCCCAGAATGAGAGTAGTACCCGCTGACGAGCTGATTGAAATCGTGATGACATTGGCCGGGGTGCCCTTACCGCAGCCGTTCGCCAAGACCAGGCAGATGGCGGCAAGCCAGACGCCGAGAAAACCAGTAATCCTCCGCAATTTCGTTCCCACAATTTCCCCCACACCGGCGCGCTTGGCGGAAGTGCCGCTGGCGCTCGAGTTATTTATCGTTTCCAAGAATTCCTCTGTCCCATTCAATTCCGAGCTCGCATCGCACCGCTCCGATCAGAACGTACGGCTCACCGTGAACCGGAACGTCGTTTTCGGCTCGAAGTAGTTCAGCCGCCCCGGATTGTTCTGAATGAAATCAAGCTGCGGCTGGATCTGGAGCGGATAAATCGTCGGATCAATCGAATTGAATATGTTCTGCAAATAGCTCTTTTCATTCGGCTCGATGAAAGGCTGCTTGGCAACCAATGGCTGGTGCAGACGGTGTACGTTATAGGCGTAGTAAATGCGGAACGGCGCCTGAATGATGGGGAGCTGCACGACGAATTCCACGCCCGTCGAAGCGCGCAACCGGAAATTCGTGCCCGGTGCGACCGCCAGCTGCTGCGTCAATCCACCGAGTTTCTGAGCGTTCGGAAAATGCCCCGGACTGATCAAATTATCAAAACCTTCTTGATTGAGCTGCAGTGCACTGCGGCGGAGAACTCCATCTGTTCCCGCGTCCACGAACAAACCACCCGTCACTATCGAACCGACAATCGGGATGCGGTATTCGACATTGCCGTATCCCTGCAAGTCGCCGCCGGGCAGCGTTGCCACATAGGAGAGCACCGGCACGTTGAACGAGCGCACCGCGCCACCGGAGGTGGGATCGTGGTAAGAAATGGTCTGTTGTGTCGCTTGCGGGATGAAGGTCACCGGCGAAATGGCGCGAATGTCGAACCCGCGGATGTCGTTCTCTCCGCCCATGTAAAACCGGCTGAACGGCGGGACTTCCTTGCCGGCAAATCCGGTCGTATGCGCCACGCTGGCATGGAAACCCAGAACATTGCGGTGCTTGTTGATGGGATGGAAGTACTTCATGTCGAAGACATTGGTGATGCTGTTCACGTTGCCGCCAAGTCCCGACACGCCGAGCGAATAATAGAAACTCTTGCCACCGGTGGGATTGATCGGGTGGTTGACGGTGTTATACGAAATGGATGGCGTGATGGTGCTGGAGACAATTCCGTTCAGCGCGCTGGGGCCGGTTAGACTGCGGAATTGCAAGGATTCGAACAGCAGCGTGGACGCCTGGTTAAACGAAGTGATATTGGTACGCGTCAAACCGTAATTTATTCCGAAACGTGCGAAGGAAAGCCGCCGGAGCGGGTACTGGGCGAAGACCGTGAAGCCCGTGCTGTTCTGGGTGTAATTCTGGACATACTGCGGGTTGATGCTCACGGACTGCCCGGTGTAGAGCGCCGCCTGCTTGGCCTGGTCAAACTTGTACCTGGTGGAGAAGACTGTGAAGCCGGTCGAGATAGGCCGGTCAAAGAGATACGGCTCGGTGAACCCGAACATGAAACTGCGCGTCAAGCTTCCGAACTGCGCCGAAAAGGTCAGCGTTTCGCCAAGACCGAGAAAATTGTTGGTCTGATAGGTGAGCCCGATGAAGCTGCCCGCCAGGCCGCTCACGCCGCCCTGCAAACCGATGGATTGTTTGCCTTTTTCCTTCAGCTTGAGGGTGATGTCGACGGTGCCTTCTTTGTTGTTGCGCTTGATCTCCGCGGCCTTATCCGCTTCGATCTTGTCGAAGTAGTCGAGCTGATTGAGGCGGAGAATGCTGTTTTCCCACAGACGTTTGTTGAAGAGCTGGCCTTCATCGATCATCAAATCGCGGCGGATCACTTTATCGCGCGTGGTGGTGTTTCCGACGAAGTCGATGCGCCGGACGTAATACTGCTTCTGTTCGTCGAACTTCAGCGTCAGATTGATGATTTTTTTATCTTCGTCGATTTCCGTGTCCGGCTCCGGCGTGAAGTCAATGAACCCGTATTCGCCGTAGATCTTGCCGTAGGTCTCCAGGGCCTTGCGTACTTTTTCCGTAGAGAAGAGGTCGCCCTGCCGGAGGGGAAACGCGCTTTTCAATGCGTCAACCTTGAGGGACAAAGCCTTATCCGGATCGGCGCTGACAATTTTCAGCGTCCCCATGCGGAAACGCTCGCCCTCTTCAATGGGAATCGTGATGTTGACGGCCTTGCCGTGGCTGTGGCCCATCAGCGGAATCGGAATCCCCAGGCGCCCGCCTTGCGTGTCAATATTTTCGAGGATTGGCTCGCCGACGGATACCTTGAAGTAGCCGCTGTCGCGGTACAGCCCGCGAACCCCGACTTCAAGATCTTCGCTTAGTTTCTGGCGATCATAGGTCTTCGTAAGCACCGGAATGTACCAGAAGTACAGCGGTATCGCGTAGGGCCGGTCGTGGCGCATGGCGCGGATCAATTTGCGATCGCTGAAGGCGTGATTGCCCGTGAATTTGATTTTTCCGACCTTGACCTTCGGCCCTTCTTCGATCTTGAAAACCAGAATGACCGCGTTACTCGAGGCGATACGCTCGTACTGCGGAGTCACTTTGGCGAATTGGCGGCCGTGCTCGCCCAGAAGTTCTTTCAGGACCACTTCCGCTTTCTTGATCCTTGTGGGATCAAACTGGCTTTCGACGCTGAGACCCACCTTGCGTTCCTTGAAGCGGTCGAGAATGTCGGATTCGGAGACCGAGTGCGCGCCTTCATAGCGGATGCGGCGGATTTGCGGCCGTTCCTTCACTTCAAAAATAATGATCTTGCCGTTTGTGCGAGTGGGAGAATCCTCGACGCGCAGCTTCACATCCTCGAAGAATTGCGTGTTCCACAACGCCTGAAAATCGCGGCGCAGCGTCTCTTCGTTATAAGGGTCGCCATCGCGGCTGAAGATGCGCGCTTTCAGCGTGTCGCTGCGCACGCGGCGGTTGCCGATGAATTCGATGCGCTCGATGACGAATTGCTGCTGCGGAGCCTGGGCTTGCGGATCGGCCGGAGTATGCACTTCAATGACGTCTTTGCCGGTGATTAAATCCAAGGAGGCGGAGAAGAGAAGCCTGCGCGAAGGCGCAGACGCGTCAGCCTGGGGATTCTCTTGCGCTGCTCCACGCGGCGCGACCGTCAAAAAGAACACGATCGCGACGATCCACGTCACGCGAGCCGCAAAAACCCCAAACGGCGAACAAACTCTTCTTTGAGCGGCCGATGAGATCTTCAAGGCCGCGCCCCCAAACTCAAGATGTTCTTCTCCCGCCGGACCCGGTGTGGGCCGGCTGTGCGTTGTGTCAGATTCGCTAGTGGACGACCGGGGTTGCCTCACCGACGGGACGGAACGACAGGCCTTCCCCTGCGACGTAAATCTGCAATGTCGCCGGCCTTTGAATTCCACCCTGGATCAGCGCCTCGGAGAGCGGGTCTTCGACGTACTTCTGCAAAGCCCTGCGCAACGGACGCGCCCCATAACTGCGGTCCGCACACGTTTTCTCGAGTACCCACTGGCTTGCTTCCGGCGAGAGAACCACCTGCACCTGCCGGTGGATCAGCGTATCGTTCAACTGCCCCACCAGCAAATCGATGATGCGAAGCAGGTCTTCATCGCCGAGCGGATTGAAAATAATGACTTCGTCCAGCCGGTTGAGAAACTCCGGATTGAACGCCCGCTTTACTTCATTCATCACCATTTCTTCCATGGACTTCTGCCCCGCTTCATCCGTGCCGGACTGGAAACCCATGGAGGTGCGCTTCTGCAGATGCCGCGCGCCGAGATTGGACGTCATAATGATGATGGTATTCCGGAAATCCACGGTATTGCCAAGCCCATCCGTCAACTGCCCGTCTTCGAACACCTGCAACAATATATTAAAGACGTCCGGATGGGCCTTCTCGATTTCATCCAGCAGGATGACCGAATAAGGCGTCCGGCGGACGCGCTCCGTCAACTGACCGCCTTCTTCGTAGCCCACGTACCCTGGAGGCGCGCCGATGAGCTTCGACACCGAGTGCTTTTCCATGAACTCCGACATGTCGAAACGAACCAGTGATTTCTCCGAACCAAACAAAAATTCCGCCAGCCGTCGCGCCACTTCGGTCTTGCCCACGCCGGTCGGACCCAGGAAGAAGAAGCAGCCCACGGGACGCAACGGCGATTTGAGACCCGCGCGGCTACGGCGGATGGCGCGTGCCAGCGCGGTGATGGCCTTGTCCTGGCTGATGACTCGCTTGTGCAGTTCGGGTTCGATGCGCAGGAGTTTTTGCTGCTCGTCTTCCTTGATGGAAGTGACCCCGATGCCGGTCCAGCGCGAGACGACTTCTTCGATGTCTTCACGGGTCACGATGCCCGTGGAAGCGTCGTCCAACTTGTAGCGCTCGCGAAGGCCGCGCAAATTTTCCTTTTCCTTGCGCTCCTCTTCGGAATAGAAACGCGCCTTTTCAAATTCGTGATTGGCAATGGCCGTTTCCATGCGGTGGGTGATGAATTTCACGCGCTTCTGCACTTCGCCGACTTCTTCGGGCACGGTGGCCTGGCGCAGCTTGACGCGGGCGCCCGCTTCGTCGATCAGGTCAATGGCCTTGTCCGGCAGAAAACGGTCGGGGATGTAACGATTCGAAAGATAGACGGAGTAGCGCAGCGCTTCGTCGGTGTAGCTGACGGCGTGGAATTTTTCGTAGCGCTCGCGCACGCCCTGGATCACCTGGATGGCTTCTTCCTCGTTGGGGGCGGGAACTTTCACGGCCTGGAAGCGGCGCTCCAGCGAACGGTCTTTTTCCACTGACTTGCGGTATTCCCCCGGGGTGGTGGCGCCAATGCACTGAATTTCGCCGCGCGAGAGCGCGGGCTTCAAAATGTTTGCGGCGTCGAGCGAACCCTCCGCGGAACCGGCGCCCACCAGGGTGTGCAGCTCATCGATGAAGACGATGGAGTTCTGGCTCTCCATCAATTCTTTCATGATGGTTTTCAGCCGCTCTTCGAACTGGCCGCGGTATTTCGTGCCGGCGACGATCAAGGAAAGATCGAGAGAAAGAATGCGCTTGTCCGCGAGAAACGGCGGAACGTCGCCATCGGAAATGCGCTGCGCCAGGCCCTCGACAATGGCGGTCTTGCCCACGCCAGGCTCGCCGATCAGAACTGGGTTGTTCTTCGTGCGGCGGCACAGGATCTGGATGACGCGTTCGACTTCCCCTTCACGTCCCACCAGGGGATCGAGCGCGCCTTCCGAAGCCGCTTGCGTCAAATCGCGGCTGAATTCCGCCAGCAACGAAGTTTCTTTCGGACGTGCGGCCGTCGTCTTTTCTCCGGAGGTGCGCGCCAGTTCTTCGCGAAGCGTCGAGAGGCGCAACCCGCGCTCCATCAAAATCTCCGCGCCGAAACATTTTTCCTCGCGCAGGATGCCGAGAAGCAAGTGTTCGGTGCCAACGTGCTTGTGTCCCAGGCGCTCCGCTTCTTCCGCCGCCATGTTCAGGATGCGCTTGCACTCGGCGCTCAGCGGCACTTCCACCGAAGTCGAGATGCGCTCGCGGATGGTGATGCGGGCTTCGATCTCTTTGCGAATCGACTCGATCGAGCCCTGCTGGCGCAGGAATCGATTGGCCAGAGCCTTGTCCTCGCGCATCAGACCGAGCAGCAGATGCTCCGTCTCGATGTACGGGCTGCCGTATTGGCTGGCTTCATACCTCGCAAAAAATATGACGCGGCGCGCTTTTTCTGTATACCGTTCGAACACGTTAGCTCGCTTCTCCCCCAGGAACCCCGCTCGCCGAGGCCGCAGCCTCGCGAGTCCGCAGAACGCCATGTTCCAGCACCAGTACCCGGTCGCACCGCGCGGCGAGCGCCAAATTGTGCGTCGCGATCAAGGACGTCAACTTGTGCGTGCGGTGCAGCCGTTCCAGCAACTCGAACACGGCCCAAGCATTCTGCTCGTCTAGATCTCCGGTAGGTTCATCTGCCAGCAGCACCGTTGGCCCGGTGACGAGCGCCCGGGCAATCGCGACGCGCTGCTGTTCTCCTCCGGAAAGTTCCCCTGCGCGGTGATCCGCCCGCTTTTCCAGGCCAACCTCCGCGAGCCACTTCCGCGCCTTCCCCAGCGCGGCAGCGAAATTCTCGCCGCGCAAGAGCAGCGGCATGGCTACGTTTTCCGTAGCCGTAAAATCCGGCAGCAACTGGTGGCGTTGCCACAAAAATCCCACGGCACGATTCCGGAATTCCGCCAGCGCCGCGTCATCAATCGTTTCAATGGCTTTCGATGCGAAGTATACTGTACCGCTCGTTGGTGTGTCTAGCGCGGCCAGCAGGTGCAGCAGAGTGCTTTTGCCGGCTCCCGATGGCGCGACGATGGCAACCATCTCTCCTTGACGCAAACTCAAATTCGCATCCACCAGTACGGCGATGCTTTTCTCGCCGCTCCCGTACGTCTTCTTCAGACCGCGCGATTCCAGCACGATGCTTGCGGTGCTCGCATCGGCATTCGAATTCTCGTTTGCGGATTGTAGGTGCTGGATCATTTCACCGCTGCAGCCTTCAGCCCCCCAACGCGATCTTGCTTACCTATATTTAGATGCTCCCAATGCAATCGTTGTGCCGTGCGCGGCGTCACTCGACTGTGCCTCACATGACCCAAAGTGTTTCCTATTTCCGCCAGTCCTTTGCCTGCCGAGAAAAGGGCAGTTTCTAGTCAAACTGAAACGCTTGTAATCTAAATACATTCAACGACTTACGGTGAACCTCCTCAACAGTCCGGGGATGAAACACACCCTCCGGCCTCGGCCACCTGTTTCTACTGTTCCTAATGAGCAAATCGCGCGCCAAATCACCCCACGAAGAAGGTCATTGCACCGCGATTCTCGCTCCTCACTCATATCTCAGAATCTCCACCGGGAGGAGCCGCACCGCGGCGCGAGTCGGTAAAATCGTTGCCGCGATCGAAATTCCCATCGCGACTGTCGTAATCCATACACCGTCAAGGAAACTCGGATGAAAGGGCACGTAAGGGACCGCGTAAACCTGCGGATCGAGTGGGATCATATGGTAGCTTCCCGCCAAAAATGAAAAAGCAAAGCCAATGACGAGGCCGATGAGCGTGCCCGTCGCTCCGATGCTGATCCCCTGCCAGAGAAAAATCGTTCGAATCTGCTCGCGGCGCGCGCCCATGGACCGGAGCAGCGCGATGTCGTGCGCTTTATCGGTGACCGTCATGGAAAGCACCACCAGAATATTCAGGCCCGCGACGAAGGTAATCAGTCCGATGAAAATTGCCGTGACCAGTTTTTCCAAGCGCAGCGCCCGGAATAGCGCGCGATTTTCTTCCATCCAGGTCGTCGCTGAGAAACCTGGTCCGGCGGTTTGCATGATCCGGGCCGCGATTTCACCGGCGCGTTCCGGTTGGTTCAGCCTGAATTCCAGCACGTTCACGACGTCGCCCGCACCGGAGAGACTTTGCGCCGCGGCCAGCGTCATGAAGCACCAGTTTTCGTCGTAATCGTAAAAGCCCGAATCAAAAACGCCGGCAACACGGAATCTGCGCGTCCGCGGCATCAGTCCGAAGGGAGTCAATCTACCCTGAGGACTGGTGAGGGTCACATAATCTCCCGGAGAAATTTTCCATTCATCCGCAAGCTGTTTGCCGATGAGCAGCGCGTCGATGCCCTCCGCGTCGGGAGAAAAATCGAGTCGCCCGGCACTTATCCGCTGCAGCGCTTCGTTGCTTCGCCGCTCTCGCTCCGGATCAATGCCTTTGGTGACCACCCCGCGCGCCTGCCCGGCAAACGAGAGCAGCACCGTCTGGTAGACCCCCGGCGTAACGGAGCGCGCCCCTGTCGCCGCGCCGAGCTTCGTAGCCAGCTCTTCGTAGTTTCTGATCCCGCCGGAACCTGGCCGCGTCAGCGAAACGTGAGCTGTCACTCCCAGCAGGCGGTCCTGGAGTGTTTCGCGGAAGCCGGTGTTCATGGAAAGAGCGATCACCAGCGTCGCCACACCAGCCGCCACGCCGATGACGGAAAACAGTGTGACCAGGCGGAGGACCGCCGGGCGGTAGGGCGACCGCAGGTATCGCTGCGCCACAAACCATTCGAATCGCATGGTGCTTGGAAGGATACGTTACGCCCCGTGTGCTTCGGAAGTGGAAGATGATTCGCCCCCGCCTTCGGGGCGCAGCAACGGGAAAAGGATGACATCGCGAATCGAAGGCGAATCCGTGAGGATCATGGTCAGCCGGTCGATGCCGACGCCTTCGCCGGCGGTCGGCGGCATGCCGTGGCAAAGCGCGCGGATGTAATCCACATCGAGCTGCTTCGGGACTTCTTCGCCGCCCTGTGCCATCTGCGCCAGGAAGCGGCGCTCCTGTTCGGCAGGATCGTTCAGCTCCGAGAAGCCATTCGCCACTTCCATTCCCGCAACAAAGACTTCGAATCGTTCGGTGAGCGATGGGTCTTCCGGCTTCTGCTTCGAAAGCGGCGAGATATCCGTCGGAAAATCGTAAAGAATCGTGGGCTGAATTAATTTGTCTTCCGCCATCGTTTCGAAAAGCAGTCCCGTCCACTCGCCATCCGTCAACTTGCCTTGCGCGGCCGCGTAGGGCGCGCCGGTGCGTTTCGCCCAGCTATTGTAGAGACTCGCCGCCTCCTCTGGTCCGCCCGGCGACGCCAGCCGTTCCAACTCCGGCGCGGGGCCCGCTTCCGGAGGCCAATATTTGATAATGGCTTCGCGCATCGAAAGCCGTTGCATTTGAGCAAAATGCAGCTCGTGCTCGCCATACTTTACCGTCGTGGAGCCGGCAATGTTCTTTGCCAGCAGCGCAAAGAGCTCCTCGTTCAAATCCATCAAATCGCGATAGTTGCTGTAGGCTTCGTAGAACTCCAGCATAGTGAATTCCGGGTTGTGCTGCGTGGAGATGCCTTCATTGCGAAAGTTCCGGTTGATTTCATAGACGCGGTCGAATCCGCCGACGGTCAGCCTCTTCAGATACAGCTCGGGCGCGATGCGGAGATACAAATTAAGGTCCAGCGTGTTGTGGTGCGTGGTAAAAGGCCGCGCGGCTGCGCCTCCGGCGATGGGATGCATCATCGGCGTTTCGACTTCGACATATCCTCGCGCGTCGAAGTACCGCCGCAATTCCTGGATGATCCGCGACCGCGTCACGAACACCTGGCGCGATTTCTCATTGGCGATAAGGTCCAGATATCTCTGGCGGTAGCGAAGCTCGACGTCCGTCAGCCCATGCCACTTTTCCGGTAGCGGCAGCAGCGCTTTCGAAAGAAAGAAGATTTCCTCGACCCAGATCGAAAGTTCGTTGGTCTTGGTTCGAAATAGATGGCCGCGTACGCCAATCGAATCCCCGAGATCCAGCAGGTGAAACAGTTGAAATCCTTTTTCCCCGAGCACATCTTTCTTTACATAGATCTGGATGCGCTTGCCGGACCCTTGCAAATGCGCGAAGCCCGCTTTGCCCATCAACCGCAAAGAAACGATGCGCCCCGCCACGCGCACCTCTCGCCGGTTGGCCTCCAGTTCCGGCCCGGTCGTCTGGCTGTATTTTTCCACCAGCGCGGCCGGCGTATCCGTCCAGCGAAACTCCCGCGGATACGGATCGTAGCCCAGTGCCTGAATCTGCTCGAGTTTTTTCTGACGCTGTTCAAACTGGTCGCGCGGCTCAAATTGCAACGGAAAATCCTTTCAGAGGTGATCGCAGGCGAGTATAGCGGCCCACACCTTCCGGGGCAAGAAACTCCATCCCCTACCCCAGCGGGAAAGAAAAATGTGGCCTGGTGAATCCGTTTTGTTATAGGCTCTCCCCCTGTCCTTAGGGAGACCTCTCGTGAGAGACCGTAGCCGCCCCCTCTCAGCCCGCGGCGCGACTGTCCAGGCGGATTGGCGTGCATGCCTGCCGGAAGAAAAAGCCCAGGTTTTCCACTCGCTCGTCCAGCAGCTCGAATCCGTCTACACCATGTTCAGCGTCTCGCTGAACGAAGCCATTGAATTGCTTCACCAGGGCCGCCTGGTGCAATCTCGCCAGGCTGTCGGAGTCTCATCCGGTCTCTGCCGTCTGTTGACCCAGCCGCTTGCCGGTTTGCTCCGGGCTCTGTCCGGGCACGCCAAGCATTACGGAACGATTCCCAACGCTGCACCTCTGGATCCCGCGAATTATCTTGGGCTTAGAGGACAGCGCTCGGCGCGCCTGAGCGGGCTTTTGAATCGCGTGCTGCTTTCCCAGCGGCTCCAGTTTCTTTATAAGGTGAGCACCCTCGAGGAAATGGTGGAAGACGTTGGCAGGGATTTCCGTTGCGCCGCCGAGGAGCTGGCCAACGGGACGTCCATCGACCCCGCACGCATGTGGGATGAGCTTGACGCCGGCCACTACGATCTCAATACCTGCCTGCGTGAGGCAATCGTGCTGTTGAAATCTTTCCTGGTTGTCCTCCCTGAAAGCCAGCTTGAGGCTTTTCAGTGCTCCGTCCGCGAACAATCCAAGGTTCGCGAAGCCGAAGCACCTGCCCGCCAGCCGGTGATCCGCCATAGACGAATGGCCGCAATCGCGGGACAATAGCCGCACCTGCTCGCCCGCGCGGGCTGAATCACGCGCCCAGGGAATAAGACCACCTTCCAGGTTGTCTCTTTCGAACCTGCGGGCTGACGTCAGGACAACTCTAGGGGGTATCCGGTGCATCCGAACTGGTGGATGCGCCGCTAATGGACCGTTGGCCCGAAACCGACCAAGCGATCCGAACGCGTCGACTTCCCGGCAGTCCACCAAACCGGTGACTGAAGCGGAAGCCATCCGCCTGGCCCAGGCTGGGGATGCTGCGGCTTTTGAGTTTTTGTATCGATTGCACGGCCGCCGCGTCTACGCCTTATGCCTGCGCATGGTGAACAACCCGGCCGACGCGGAAGATTTGATGCAAGAGGCTTTTCTTCAGCTCTTCCGCAAGATCGGAACCTTCCGCGGGGAATCGGCCTTTTCGACCTGGTTGCATCGGATGACGGTCAATGTGGTGCTGATGCGCCTTCGCAAGAAGTCGCTCCCTGTGGCCTCTCTCGAAGAAACGACGGAACCAGATGAAGAAACGGGCGGCCCAAGGAAAGACGTTGGCGCTCCGGATTTACGCCTGAGCGGTGCCGTGGACCGGGTCAACCTGGAACGTTCTGTCGAGAAGCTGCCACCGGGCTACCGGACCGTCTTCGTGCTGCATGACGTCCAAGGGTACGAGCACAACGAGATCGCGGATATCATGGGATGTTCGGTGGGAAATTCGAAGTCGCAATTGCACAAGGCACGTACCCGCTTGCGGGAGCTGTTGCAGGAAGAGTTGCGCGCGCAGGCGCGACAGGATCGCCATGCCGCAAAATCGCAGATGTCCCGGAACGATTGAGCTACAATGAGCGCAATCCCGGGGTGCGGATGCGGCTTCGCGGCGCCATTAAGAACAGCGCCGACGGCATTTTTTCAGAAGTCGAACGGGACGGCCATCCAGCAGCCGTTCTCTTGGAGTGAAGGGCCATGCAGTGTAAGGATGTAGAAGTCGTCGTTGAACAGGAAGGCTTGGCGCCGCTGCCGGAAGCAGCTCGTGCGCATTTGGCCGGATGCAGGCATTGCCAGGATTTTGTCGCCGACCTCGCGGCCATTGTTTCTGTCGCCAGCGGTTTGCCCGCTGAAGTCGAACCGCCTGCTCACGTATGGGTTTCCCTCCGCAGTCAACTTGAACGGGAAGGAATCATCAAGGAGCCGGCGGCACTGCCTGCGGTGAATCGTTTTTCCTGGCGGCATAGCTTTGGCGATTTGTTCCGCGGCCGCGCCCTGGCCACTGCTACCGTAGGTTTGCTGATTGCCGCCGCTGCCGTTCTGCAGATTCGCACAGACGAGAACGTGGCCGTACCGGCCTCGCCTCAGTCCTCTTTGCTGGCACTGGATTCCTTCGGCGCCACGCGCGTGACTCTTAACGATCAAGAACCTGTGGCCAGGGGCGCGATTTTCGCGAGTACTTCGCCCGTGGATGCATCGCTGCGTGACAATCTTCAGCAAATTGACGATTTTATTGCGGACTGTGAACGCCACCTAAAAGGAGCGCCGCAGGACGAGCTGGCGCGCGAATACTTGTCCGATGCCTACCAGCAAAAAGCGGAATTACTGTCCGCGATGATGGATCGCGGAGGGAGCGTTAACTGACATGGGGATTCAAATGATCAGACGGAGTATCCTTCCGGTTTTCGCTGTTGGGATCTTTCTATCGGCTGGCGCACCCGTTCATGCCGCCGGGCAGCGCCTCGAAAAGCATTTTGCGGTGAAGAGCCGGCCCGTAGTCGTGATTCACAACGTCGCCAATGGCCGCATCGAAGTGAAGTCCTGGAAAAATGCGGAAGTTGGCATCGTGGCCAGCCAGATTTCCAACAAGATTGCGTTTGAAATGGAACAGGTCGGCGACCGTGTCGACTTCACCGCCAGCATTCTTGATGCCTCCGCACAACCGGTGGAACTCGAAGCCAATCTGCAGCTCACCGTTCCCGAAGAGACCGAACTCCAGCTCAAGACCGAGACCGGCCTGATCTACGTCGAACAGGTCATGGGCGATATGACCCTGGAAAGCGTTAAGGGCGATGTCCACTTGAAGGAAGTCTCCGGCTACATCATTGTTCGTACCACCCAGGGCTCGCTGATCTGCACGCAATGCGCGGGCAAACTGGATTTCAAATCCGTCAGCGGTGGCGCGCAAATTCTGCAGCCCGCTTTGACCAACGTCAGCCTCTTCACCACCTCGGGAAACATTCTCTTCGACGGCGATTTCATCCGCACTGGCCTTTACTCCATGAAGAGCGGCAGGGGCCTCGTGGAAGTCCGCTTCTCGGGCAACGACTCCTTTGACCTGAAGGCCCAAACCACCATAGGCACGGTCGACAATCAGGCCGCCGACTACCTCAAGCCTGATTCCCACGGCGGCGTCAAGCGTTTGGGATCGAAGTTTAGGGGCTTCTTCGGCACCGTCGGCCAGGGCCTCGCCAAGGTCGAACTCTCCTCCTACAGTGGTACAATTCGCATTCTGAAGCGCGATTAGCTTTTCGCGCCTCCTTCGCGTGACAACTACTCCTCCTTCACGCGGGCTACAACCCCGCGTCCCGGTTCTTTGCCTCGCCGGCTTCATGGGTTCCGGCAAGACCACCATTGGCACGCTCCTGGCCCGCCAACTCGCTTGGAGGTTCGTTGATCTCGATGACCGCATCGAAGAATCCGCCGGCCTCACCATCCCGCAGATTTTCGAACGCTTCGGCGAACCCGCTTTTCGCCAGATTGAAGCGGATCAGCTTCGCGCCGCTCTTGGCCGCGCCTCCGAGCTCAAGGAAGGAACCATACTCGCCCTCGGCGGCGGCACCTACGCTCAGCCCGGCTGCGCTGAGTTTCTGCGCTCCGCGGGCGTTCCCGTCCTCTGGCTGGATTCACCCATCGAAGTTCTTCTCTCGCGTTGCATGACCATGACCGGCCGGCCCCTCTTCCGCGACGAGGCCAGCTTCCGCGCGCTCTACGCGCAGCGGCTCTCCTCCTATCAGCTTGCCGACTACCGCGTGGACAGTTCCGGCGAGCCCACTGAAGTTGTCGCCGAAATCCTGCGCCGCGGCATTGTTGCATCCGGTGGAAACGCAGCGCATCTGGTGGTTGAGAAACCTCTCCCCTGAGAGAGAATAGGCACGGGGGTGAGACGCACCGTGAAATTCAGAACCGCATGGATTGGAGCCACTCTCGTCTTCGCGGCCTGCGCCGCGCTTTCTCTCGCGGCTCAGAAGAAAGCCGCGCCGGCTCCCGCCTCCGCTCTCCTCGCCCCGGACAAAGGCAAGTTCACCATCAAGCTCGGCGGACAGACTGTCGGCCATGAGGAATTTGAAATCGCGCCTTCCGGCGGCGGATGGCTCGCCAAAGGTACCGCGGATATCAAACCGCCCGAAGGCCCTGCCAGCAAGGTGACCGGCTCGCTCACCCTCCAGTCCGACGGCGCCCCCATCAGTTACGACTGGACCTCGCAAGCCGAGAAAACCAACGGCGCGCACGTTCTCTTTGTCAACGGCGTCGCCAAAATCACTCTGGAAATGCAGGACGCGCGGCCATTCGAACAGGATTTGACCTTCAATTCCCCTCTCATCGCCGTGCTCGATAACAATCTCTACCATCAATACGCCGTCCTCGCGCGCATCTACGACTGGTCCAGGGGCGGCGATCAAACTTTTCCCGTGCTCATCCCGCAGGAGCTGACCCCGGGCACGATCACCGTGAAATCCTCGGGATCAACCACTGCCGATGGTAAAACCTACGAAGGCCTCAAGGTCATCTCCTCCGACCTCGAGATTCTTCTTCTCCTCGACAACCATCACCGTTTGATTCGCCTGGAAGTCCCCGACGCCAAAGTTTCCGTCATCCGCGATTAACGTCTCGAGGCATCCAATGCAGCCGCGCACAAGACTAATTGCATTGGGGATTCTTGCCGCACTGCTCTTCGCCGTAGCATGCTGGACGGCTAATCTCAGCACCTATCACTATTTTGCTGCGGACTTTCCTTCCGATCCCGCTCACGAATGGCACAAAATGTGGGGCAACCGGTTCTTGGGCGTAACGATTCTATTCTTCGCGGGATTCGCTTATCTTCTTTGGTTACTCCGGAAAGCAAAGCGCGGCGCAACTCATTGAGTCGCACCGCGCTCGACTATCTTCAAATCTTTGCTTATCGTGCAAGCGGCCGCTGATACAGGGGCGCGCCCGGACGCCGCAGCGGATAGCCCTGCGGATGACCGTGAGCATGCGTAAGCGCAAGCCCACTCGAATGCCCCGTGCCGATGTGACCCATCACGTTGCCATTCGCCGACGCGGGCTGCGGCAGCCGCGCCGGATTACCGATAGGGCGGAGATTGATCGGCGCTACATTGACGTGGTCGCTGATCGCCTGCAGCCTCTTCAAAATCGACTGCCACTGCTCCCAATCCAGCTGCCGCAGGAACGGCCGCAGCCCCTGAATGAACGCATCTTCGAGCAGCGCTTCGCCGTCCGACTCCGGAATGAAGAACCGGTTCAGCCCGACGTTCAGCGCTTCGGAGATTTTCTCCAGCGTGCCAAGGCTCGGCGTCATCTGCCCGCTCTCGATACGCGAAAGATAGGAGCGCGAGACTTTCGAGCGCGATTGCAGTTGGCTCTGGGTCATGCTGCGCGATTCGCGCAACTGGCGAATGCGCTGGCCGATGTTCTCGACCGTCTCCTGGTTGACGAACTTTTCCGTCGCCGGTTCAGCGGCTGCTTCCTCCGGCGGTGCCGGTGGAGGAATCAGGAATTCCAATCGCTGGGGCAACGCGCGCACGCAACGGCGGCAATTCCCCGTGCGCGTCCGGTACTGAACGAGACCGCAGGTCTTGCAGCGGATGACTTCCCGATCCATTTCTAGCGAATTCATGGCTTCTTTATCTAATTGTTGTGCCGACACCGGTACTCCTTGCTGACATTTTTTCCGGCGTGCGGATAGGAAGGGAACGTCGGAACGTTCGTGAGGAAGGCAGTTACTGGCGCAACGGGAGTATCTTTCGAACCGCCATTTTCTGTCAAGGGTATTTTTGTACTTTTTTTACGTTCGCTCCCTGCGCTTCGCCGTTCTACGCCCGGTTTTCGCCTGTCCTTCCGGCCAGTTGTCTTCCTTTCCTCCGCATTTCCCACGAATTCTTGTACCTGTGCCCTCCTCCTACCGCACCCCTTGTGGTCCCTGTTCAATCCTTCGCTTTTGTAGTGGCGGGTCTTTCACGCATTTTGTGTCCCGGCGCATTCTGCCGGGAAGACCCGTTCTTTGCACTTTGCTGCGGCGAGCAGCCGATGGAGTTGTCATGACGGTTTCCGGGTTGGGTCGGGCTCGGGCGGATCAGTGGAGTAGGTGACGCCAGCTTCTCGCTCGGCGGCGATGGCGGGCAGCGTGCGCAGAAGCAGGCTGCTGATGTAGGCGAGGACGGTGGCGCGACGAGAGGAGATGCGGTTCTTACCGACAAGCCAGTAGAGGCTGCGCAGAGAATAGTTGATGCCCTGAGCAGTTTGGAAGTCTTGGGAATCCCGGAAGAGGATGCCGGCGACGTCGGCTCGTTCCTTTTGTTTTAGCTCGGCATGATGACTCGCGCAGAGGCCGGACTGCGCGTCGGAGATGGCGAGACGGCATTGGCGGCCCGAGGCGGTACGATGGGTACAACGGATCGTTTGCACGGCTGGTTTAACGACTGCTAGTTTCATTTTGTTCCTCGATTTGAGGGGCAGGGTACCCCACCTCTCCCGTGTTTTTGCGAAAGAGTGCGGAATTGCATGAAAAGAAAAGAGTTGCGTTTTGGGGAGTGCAAAAAATTGCAAAAAAGAGCAAAAGAGTGCGGAAGAGTTTGAAACGAAAGGACTTAGGGGCTGGTGACGGGTGATTCGTGACTGCTGAAGTCTCGTCAAACAAAAGGCGGAAGAAAA
>Ga0153915_10000964_pt1 | contig 26623 bp, 12 predicted proteins | sample Opewatmetagenome_2_FD_107003 | JGI IMG/M metagenome (GOLD analysis project Ga0153915, IMG submission 107003) | Freshwater wetland microbial communities from Ohio, USA - Open water 3 Core 3 Depth 3 metaG | ecosystem: Environmental > Aquatic > Freshwater > Wetlands | place: USA: Ohio, Lake Erie...
CTCGTTTGAGAAGAGATAAGGGTAAAGACCTTTAATACCTTCGGTCCTATGACTGTCCATTCGTCATCTGTGCATCCCAGCTTCTGTTTGAGGGCCTGGGTTATAACGGTCTGCATCTGTCCTGCCTGACCCTGGCCGGACATTTGTCCGAAACCCTGCTGGCCGCCCGGGCCCTGTTGCATTTGGCCTCCGGTTGGGGCGCCCTGTTGACCCGTTTGACTGTTCTGCGCCATTTGGGTCTGATCGGCGACTCCGCCGGGCGGTTGAGAAAAGGCCGGAACTGCTGCTATTGCCGAAAAAAGCAATAAAGGAATAAAAAATCTGAAAACACGTCTGGACTCGATCATCGACAATCTCCTTTCATATGGTTGAAGTGTTCATGGAAAAAGGCAGCTTTGTTCTGTCTTTTCCCATGATTTTTATGAAGGTATAACAGGCGGACAAATCATTTTTATGGCACATCCGGCTGGGATATTTTAACTGTCCCGCTTTCCTTGGCCTTCCGGTATTTTTCCAACTGTTCTTTGGTAAGGATATTGGAGAGATTCTTTTCAATAGATTTTTCTATTTCCAGCAAATTATTTTTCAAGGGATCGGAATTAAGTTGCTCCTGTCGGTATTTTTCCAGCACTTTTTTTCGTTCTTTGGAGCTTTCTTCCATTATTGATTTGATCTTTTCCTCTTGCTCCTGGGAGAGACTCAACTGGTTTTTCAATTCGCCAAAAAGCCGCATATAGCCTTTCTGGGAACGAGCCGAATCAGGCCCCTCCCCTTTAGGCAGATTCGAATCAGGAGTTACTGTTAAAAGATTTTGCTCAGGCGCTCCTTGTCGAGGCGCTTGTTCGGGTGTTGCCTGTGGAGGACTCAGCTCCGGAGTCCCCTGTGGACGAGACTGGTCAGGCGTTTTTTGTGTATGGGACTGCCCGCTGGGGAACCGGTCATGAACGTCTTTCATCCTCTTAATCAGTATATCCAGTTTGCTCTTTTGTTCATCTGTCAACTTCTCTTTTATAGAGGTAAAGGTATCTTCATTGATCTTCTCTATCTCAGGGAGATTCTTGCGGCCAATGGCTAATATCTTTTCCTGAGATTCCTTTATTATCTTTTCGAATTCGCCTCTTTGCTCATTAGTCAAATTAAGTTCATCTGAAAACCTCCCTAATACTATCTGAACCCTTTCAGATACAGGGGGGCCTCCTGCTTCAAATTTTTCAACACGTTTTTTATAATAGATTCCGGTGCCAAGAGATCCCGCCATCACACCAACAAAAAATACAAGTATTACACCGGAAGCTAATTTTAATTTATTCATAATATCCTCATGATCCGCTATACATCGCCAGCGTGACTAGATCCGCTGAATTGCTCACAAACGACTTGGTAAACTCATAGTCCGAATAAAAATCCATCTTAAACAATGCAAGACCCAGCAACCCGATCAGTACAAATGCAACAGGAGTCAGTTTCCATACGAATTGCTGAAAAAGCTCAAAATAACCCGCTTTAGTGTAACAGGGGTCCATACTTAGGATATGCCCCATCACCCTGGTCTGCCACATCTCCCCTACTTCGACCTTCTCTTTTTCATAATAAGCTGTAGTCAGAGTTTTTATTATTTTTGTAAACTGATTTTCATTAATGGACTTCATGGTCACCTCCTGCTACCTTTTTATGGTTCCTTTAAGAAGCTTCCGAAGCTTGTTACGGGATCGGAAGGCCCTTACCTTAACATTAGCGATACTCCAACCCAAAAGATCAGATGCCTCTTTACCGGATAAACCCTCAAGATATATCAACTCCAGGACCAGTCTATCTTCGGCGCTCAGCTTTCCAAGCGCCCAATCGAGTAATTCCGTTGCCTCTTTCTGAGCATCAACAGAACTGGAAGGCATCTCCGGTTGATCAGATATCACTTCCTCCAGCCATTTCTGATGCTTTTCAGTAAGCTCGCTCATTGATACTTCTTTGTTTCTGTATGCTTTCCGCCAATAATCGTAACAGGTCCTAACTGTAATCGAAGACAGCCATTGTTTGAAATCCCCCGAATTCTTAAATCCCGACAATGACTGAAAGGCCCGAATAAATGCCTCTTGCGCCATCTCCTCTACTTCGGAGTAAGGCACATGTTTTTTCACGATTTTCAAGACAAGATCCTTATATCTCGACATAAGAGATTCGAAGGAATTCACCTTCCCTTCAAGGACCTGACTGACGATTTCGGAATCACTGAACATGATAGGCTTACTCTTTCATCGATTTTGGTCTGTTTCAGATTTACTCGTCTATTTTATCAAAAATAATCAGCGAGAGAAAACAATATATTCTGAGAACTTGATTTTCAGTCATAGCAATTATATCGCTTAACCAATTCGCCTATCAATAAGGTTCAATTACTTCAACTCGACCGAAATTCCGCCATTATTAACTTTCATTGTTGTTTCCTGAAAAGCCCTTCAAGCCCATTTCAAACCGATCTTTTAAAATATCCTTGAAAGATATAGTTCCCTTTAGGCATTGCTTTTCAAAAAACCTTTGGTTCATCGACCTATACCACTATTTTCCTTTGTTAAAGTCGCAAGCTGCCGGTAAAAGGTTACATAAAAAACATGGATTTTTTAGCCCTGACAGAAAGAAGATAAAAATAATAATCTTCTGCAGCCCAAAGTGATGCCTTTTTCTGAATTTTATATGGGAAATATTTTCCCGTCTTGAAATTTCGGGTTCTTTTTATAGGCATTTTTTTCCCCGGCAGGTTTTAAGCGCGTTATAAAATTCTAAATTTCAAAATCCATCTGTTCTCCGGGATTCTTTTTTTAATTGTTTCTTAAGCGACAAATAAATTACATCGCCATAGTGATCGAATGTCAAAATTTTGCCGACATGATTATTAATCCTTTCAGGAAATCCAAACCAAAATCAAGGCATGATCTTGCTATGAAAAAATCCTTTCAAAAATGTAAGCTTTTCTCCCTTTTTAAACAGCAAATCTAGGCGACTCGGCAACATGACTGGAGAAAACTAATGTTAATAAATTTATTAAAAAAAATTTTAATTTATGCCTTGATAATTTTACCGGAAAAATTTATTGTAACCGGCTTGTAACAGACTGCCGCAGATAATTAAGTATTACGGGAGGCAGGGAAGGGCCATTGAAGCACTTCTCAGACCGCAGGTACATTGCAGAATTAAAAATTTCTGACTTCCCGTTTTATCTTTTTTTGTAACTTAATGACGACAAAATATTTTAAGACAGCGGCGTTTGAAAAAATTATTTGGCATGGGTGTTGCTTGAAGGTCTAAATTAATCCCCGATGAGGTTCATCTTTAGAGATTGCCGCAACGGGGACGCTCAAACAGTTTTAGGCAGGAAAAAAGGCAGGACCTAACACGAGACTTTGGCGGGTCAAGGTGTTAGGCCCTGCGGGGTGAGCGGGCCTTTCGACACGCCCATTGTTATTCTAGTTCTATTAAGCTGCGTTGTCAATAGCTCATCACAATTTTTCCATTTTTTAAACCTCTACATTTAATAATAATTTGCCTGATCTTTGATCTCAGCGACATAAAGCCTCCATAAGCTGCGATCATTTAATCAGCGCCGCCTTTGTGCCGCACAGGTAAATTAAACCCGCCTATAAAGGAGAATGAAAAAATGTCAATAGCAGCCCTCACTACTTACGCATCAGACACAACCTCAACCAGCAGTTCAACAACTACAAGCTCGGCCTATGACCTGACCTCGAGTGATTTCATGACGCTCCTCTTAACCCAGCTTGAGAATCAGGACCCCACCGATCCGACGGATATGGATCAATTCACCTCACAGTTGTGCAGCCTGAATCAGCTTCAACAGGCGACCGAAACCAATGGGTATCTGGAAGAACTGGTCTCCTCATCATCAAGCTCAGATGCCGTCAGCTATATCGGAAAGACCATCACCTATGAGGATGACAGCCTCTCTGTTTCCGACGGAACGGCAGACGCCCTGACATTCAACCTGGCGGATGACGCGAGCGATGTAACCATAACCATCTATGACTCTGACGGAGACGCAGTAACATCCATGTCTCTTTCGGACGTCTCATCGGGGACAAGCACCTATTCATGGGACGGAACCGATTCCAGCGGAGACACCGTTGAAGACGGGGATTACACCTATGAAGTTACTGCCACAGACAGTTCCGGCGACAGTGTTACGGCAACAACTTATTCCACGGCCTCAGTGACCGGCCTTGTTTACGAGGACGGGACGCCCTATCTCATCGCGGACGGAGAGGAGATTTCGCTGGATGACGTAACCGGGGTTTATCAATCCTGATCCTAATTATCTTAATCGGCGTCTTCGCGCCGGAAAGGGATTATCTATTATGATGCAATCATTGAGCACCGCCGTAAGCGGCCTTAGCGCATTTTCACAGGAGATATCCGTAATCTCCAATAACGTAGCCAACAGCGAAACCGACAGCTATAAATCCAGCGATGTCTCCTTCGCAGATCTTTTAAGTTCAAGCCTTTCAGGGGCATCGGGGACTTCAACTGGGGCTGGAGTAACAGTAGGCGAGGTAAGCCAGACCTGGACCGAAGGGGATATCATCTCCACCGATATCTCAACAGACCTTGCCATCAACGGATCAGGCTTTTTTATAGTAAACGACGAGTCCACCGGCGAGACCTATTACACCAGGAACGGCGGCTTCAGCTTCGACGATGACGGGACCCTGATCATATCTGACACCGACTATGATGTCCAGGGTTATGCCATAGACGATAACGGAAACCTTGGGTCCCTAGGTGATATTACAGTCTCCTATGACGCATCCCCTGCGAGCGCCACGACAGAAATCTCAACGACAGCGAACCTGGACGCCGACGCCGAGACCGGCGACACCTATGATACCCCCATAACCGTCTATGACTCCCTTGGGAATGAACACTCCCTCACCATAACCTATACAAAGACGGCTGATAATACATGGACATATGCGGTATCGAGCGATGAATCCGGTTTGACTGTTACCGTTACTAATGGCGATGACGATACCGACACTACTACCAACACCCTCAACTTCGGCACAAGCGGCGCCCTACAATCAACCACCTCAGGCGACCCAGTAATCACTGTCACCGGGATCTCAGGGGCAGATGACATGACCATCTCATGGGACCTCTACGATGAAGGCACAACGACCACCAGCGGGACCACCACGACTACCACCTATCTGTCCAACAGCAGCATATCCCAATATGGCCTGGATTCCGCGCTCTATGATTCGGACCAGGACGGATATGCCTCCGGCTCCCTGTCCTCCATCGCCATCAGCGACAGCGGGGTCGTGACGGCAACCTACTCCAACGGTACGACAAAGGACCTCTTCCAGATCGCCCTTGCGGACTTCAACAACTACGACGGACTTATCGCTTCTTCGGGCGGTCTGTATTCGTCCTCCACCGAATCGGGCGATCCCATCATAGGCGTCCCGGGATCAGGCAGGTTCGGTGACATCGAGACGGAGAGCCTTGAGAGTTCGAACGTGGATCTGTCTTCGGAACTGGCAAACCTGATAACGGCGCAGAGGGCATATCAGGCATGTTCCAAGGTCTTTACTGCCAGTGACGAGCTCCTTCAAACCCTTATAAACATGTAAAGAGTCATAAAATATTCTTAACTACAAGAACGCTATTGTAAACAAAGGAAATCGGAACATGTCCTCAATATCCAGCGCGATGAATACCGCATTAAGCGCACTTCAGGCCCAGCAGATCCTGATTAATGTTGCCAACAGCAACATCGCAAACGCCAGCACGGACGGGTACTCCCGTGTGACCGCGGTGGCCAGCGCGACTAACACATCTTCAACTTCGTCCTCCTCTTACACGGGAACAGGGGTTGAGGTGACCAGCGTAAGCAGGGTCAGCGATTCCTACACCTTAAAGCAGCTTTGTTCGGCAAACGCGGATGCAGGTGAGTCGTCGGCGGAGCTGGAATACCTGGAAGATATTGAAGCCGTCTTTGACGAATCGGAAGGGTCAGGCCTAAGCGATGCATTAAGCGAGTTTTTCACCGCCTGGGAGGACCTGGCCAATGACCCTGCAGGATCAACGGAGAGATCCGTACTTGTATCAGATGCCCAGGGCCTGGCCTCCACTATTAATGAAATGTATGAAGACCTGGAGGATGTCCAGACAGGGATTGACGATGACATTTCTCAAACAGTTGATGACATAAACGGCATTACCGAACAGATCGCGGATCTTAACCAGAAGATCCTGCAGGCAACTGCCAGCGGGATCGACACCAGCACCTATGAAGATGAAAGGGATTCATTGCTGACCGAATTATCCTCCAAGGTAAAGGTCGCCTATTACGAGGATGACAGCGGACAGATTAATGTCCAGCTTTCAAACGGAAAATCCCTTGTTTCCGGTTCGACTTCTCATGACCTTGGGGTCACGACAAATGCCACGACCGGTCTTTCGGATGTTACATGGCTTGACAGCGACGGAGATGAGGTCGTCATAACCGGCAGCATTTCGGGCGGCGAACTCGGCGGGGAGCTTGATGCAAGGGATACAGTGCAGGACTATATGGACGACCTTGACGCCCTGGCCGCATCCCTGATCGAACAGGTTAATGCACTTCATGAGACAGGAATCGACGCTGACGGCAACGCCGGTGTCGCCTTTTTTACCGGGACAGGGGCGAGCGACATCGCGGTCAACGACAGCATAGTCAATGATGCGGACCTTGTGGCGGCAGCATCAAGCACAGATTCATCTGCGATAGCCGTTGCCATTGCAGGACTTGAGGATACAAAGGTCGCGATCAACGGTACAAGCGCCACATTTGAGGAATACTACACATCCCTTGTGAGCAAGATAGGCACAGAGGTTGAAAACACGACCTCTTCATCTGAGACGCAATCGGATCTTGTAACCTACTATGAAAACTATCGTGAATCGGTTTCCGGCGTCTCCACTGATGACGAACTGGCCAATATCGTCCTCTATCAAAACGTCTATGAGGCAGCGGCAAAGGTCATGTCCGTACTTGATGAACTTTTAGAGACAATGATCAACATATAAGAGGCATATTAATCTAATAATACTTTTCCCTTAATCTTTTGGAGGGGCAAATGAGGATAACAAATAAAATGATGATAAATAACTCCATATACTGGCTATCAAAACAGGCTGAAAGGCTAAGCGATGCGGAGATAGTATCGGCATCGGGCCAAGTGATAAATAAACCGTCCGATGACCCGGCTGGGGCGGCAAAGATCCTTGAATATCGCTCGGCTATTTCAAAATATGATCAATATCAGACAAACATAGATCAGGCCAACACCTATATCGAAACTGGTGAAAATGTCCTGGACTCGGTTGATTCACTCCTGGATGAGGCCATTGATTATGCCACCGAAATGGCATCCGGGGCAGGCGACTATACGGAGACCTACCTGTCTTCCATCAAAGATATCTATAACTCCATCATCGATCTGGCCAATACAACATACGGTTCAGATTATATGTACGGCGGGACCGATACAGACTCCACTCCATTTTCCGATGAGATCGCCCTTTCATCGGGGAGCGCCGACATAGGTTTTTATCTCGGTGACGATGCATCTACGGTAACCTTCACCATATACGATTCTGACGGAAACGAGTGCGGCACTTACACAACCTCAGGGACAGCAGGCAGCAACACCCTATCATGGGACGGGTCCGTCACCCTTGAGGACGGCACCACGACCACCTTGTCCGACGGCGATTACACCTTCGGCATCACAGCCTCTGACTCGTCGGGCAATGCCATTGCTTCATCATGCTACCAGGGCGATGACGGAGATAAGACCATGTATATCAGCGACTCAAGTACGATTAAGATCAACAGAACCGGCGGGGAGATCTTTACAGAGGCACTGAGCGCCATCTCGCAATTAATAGCCGGGCTTGAGACCGGGGATGATGAAACAATTGAGTCCTGCGCCTCGGCAGCAACCGAATCCTTGGACACGGCCTTAGACAATATCAAAACCGAACGCGTTGCCCTTTCCAATATCTATGCATCCCTGGATGTCTCCAGCGACAGGGTCGATGCCCTTTCCGAGCTTCTCTCGGAAAAACTGTCCGCAATTGAAACAGGGGACACTACAGAGGCCGCAGTTGAACTGAGCGCCCAGGAGACCGCCTACGAGATTGCCACTGAGGCGGCCGCCAAGATCCTCAATCTGCCCAAGCTCTCGGACTACATCTAGGCAATAAAATTTTAACAAAAATTGAAAGACTTAAGGAAAGGCGGTGTTATTATGTTAGGAAGCAAATTAAACGCTTACAAAAAGATAATAAAGCTCTATGAGTCTCCCCGGGAAACAGAGGCGAGGGTGCTTACCCAGGGGGCTGTCAGGCTTAAGAGGTGTCTCGATGATCTGGAAGAAAATGGCATGCACCGAATGCTTTATGATGCCTTGAGATACAATCAAAAAATATGGACTATCTTTCAGTCTGAACTCTCTAAGAAAGACAATCAACAGCCCATGGATATAAGAAAAAATCTTTTAACCCTGAGTGTCTTCATAAACAAACAAATCCGGTCGGCAATGGCAGACCCTTCGCCGGAAACGGTGAACTCAATTATAGATATAAACATGAGCATTGCCCAGGGCTTGGGGATGACTCCTACTGATAATTCAATGAAGAATGTGTAATCATATAGGCAGGGTTAGGGCAGGGGTTGACATGACATCTATTGTGATACTTGTATACAACCAGATTGACTATACTAAAAAATGTCTTGAAAGCATTTTCAGGCACACAAAAAAACCTTTTGAACTGATTATAGTTGATAATGGCTCCACAGACGGCACCGACGCCTATCTGGGGGCTTTGGCTGACAGTAAAAAAAATGATGTACGAATCCATCTCATCAGGAACAAGGAAAATCTCGGATTCGCGGCAGGCAACAATCAGGGAATTGCTGCTGCACTGGGGGAATACATCCTTCTTTTAAACAATGACACCATAGTGACTGACGGCTGGCTTGAACTAATGGTTGCCTGTGCTGAATCGCACCCGAATGCCGGTATTGTTGGACCTATGTCAAACTGTATAGCCCCCCCGCAGCTAATACGCAATGTTGGCTATAATACGCAGACGGCTGCAGGTCTGAATAAATTTGCCATTCGGTTTGCCGGAAAAAATAAAGGACGCGCAACACAGATAATAAGGGTTATCGGGTTCTGTATGCTTATCAAACGCGAGGTCGTTGACAGGATAGGCGGATTAGACGATTGTTTCGGGAAGGGCAATTTCGAAGACGATGACTTCTGCATCAGGGCCGCTCTTGCCGGGTTTGAATCCTGGATCGCCGAGGACTGTTTTATCCATCACTTTGGAAGTAGGACCTTTGCCGGGGCAAAGATAGATTTTAAGGCTATTTTAGAAAAGAACTGGGAGATATTTAAAGAAAAATGGGGGTTTCCAAAAACACTCCCCTATGGATCAGGTTATCGCCTTGACGAGCTTAATTCAAGAACGTTTGATCCGGCTAAACATTATGTCCCGTTGCCTGAATCAGCCTTTAAGAGAACTGCACCGCAACCAAAAACCGCGGAGACTGAAGAAAACAGAAAGGCACCAATCCTTGAAAATAATATCTCCAGGATTTTAAATCATGCTCAAAGTCAGGCTTATAAGGGCCAGGTTGACAAGGCCCTTAAAACCCTTTTTAAGGGTATACGGATATCCAGGGATGATAAAAGGTTATATTATTCCCTGGCAGAGATCCTGATTAACGAAAAACAATATAATGCCGCACTTGAAATCCTTGGCAGGGTTCCCTCCTCTGCGGAAGAATTGAAAAAACTTCAACTCACCGGTTATTGCAAAGAGGCGCTTGGCCAGGATGATGAGGCTGAGGAATGCGCAAACAAAATGCTTGCCCTTGACAATAATTCTGCTCCCGCATTCTACATAAAAGGCAAACTGACATTCAAAAAGGGCCTCATCAGGGAATCCGAAGGATATCTTCTGCAGGCCATAAAGGCGAATGAAGGCTTTGGTACAGCCTATTCTTGTCTGGGTCTATTAAAAAAGAAGGCCGGCCTTGATAATGAGGCCCAGGATCTCCTGGAGAAGGGTTTCATCCTTGCGCCCACCAATCACGAGGTCCTCAGTCACTACCATAAGGAGGTCGGGGCGCAAAGGGCCTTTGAGCGGGCCGAGCGCATCTTTAAGGATGCCCTTGGGTCTTATCCTAAACACAGATTAATCCATTTTAAGGTCATCGATCTCCTCCTGCAACAGGCAAAATTCGAAGAGGCCATGGACGAGATTGAAAAGGCGATAGTTGAATATGGCCCTGACGACGGCATGATCGCCGCGGCCCTCAGCGTTCGAAAGAGGCTGGGACCAAAGGATATAAAAAATCTTTCCGGAAAAAAGGGCGCTGTTTCCCTTTGCATGATAGTAAAGGATGAGGAAGATAATATTGGAAAATGCCTCCTGAACCTCAAACCCTTGGCTGATGAGATGATCATTGTTGATACCGGGTCATCGGACAGGACTAAAGCCCTGGCGGAGATATTCGGCGCAAAGCTTTATGACTTTGAATGGAACAACGATTTTTCCGCAGCCAGGAATTATTCCCTTTCAAAGGCCACGGGCGACTGGATACTTGTCATGGATGCGGATGAGATCATCTCCCCCAACGATTTTGACGCAATAAAAAAGATCGTCAAGGCAAAAAAACCAAAGGCATTTTCCTTTGTAACAAGAAATTATACAAACATGCCAAACATAATAGGCACAAGGCCCAATGACGGGACATATAAAGACCTGGAGATGGGATGTGGCTGGACACCCAGTGGAAAGATACGACTCTTCAAAAACGGCCTTAATATAAGATTCGAGTACCCTGTCCATGAGGCAGTCGAACCATTTCTGAAACATAAGGGCATTAAGACAGATAAATGCCCTGTCCCGATCCATCATTACGGCAAATTAAACAGGACCAAAGATCTGCAAAAAGGTGAAGGCTATTACCATCTGGGCATTAAAAAACTTGAGGAGTCCCCGCGGAATGCAAAGGCAATCTTTGAACTGGCTGTCCAGGCAGGCGGTTTGAAAAAATGGGAAGAAGCCATTATGTTGTGGAAAAAATACATTACACTGTCTTCCGACAACCCAACGGCCTTTCTTAACTTAGGAACAGCATATCTACACCTTGGAAGATTTGTAGAGGCAACAGAATCGACAAAGAGGGCGATGGAAATTAAGCCGGACATGAATGATGCTGTCAGTAATTATGCCACTATTCAGATTTATCATGGCAAGGCTGAAACATCTATCCCTCTGCTTGAGGGCCTTAAAAAAAATTCTCCTCATGACCCGGCTGTTCTTTTTAAACTTGCCGTTGCCTATGTCTGCACAGAAAAAAAGGAGGACGCCTTAAGGCTGATTGAAGGATTAAAAAAGACAGCCCTGAGCCCTGACCTGATACTGTCTTTTCGCACTATTGCAAAGGAATTTATTTCCTATCGGCTGGTTCAATATGCTGCATCAATGATTGAAACAATCGAAATGATGCTTATTGAGTCATTTCCGAATCAATCCGCATTAAACAAGGGCTTTGAACCTGCCGTTGTTAAAGAAACCTATCAGGATCCACCTGTCCAAGTCCCGGGGTTCAATGCGTAGCAGCTCTTCAGCCTGAAAAGAAGGCCAGGTTATCATCCCTTTATAGATTTCTCTCCGCGAGAAAGGATGGCCTCTTCATCCTTGATAAGCTTCTTTCCTGCCTTCAGGGCAGCATAATATCGCCCTCCTATGACATGCTCATTGATTTCATTGATCACGGGTTTTAAACTCGGGGCTGCCTGGACAATATCACGAATAAGCTCCCAGTATCTGCCCTGGTAGGAAACCCTGTTCTCCTGGTCCAGATACATCAGTTGTATTACAAAATATATCCTGCGGCCAGGAGAGGTCGCGTCTTCATCCTTTAAGATATCCTTTTTTCTTAAGATGGGGACATTGTTTTCTATTGTCAGGTTTGCGGTGGAGCTCCCGTTGGTTATGGCTGCCCCTGCAAGAATCATCCGTTCATGGGGCTTTAATGTGATCTTAAGCGACATATCTTCTCCTTTTTAGATTCTTTGTGCATCAATGAGTTTCGCGATATCCGGGTTTGCCGGTTGCGCCTGTTTAACTATCTCCGGCAGGGTCGGTTTTATGAGGTCAAATCGCCCCGCTTCCGTTGCTGCCTGCAAGAGATTTGCCAGGACTCCGCTGTCTTTGGGGTTGAGACTAAGAGCTGTCTGAAAGGTGTTTATGGCCGAGACCGCTTCGCCGATCTGCCACTGTATCACGCCGAGGTTGTTCAGCGCCTCAAAATCGGTCCTGACAAGGCGGAAGACCCGTTCAAAAATCTTTGCCGCAGCGCGTGCATCGCCATTGGACAACCGCTCTTCTCCCCATTCAACAAGTTTGGCCCTTTGCTGTTCTTTTGTCAAATGGATACTGTACCCGTTGCCATTGAACTCAACAATGTCCTTCCATTTGTCGGCGAAGTGACGGCGATTGTCTTGCATGGTTAGTTGACAATCGACGGCATTTCCGTTGAACGGCATACTGGCGTTATTGTGGATGAAGACATCCCGGGCAATAACGTTCTTATAATCTGCAATGGATGATCTCAGACACAGGTCATCTATCTCGAATCCCTTCATGATATCTCTTTCATCCAGACCGCCGATAACATCGATTACAGCTTTCTTGATGAGAAGGCAGAAACCCTCAAGCCTCATGCTCTCCGTTATTTTGCCTGAGTTCCTGGCTGCGAAATTTCTTGCGAATTTCTGCATTGCCGTCATATTTTTTCCATAAAGCGCCTCCTGTACCTGCTGTGGACCCGATACTGCATTGCTCATGGGGCCCGCCATGCCCACGTCCGGATGTTTTTCCAAATGGGAGAATAGATGGTTGAGCCAATGTTTTGTAACCACCACATTGTTATTCAGAAGTAGGGCGTAATCGCCCTTGGCCGCCGCGATCCCCTGGTTATTGCCGCCGGCAAACCCTCGATTATCTTCATTGAGGATAAGGGTGCATTTGCTGTCTATGTTTGCATATTCTTTCAGAAAGGCACGCGTACCATCTGTGGATCCGTTATCAACGAGGATGAGTTCATATGGAACAGATGTGTTTTTCTCGATGCTCTGGAGACATCGCTTTGTGTATTCAATCTGGTTGAAGCACAGGATGATGATGGAAGTCACTGGTGATCTTGTGAGCTGGGAGGGTTTGAACCAGTCCATGCCCCACAGTTCTTGGCTGGATGGGACTTGTCCCTTGCCGTAATAGGCCTCAAGTTTTTCATAGAGCTTGTCTTGACACTCCTGCGTGATCCGACAGTTCTTTTCGGGCAAAACGGTGGAAAAGCTCTTCTGCCCCTGGTGAAAGATGAACACATCCGTAGCCACGGCCAGTTTGTAGCCTTTTTGACCGAGCCGCCAGGAGTATTCGAGGTCCTCGATGCCCAGGAAAAAGTCTTCATCAAGCAGACCAATGTCATCCATAACCGAGCGTTTAATCATCATGCAGAATCCGATCAGGAGTTTCGTTTCGACGCTGTGATTTTTGTTCCAGGCGTAGAAGTTCTTGGCAATCTCATTAATGTCTGCCTTTTCAAGATTAGATTTCCTATATAGCTCATGCTTCTGAAGACCGGCAACATAGTTTGAAACGGGGCCTACCGCGCCGACTCCATTCTTGAAGTGCAGCAGCATGCGCCATGCCCAGTCTGTTGTAACTGCAGTGTCAGGATTAAGAAGAACTATATATTCGCCGCTTGCCCTTTGTATTCCCTGGTTGCATGCCTTTGAAAAACCGATATTTTCATCATTTATGATTACATGGACTCCCTTAAGGTCTCTAAGGCAATCCTTTGTCCCATCAGTGGAATTATTGTCGATAATAAATACTTCATATGGTAAATTTGTCCCGGCTTGTATCGACGATAGACACCGGCCAATATCCGACAGGGAGTTATAGGTGACAATAATGATGCTTATGATCCTTTTACACAAGTCTTCATGGTACTCCCGTTTCGTTTGGTCTATGGGAGATCTGCGGAAGCCGTCATCGAATAGATATTTTTCATAATCCGACGGCATCCTGTCGCGCCAGCGTTCAAAAAGAAGTTTCCGGTTCTCATCCATCTTGTCTTCTCTTCCAATGGACTGTCCTTCAAAATGGGTGAGCATGCTGCGGGGATTATAGAAGACCCTTTTGCCGGTTGCTCGCACCGATAGGCACAAATCGATGTCTTCACATCCATTTACATATCCCTCATGGAAAGCTCCTGCAGTGAAGAAGATGTCCTTACGGATCAACATGCAGGCTGCCGTTACCACATTTAAATCCCGTGGCTTGTTGGCAGGGAGGAAAGCAGATGGACTATGGGAATACAGGTGTGAGAGTACCGGCAGCATGGCGACACCGGCATGCTGGATCGTATTATCAGGGAATAAAAGTCTGCTGCCGACGATGCCCACATCCTTCCAGGCGTCGGCAACATCAATAAGCTCTGTAAGCCAGTTTTTATGCGGTATTGTATCATTGTTGAGGAAGACAAGATATTCAGAAGCTGCGGACCGGGCGCCCTGATTGCATGCTTTTGAAAAACCCAGATTCATGTCGTTATGAATCACTTTTAATTTTCCATCCAGGGAATGAAGATATTCTTTTGTTGCGTCTGTCGAGCCATTATCAACAATTATAAGTTCGTAGAGACCAGATGGAGTGTTGCAGGAAATTGCATCGATACATTTTTTAGTAAATTCAAGTTTATTGAAAACAGGAATTATAATCGTTACCTTAGTTTTTGGCAGGGCGCTATAATGAACATTTCCAATGTCCGAACTTCCCAGGATATTATTATATGCCTGCATCCATAGGTGAGAATTTTTTTCGATGGTATGCTCGGCAAGGACCTCTTTATAGGCTGCATCTGCAATCCTTTCCCGTTTGGCCTTATCGAGAATGAGATCCTGAATGGCTTTGTGCCATTGATCGGCGTTGTTATTAACCAGTATCCCAGTTTCATTATCTTTTATTGATGTGCAGTATTCACCAACATTCGAATAAATGCCGGGGATCCCGCATGCTGAGTATTCGAGCCATTTGATATGGGATTTAGCCTGATTAAATGCATTGTCCTCCAATGGTATGATAGCAAAATCAATAGGCGTGCTGCTAAGGATTTTTGCATATGTGGCATAATCAGGAGTGAATTCTGCAAGCACCTTTACCTGGGGATAGTGTCGCAACTGCTCAACGGTATTGCCCCAAAAGAGAAACATAACGTTATCGTCGAACTCTTTGAGCACCTTTTCTATAACATCTTCGATCATTCGCAGATCATCAGAATGGGTCAGTGTTCCGCTAAATAGAATACGCACCGGTGAGGGTGCAATGTCATGATGGGTGACATTTCCCCATAATTGAATATCGAGACTGTTCGGGATGACGACAATATTATTATTCAAGTTGTTATAGTATGTCTTTAATCGTTCTGTTGATACAGTTACAAGGTCAGCCTTCATTATGTAGGCATTAATGAGCGGACTTATTTTTCTGCAGGACTCATAGTTGATATGAGATGGTTGGATCTTAGCAATGGCATCATCCAGTTCGAACACGATCTTTTGTCTCGATCTATCGATGCATTTTATCAACTCCTCATATGGCATCAGTGCAGCAAAATCGCGCTGGACAATGATAATATCGCATTTTGCAAGTGATTCTAGATTCAGGTGAAAATTGTTTTCAACAATATGGCTTAGTTGAAATAGTTCGATAGAGCCATTCATCTGTAGAGAGGTAAGGGGGGAGTGCAAACGGATATATGGGCAAGCAGAAGAATGAGGCCCAAGGCTTAAAAAGCCTATTTTCAATTTATTGCATCCAGTAACGATGCTCTCCTTCTCATCCTTTTTATAATAAGTTTCTACGAACGAGGATCCTATATAGAGAGGCCGTAGGCCACTCCTGTATGCTTCAAAGTTTCTAGTGAATATCCCACCTATCGCTGTATTTTTTCGTCGCTGCTCGTCCTTCCATATGCGATATTCCTCATCCACTTTTTCCTCTACCCCGTCCTTGGCTGAAAAGGTGACGAGGTCTATTATTGCTGCTTTGCCTGCGGGCAAATGGATGCCAATATTTTCATCCTCCATGTATATATTCATAAGACCGGCGAGCAAAATCCTGCTGCCATAATCAGCATCTTCCTCACTGTATAAACCGTAATCCTCGCACCAGTATCCCAGAATACTTTCTGTCCGTTTTGGGATTAGAATGCAAGCCCCCCCAAGGTTCCCTTGGTTCTTGATGCGCACCCGCAGACTACCGAGTGAAACAAGGGGAAAGGAGACTGGTTCAAAATTATATGCAACGGCGCCCGCTTTTGGGATACCCTCAACAACTCTCACCATATCAGAAAGCCACATTTTCTTTTTTATAACGATGTCATTGTCAAGTTTAAGATAATATTCAGCTTCTGGCTCCATGCTCCAGGCAAGATTCGAAGCCTTGGCCACACCTACGTTTTTGTCGAGCAATATCAGGTTTTTTATAATTCCTTTTGTCTTTAGTTCCTGCAAGTATTCCTTTGTGCCATCCTGACTATTATTATCTACAACAGTCAGGATATATGGAAAATCAGTATGTTCTATCAGTGCATCAATCGATTGCCTTGTAAACTCGATACGGTTATAAGTCACCATACAAATATTCACATATTTATTTATTGGCCTGCCAAAATGTCTCCCTGCAAGGTCATCATACATTTCTGTTGTCAGCTTTTCAGTCCCAATTTTACCTACTGCATCAACAAATGCGTTAAATGCATCTCGATAACCCCTATCGACCCCGTTATAAATCGACATATTATATGATGCATAAACCCCTTCGAGCCAATTTGTGGGATGCTTGATATGCAGGCAAAGTCCATTGATATAAAGAATTTTTCCTTTCGAATGGAACATCATTATTGAAGCATACGCGTCGTCCCAAGCACGCTCTCCTAATATATATGGATGAAACCGGATTTTATTACGTAGCCACCAACCAACATTGCAGAAAAAAACATCGAATCCGCAATATTCCAAGTAGCCTGGAATATTCTCGGATGCCTTATTAAAACTATCTAATTCGTTACGAGATACAATAATCGTTTCAGCGCCCTCGTTAATTAGTTTAAAGACTGTTTTCACCAATTCCGGAGTGATAATGATATCATTGTTCGCGTATGCGAACCATTCGGCGCCATTTTGTTCAGCCCATTCAGAAGCAAGATTAAATATTTCATTTACAAATGGCTTTCGCTTGCCTTCAACTTTCAATTTGACATTGGCACTCTGTTTAAGCGCAGGAAGTACATTCCATTGCTCAGGTGTAATTATTTCATTCTCATAACATATGTTAAGAGGGACAATATTCAAACTCCTTACCTTATCGATGCTTTCTATACATAGCTGTTGTCGATGACGCCAATTATGGTCATCTGTCGGCACAAGATTTACCGCTAATACAATATTGGTCTTTCCTATACTTTCCTGACCGTCAATCAAACTTCCATTAGTAATCTGCTTGACATCCGGAGGTACAACACCTTTTTTGCTGATTCCGCAAGGGAGGAAGAATAATGGCCGAAGTCTGCCTTCACTATTTCCAAGGAAGTTGTATTTGAGTCCGAAAGATTCAAAAAGCCAATTATAATATTCAAGGGTGTCAATTTTCGGATGAGCATGGCCCTCAAAAAAAATACCCTTCCGGGTCTTTTTAATAATGTAGCTGAATAATTTATCCCGCTGGGTCAACTCTTTTGTTCGGTATACAGAGAAGAAAAATGAATAATCGGCAGGAGCCGGAAAAATCTTATCGATTGCCTCGTCGAATTGCTTATCATTGAAATCAATATTCAGATATGTCAAGTTATCAAATCCGGCAAGTTTGTTAATATCAACGGCCAACTGATGCGTACTTGGCATACCTTCAATTCCAATGACCTGACGGGCCCCAGCCAGTACGGCTTTCAGACTGGCGTGGCCAATATTACATCCGAAGTCCATCACTACTTGGTCCCTGAGCAGACTCATATCTATGAGTTCAAAACGTTTTAGGGTCCTCTCCCCCTTAATTCCAACAAGTGGAATAGACTGGTGCTTATCAAACCAACTCAGTGAGCCGATTTCCTCGTGTATCTTGACAAGCGGCGCTTTGCAGAGAAGTTGTGGATATTCGTCTTCCAGGATCAGGAGACGTATGGTAATGTTCCGCTGGTGACAGAGTGCGGCAGCCGTAATCCTTAGCGCCCCGTCCATCATGTAGATGGCTTTAGGTTCAACAGCGGCGCCTGCCTTATTTAAAACCGCTCCACTGACATAAAGAGGTCGCCCCATGTCCAGACCTGATGCCATGAGCTCTTTATACGAGTAGATAATAGCCTTCCTCTCTTTTGTTTCTCCACGAGCTAAATCCGGGCTGATGTCCTCAAGTGTATCGGGCTTAAGCTCGTCGAAATAGCCGCCGGCTGCTGATGATATTTCGCATTCGATATTAATCCCGATCACCGTGAGCCAGAAGTTGCCCGTCGGAGAAAATTTCCGCCCTACTTTGTTTGATAAGATATGCCAAAGGATTGACTCAGCTGCGGGGAATCCATTACCGAAATCTTTGATCTCATAGTGCTTGAGGCTTTCATAGGAAGAATAAGTGTTGCCCATGATCCTGAGTGGTTTGACCGAGATATTCTTATTGGTGTTTTCTGATGCAGGCTGAAAATATGCAGCAATCGCGTCGTTATCCATAAATGGAGACTGGATGAATTGTTGCTTGCTATGCTCTTTGTCCTCACATGGACCTGTATTCTTGTTTGAAGATACAGTGGCATCCAAAGTTGATGTTCCACCCACCTTTTCAGCCTCATGAAAAGAAGGCTCGCCAGCCGTATCCCGTGTATTAATACTGTCCAGGAAATTTTGGATTTCAACATTCTTAGGGTCAAGATCGAGTATTCTGCTAAAAATGGCCTTGACCGCCTTCAAGTCTTTGGCTTGGATCGCTATCTGCCCCAATGCGATAAGGGACTCAATATCCTCAGGTTGTGCTTTAAGTGCCTTCCCATATATTTCGATTGCGTCTTTGGTACGACCCATTACGGCATGGTAAAAATGAGCCAGATTTTTTAAAAAGTCTGCATTGTTCGGTTGATTTTTTACTGCAGCTTCAAGATTCCAGAGGGCTTTTTCCTTTTTTCCAAGCTTATGATACAGTCTCCCAAGTTTATTCATGGCTTCTGGAAAATTATTCTGAAGTTCAAGGGCACGGGAGAATGATGATTCTGCTCCTTTAAAATCATTGTCTGAAAACAGTTTTTCTCCTCGTCTGATTAATTCAGCAGCAGCCCCTTTGAGGAAGTTTGTTTGTGCTGTTCTATCCATTGATCTCAGTTTGTTCCACAGGTCTGATGTCTCCGGATTAATTTCTCCAACCGGAATTATATCAACATCTGCCACATTCAGGTAGTTATGAAAGGATTGCCATTGAGGATATCCTGGTTTCTGTTCCCATAAGGAATATCCTTGCACAAATATCCTTGGTTTATCAGAGGATTTTTCAAGTGTCTGTTTAATCGCCTCGGTCATAACCTCCAGATTAATATCCTTTACACAGTGAACTCTGCTGTACTTGCACCTCCAGTTACAGTAATAGCAATCTAACGGCAGGCAGACAATGGAGGTCAGGGGGGAGTAGGGCATGAACCGCCCGAAATGACCCCCGCCAAGGATAACCACGTTAGGCGTTCCCACGGCACAGGCAATATGAGCGGTACCTGTATCAGCACCTATCCCAAGGCGGCAACGTTTCAATATAGCTGCTGTCTGACGCAGAGTCGTTTTTCCCGTCAGGTTAATGGCTTTGACGCCAAGATCCTCGATAATTTTTTGATTTATCTCTCTATCAGAGATGGAGCCAAGAGCTACCACTTGCATCTCTTTGTCTCTCAATGAGATGGAGAGTGCAGATGTATAATGCTCGTAGAATTTTAATACATGCTGCCCGCAGACGAAGAGAGCAATAGTTTTTTCAGATTCTAATTGGTTTATTTTAAAAAAATCATCCGCATACTTCTCATCATCAGGGGTTATCCAAACAATGGGTTTTAGTTCAGGTGCTTCAATACCGATGGCGGAAAGAAAATCGTGATGTCTCTGAAGCTCGGGTTTATGTTCGCCATCATCAGGAATAACCTTTGTATAAAAGGTGTTGTTTCTGTCACGAACATCAACTGGGATGTTACACAGATTGCCGTTGAATGCGACGGATGTTTGTGCTCCACTATTGATGGTGAACACGTCATATAGAGGATCGCGGGAATAGAGTGAGTTGAGCGCCAAATCGAAATGGGATGCCTGTAATCGTTGTATGATAGAATTCCTATATTCTTCATCCTGATAACCCTTTTGTCTGTCAAAACCAATCACGGCATCAATAAAAGGTGATGCTTCATAGAGATCAGCAATGTGCTGTTGACACAAAATAGAAATCTTTGCATCGGGATATTCAGCCTTGATATGGGGAAGCATTGAGGCGGCTAGAATATTATCGCCAATGGAATCGGGACGTAAATAAAGGATCGATCTGCAATGTGTGTATTTCACAATACAGAAACCAAATTTTTCATACGATTCTACAAGAATCTTGAAACGTGGATCGGCTTTTATCACTTGCAAGGTCTTATAATGCTTACAGTGATATATATCATCCAGCATCAAAAAACAGTCACCCTGGATAAGGCTGAGAAAATATGTAAACTCGGCGAAGCCCAGATGCCCGGCGCTGTCGAGGAGCACAAAGGCCGGTTTGAAACCGTAACGTTCCATTGTCTTGTATAACAGGTTGTCAGGAACATCGAAGTTCGTTTCCGCAAAATATAGGCGTGCACGATCTGTTTCGCTGTGATCGTAGTAAATATTGTCATACTCTCTGTTACGGATGAATTTCTCCGTGATTTCCTCTTTATCGGGGAGCATGTGCCGCGGTAGTGATAGACCCAGCTCTGCATGGATGCCCATCCCTTGTTGCTTGAAATAGTACTGTGCCTGTGCATAGTGCGAAGGATTAACCTCAATGGTAGTAAAATCAGCATTAATAGAAAAATCTCGTAATGCACGCCATATGATAGAAGATGTTCCCCGTCCTTGGAACGTACCTGTTTCAATGATGGTTGCTGGCCGGATATCCTTAAATAGGATACGCAGTTTCTCCTCAAACAAGGTAGCGCCATCCACCGACATGGAAACGTATTCCTTTAGTCGATACTCTTTGGCAAGCAGCGGATCTGCCAAAAGGGCACCCTTTTCATCAGGCCAATCATCGACAATTGCATCGTTCTTTGCCCATGGCAGATATGCTGCGGGGTTGATTGGTCCATTGGTATTCTGGAGCTTTCGCCAGTGAAGGACCGCATTCTTATAGCCATAATAGATTTCCTTGAAACGCACCTGTGATTCGATGACATACGCAACATGCTGAAACGTGATGCCACTATGCATAGTTTCATCACGACTGAACGGTGCCAGATCTCCAATATTTCGACCATTTTGATCAATCAGTATCGGTGGCTCGTGAGCAGCCCATAGCATACCTGGCTTGAAATTCCATACACGAATCCAATCCTTGGGATAGGTTGCCCAGGTATTCAGGGAAGATACATACTTTCTAGACCCAACAAAATAATCGCAATAAAAGAATGCGGCAGTCCTATCAGGGTTTTGCATAAAGAGATCCCTTAAGGCATTAATATTCTTGGTTGTCCATAATTCATCCGAATCCACCTGCCACAACAGGCAGTCTTCATGAATGTATACTAGCGGGGCATTGACCATTTCCCGCTTGCCATCCCAGAAGGCGCTCTTGGGCTTGCGATAGATAGTTATATTTTCCGGAAATTGCTTTGCCAGATCGTTCAGATACTCAGTCGTGCCGTCGTTACTGAGACCATTGCAATGTAAATCGTCAGTAATTTTTCCTCCGAATTGCAGACTCCAACCAGTGTCGTGCTTAAGGTCTGCCACGCCTTCAACGATGTGCCAGTGCCACGGGAACGGCAGTTGCCGGAACACCTCGATATGATGCCGGATAAAAGGTTCTCCATTCAACACGATGGTAAAAAAGTGAATCGATAGAGTGTCAGCGACGGGGCCTTGTTGAATAACCATTTGGCCCGGAACCGCGATGTAGTTCTCATAAAAGGCTGACGAATCTGTCACCACGTCGCCTATTCTTCCATCCGCCGTGATGGCATGGCACTCGTACCCATGGGCCGCGAGCAGATCAAAAACAGGTCGGGCCGAAGTGTTCAGTCCTTCGAGCATCTTGCGTGAAATCTCGAATTGGAGATAGCGGATGGCTCTTTTCGCCAACAATTCACATGTACCCTGGAGGGCGCGGAATTCCGCGCCTTCGACATCGAGCTTCAGGTAGTCGATCTGCGAGATGCCATGCGCACGGCAGAACCCGTCCAGGGTCACAGTCTCGACCTCGACGGAGTCAACGATTGGGACGAATTCCTTCAGATTTTGCGGATTCTCCATATGCGGGCGACCGAGGCTGTTCCATGCCGAATACTTTGTCGGGAAACGATTCAGAATTGTTTTCCCGGTGAATTCACAAACCGCCTGTTTGACAAGAACGACATTCGTCAAATTGTCGCGCGAGGCCATATCTTCAACGCTCCGGGCGGAGTCCGGGTCCGGCTCATAGGCGAAGACCTTGCCGGCGTCGCCAACCAGCAGGCTAAACAACTTGGTGTACTCGCCAACGTTCGCCCCCACATCAAGCACGGTCATTCCCGGCTGGATGAGCTGGCGGACCAATGCTTGCTCTTTTTGCTCGGAGTCAAACTCATACGCGGTAGCGGATTGGGCAGAGCCGTGGATCGGCAATGCCGTTTCATTCTTTTTAAAGACGGCATAACCATTACGAATTTTCCAATTTTCCGCGATGAGATCATAATCAGGGTCAGCAGCAAGACGGCGGTAGTTCTCATAATTCTTGAAGCCATTGATATCATCAAGCAATATATACTTGGCGCCGTAAATCTCATTCAATTCCGCTTTTCCCGTGAATTCAGAGCCGTCAATTAAAACCATGTCGAAATTATGGATGTCATTCTCATCTTTTATCTGCTGAATGCCGCTAACTGATACACCGGAACTCTTAACATACTCGATATCCTGACGCAGCCATCCCACTACTCTTTCAAGGGGGTAGGCGTTAAGTCCTGTTTTGGTTGAATAGAAAAAACCGGCCAAATCTTTTTCTGATGGGAATTTATCAAGGGAAACAGATGAAACATTATAACATTTGACAAATGAATAACCGGCGTATCTCTTTTTTAATTCTTTGAAACGTGGCTTCGATATTTCCATACAAAAAAGATTTGGCCTGCCGGAGTTTTCACGAAGGCCTTTTACAAAGGCTTCTGTACTGCTGCCGCCGCCGGCCGATGAGCCTATTTCAAGTACGGTCTTGAGCTTTTCTTCTTTAGTTAATTTCAATATCAGATGATAAAATTCATCATCTTTGATCTCAGGAGGAATAATCTGGTCCAAATCAGAAGATAGGAAAGAAAGTTTGGGCGCTTCTGGCGCCGGAATATTGCCAAATAAGACATTGTTCCAAAAATGACGGCCCCGATCGAAATCAACTAGAGCGCCGCTCTGTGAGATCATGTTCGCCCATTGCTGCAATTGAGTCTGGGAATGTTCTTCTGTGTAGAAGATAAGGTCGTCGGAATCAGCCCAGAACCGTTCCATCTCAGGATGTTTCATGAGAAGGTCGCCATACAGTTTAGAGCCAGGCAGGACATTAAGGATCGAAGTACTGGGCGGGTCCGTCAATGGCAGTGTATTGAGGAAGCTGATACTTTCGGCTATAGTGGCCTTATTCTCCCCAGGATTTCCAACCATGGTAAAGGCGCCTACTGATATCAACCCCAGATGTTTACGGCAAAGTTCATACGCATTGGTGATTTGTTCCAGAGTAATCTTCTTGTTTATATGCGCGAGCATATCGGGCGATCCGGATTCTATGCCCCAGCAGATATGGCGACAGCCGGCAGCAACCATCATATCAATCATTTCTGCTGAAACCGGATGGACTCGGCAGGCAACGGCCCACTCAATCATTAATCCCCTTGAGGTAATCTCATTGCAGATATCACTGACTCTTTTTATGCCAAGGTTGAAATCATCATCATGGAAAAAGATTTTTTTAACGCCGTAAACACTTACCAGGTTTTCAATCTCATCGACTATACGCTTGGGTGAGTTGGTGCGAACTTTTTGCCCCCAATAGCCGCTGGTTGAACAAAATGTGCATCGGACAGGACATCCTCGAGAGGAAATTACAAATCCCATACCGCTCTTTCTCATTATATCGCCTGCAAACGAATAGTCAGGCATCGGCAAGTCATCAAGGTTTTGGATGACAACCCTCGGTGGATTTTTTAGAACACGATCACCTTCGCGGTAGGCAATCCCTTTGATTTCAGTCAACGGTTTGTTGTTATCCAAAGCAATGCATAACTCACGCAACGTCAACTCACCCTCCCCGATAACCACGTAATCGGCCCCATAGTCTATAAGCGCTTGTTCGTACATAAACGAAACATGCACCCCGCCAAGAACAATGCGTATCTCCGGGTGGTTGGACCGCAGCCACTGACAGACACTTCGTACATTCCCTCGGTTAAAGGTGGTGCATGTCAACCCGACGATGCCCGGCGCATAACGCTCTATAATCTCAGGCAGTTGTTTTTTTGCATGTTCAATCCTCTGATAATGAACCGCTTGCACAGGGCGATCAGCGCGCAGCGATGAAACCAGATAGCCGATTCCCAAGGGGAAAAGGGGTTCATTTCCGGTGTTATGCCCCGGGAGGGAAATAAGAAGGACCTTTGATTTTTTGATAGCCGTTGGAATATTTACTGTTTTATCTTCAAGTCGTTCTATCTTGCGTGTGTATTGAGCCGCTTTTTCTGTACATTTTTTTGATTTCATTGTATTTCCCGCCCGCTAATAAAGTGTCCGCCCACACTGGGGGTGGCGCTTGGTTAACCCCTATAAGGGGTAAGAAGCATGTATCATCTTGCCTTGCAAGATGCATACCACGAGACAGGATCTCAATAATATAATGATATTGTCTTGCTAAGATCTAAAATTTATCAATATTTTGACAGGCGCCTGATAGACATAAAATTATGGACTCATTTCTTGGTGTAGATGTCCGGATAAGATATCTGGGGCCAGGATAAGAGGGGCGTTCAAGAATGAAAAACCTGATGGGGAGACAATTGCTGCTCCCGCATCAGGTTTTAACAGAGGGCCAAACCCCTCAATGCTAGAACAAGTTGAGAACGGACTGCATGGACTGAGACGCTATGCTCAAGGCGTTGGTGCCCAGACTCTGTTGCGTCTGGAGGGCCAGGAGCTTCGCGCTCTCTTCGTTCGTATCGGCATTTACAAGATTTGCCGCCCCGGTATTAAGGGTCTCGATCTGGCTGTTCGTAAAAGTCTGGCGTGTGTCTATAACGCTCAACTGTGAAGACAGCTTCGAATCATTGCTTCTCACCGTTGTTTTGGCAGTAGTTAACGTCGTAACAAAAGTCTCGATAGTGCTGTCTGAAGCTGTAGTCCAGTCGCTTGCTTTGGTTAAGTTAAGCCCGTCTGAGGATGCATCAATCCCACTAACTGTAATTGACGAACCACCGGAAGAGTTAGTGAAAGCTACTGTCAGAGAGGTGTCTGTCCCGCTCAGGAGATTGACGCTGGAATAGCCGCTATCATCTGCAACTTCGTCGATATCTGACAGGATATCATTGATCTGGTTCATATAGCTTGTGACCTCAGAATCAGTCTCTGCCGAAAGGGCGGAATTGCAAAGGGCCTTTGCATCGTCAAGCAGATCCTTTATTGCCTCAAGGCCATTACTGGCGGCCTCAATTGTCTGAACCGCCTCGCTCATATTAGAATCCAGAAGAGAAAGATTATTGGCATCTGCGGTGTGCTCGTCTGCTGCAAAATAGGCGAGTGGATCGTCCAGGGCGCTGTTCACCTTTAATCCTGTTGCAAGCCTGGAGTTGGTGCTTTCCATTGTTGTGGATGTTGCTTTAAGTGCATAAAGAGCTGATGACATATTAGAGGTTAGATTGACTGTACTATTCATAATTTTTCTCCTTTTCTAGGTAAGTTGGACCGGCATTCTGCCGGCGGTTTATGGAATGATTGGGTAATGTGTCCGGACAATCCCCTTGCTTGATTTATATATCGTCAATTCCATGCCGGGACTTTAATCTTTTAATAAATTATTTTTACAAAGGAGAAAAAATCATCTCCCCCTATCCAGCTAAGCCGGAACCTCAATCCTCACCTAAGAGACTGTGTCGCAATTACCGTTTTTGTCATTTCGACCGAAGGGAGAAATCTTGATGTCTATTGATATGAACAACTTAAGATCCCTCACATACGTTCGGAATGACAATTTTTCCTATTACGAC
>Ga0153915_10000965_pt1 | contig 26581 bp, 21 predicted proteins | sample Opewatmetagenome_2_FD_107003 | JGI IMG/M metagenome (GOLD analysis project Ga0153915, IMG submission 107003) | Freshwater wetland microbial communities from Ohio, USA - Open water 3 Core 3 Depth 3 metaG | ecosystem: Environmental > Aquatic > Freshwater > Wetlands | place: USA: Ohio, Lake Erie...
CCGTAAAGATTATAGACCGCCATCTTATCGTATAGGGTCCTCCGGCTGATCCCAAGGATCCTTGCGGCTTCACTGCGATTGCTCCCGGCAGCTTTAAAGGCTTGTGCGATGGCCTTTTTCTCAAGCTCCTCCACTAACTGCTTCAGCGGCAGAACCCTATCTTTCTCTCCTGATTTCATTGACGATATCCTCTTTTCTACTGAATTCAATAAACAATCAGGGGTAATGACTTCATTTTCTGAAAGGAGCACGCTTCTTTCCACAACATTTGCAAGTTCTCTTATGTTTCCTTTCCACGTGGCGTTAATGAGCATTTCCAATACGTCAGCATTTATTCTGCTTATTTTTTTATTGTATTTCTTACAGAATTTATCAAGAAAATAATCAATCAATAAAGGGATGTCCTCGCGTCTTTCCCTTAATGGAGGGAGGGTTAACGGGACAACAGCAAGACGATAATATAACTCTTCCCTGAATTCACCGGTTGATATGTTTTTTTTCAGATCTCTGCTCGAAGCGGAAATAAAACGCACGTCAATTTTTATGTTTTGATTGCCTCCGACAGGTTTAATCAGTCCGTCCTGTATAGCCCTTAAAAGCTTGACCTGCGTGGCAGGTTTTATCTCACAGATTTCATCCAGGAATATTGTGCCTCCCTGCGCCTCTTCCAGCAGGCCCCTCTTGGCATGGATCGCCCCTGTAAACGCGCCTTTTACATGTCCGAACAATTCGCTCTCAAGAAGCGTTTCCGTCAAGGCCGCGCAATCTATGGTCAGGAATGGGTTATTCCTTCTGGAACTTTTTCCATGGATCTTCTCCGCGAGATATGATTTCCCTGTTCCTGTTTCGCCCATAATCATGATTGAGGCCATTGAATCGGAGATCTTTTCGACACGCTCCATAAGTTCATGCATTGACCTGCTGGCGCCTACAATCATCCTTGTGAGATTCTCACTTTCATCCGAAGAATTGATGTTTACTATTTTGCGATTAAGCTTCCCGTATTCTATGGCTCGTTGGGCAAGGATCTCCAGCTCGTGGTTATTAAAGGGCTTTGTAATATAATGAAAAGCCCCCAGTTTGATCGCCTCCACAGCGGTTTCAATGGTCCCGACTCCTGTAATAATAATAAAAGGCGTCGTCGAATCTGTAGATCGTATGATCTTAAGTAATTCAATGCCGTTAAGATCGTCCATGGCCATATCGGATATTACCAGGTCAAACACGGTCTCTTCCATAGACTTGCAGGCATCCTCTCCGCATTGGGCTGTATATGCTTCATATCCCTTTCTCTTAAATATGCGGCTTATAGTCTGAAGCATCTCAGGCTCATCATCTACAATGAGTATTTTTTCAGTCATAGATATTATTCCTTATTTATTATAGAAGACGCGGAAAATTTTATCGCTTCTGCCGGAAACTCTATAGTCATTACTGTGCCTTTTCCTACCTTTGAACTCGCTGAAAGAATTCCGTAATGCTTATCAACAATCATTTTTGAGATAAAAAGCCCAAGTCCGAAGCCGTTCTTTTTTCGGGATGTGAAAAAGGGATCAAATATCTTTTTAAGATCCTCTTCAGGGATGCCTATCCCGTTGTCTTCCACCTGTAAGATGATCTTTCTGTCAATGGCCTCTCCGTTCACATTGATCCTGAGAATAATGACGCCTTCATGTCTGATGGCCTGGATGGCATTAAGAATAAGGTTGATCAATAACTGCTGAATCAAATTTTTATCTCCATAGAGGTTTATCAAATCAGCCGGATATGTCTTTTCTATTTTTATATTTTTCTGTCTAAGCCGCTGTTTGAAAAAAAACAGGGTTTCGTCAATGAGTTGAGTCAGGTCAATTGGCGCGACCTCCTGCAGTGTCGGTCGTGTAAACGAAAGCATATCTTTAATAATTTTTGCCGCCCTCAAGGCATTCCGTTCAATGGTTTTCAGGCTTTCATTCGAGTCTTCACTGTTTTGTCCGTACTTGAGCACGTCTTGGGCGTTGGATAAAATAATCCCTAGGGGGTTATTGATCTCATGGGCGATTCCGGCCGCCATCTGGCCCATGATCGCCAATCGGTCCGAACGGATAAGATTTTCCTCCAGACGCTTTCGCTCGGTTATATCACGCGCAAAGCAACATACAAGGGTCTCTATATATTTTGGCCCTTTCACTATAGTCGCTACCATCTCTACGTGGATATGGCTCCCGTTTTTTGTTCTGAAAATGAATTCTTTATTTGAATATTTAAACTTTAACACGCTGTCAATAAAATCCGTCAGGTCTTGTTTTTGTTCCGGCAGCACAAGATTATGAAGCCTGTTGGATATCATTTCTTTTTCATTATACCCTAAGTGTGATAAGGCAATTTTGTTCGCCAGTCTGATCTCACCATGCATGGAGATAAGATGAATCATCTCAGGAGATGATTCAATGAGGTCCCTGTACCTTTCTTCTGATACCTGAAGATCTTTTGTAATGTGCTTTACCTTCCTTTTTAATATAAAACTCCAGATAATGAATATCAAAAAGGCGGATATTATAAAAGACACTGTGATTAAAAAATATCTTCTAAAGTTGGCCATTATGAATCGATAGTCACGGCTGAACCATTTATCATATATGCTGTTAATTTCGTCTTCAAAAACCTCGCCATAAGCCATGCTCATATTGTTGAAAAGTTCCGGATCTTTTTTATTAACGGCAATTGCCAGCGGAACTGTTTCAATCGGGATCCTCACCTGTTTAATATTCCGGAACCCTTTTTTATTTATTGTATATACAGCCGAACCGGCGTTACTGGATATGTAAACCTCCGCCTTGCCGGAATCTACAAGGGCAAGCGCCTCTTCCTGGGAGGCTGTCTCAATAAATTTAATGTCCATCTTTGGAAGCAAAAGCCAGGAAAGTGAGCGTCCTTTCTCAATTGCCACTGTATAGAGGGGAAGGTCCCTGTATGGATAAAATTTCGAATATTGGCGTTTGTTAACAAAGTAGTTTCGATTGGTCAGGATATAAGTCCTGATTATATCCGCCGTATAATAGGAATCATCCATAATGCCGATGACAAGATCTATCTTGCCGTCATTCAAAGCCTTTATCAAATCCGAATTATCCATAGCATATACTTCGGCTGTTAAACCCATTTTGGCGGCAAGCAGCTTTGCAAGATCCACGCTGAAACCCTGAGGCGTCGGCTTTTCTTGTTCAACAAAGGAGAATGGCGGGTCATAAGATGAAACGCCTACCTTAAGCCGGTCACTGCTCCAAGCCCGGGAGGAACTTAATGTGATGAACACTATAATGAGGATATCGAGAAGATAAATACTGATATGCACAAGACGATTAATGAATTGCATTTGAAATCCTCATTATAATTATTGTGTTGTCAAATCGACCCAAGGATCAAACTTGCCTGTATCGCCTAAATATAGAGGGAGCATACATGAAGTCGTTCAAAATCGTGGATACTATCTTACAAAGATCATTAATTGCAACAATTAATAACTCAAGGTCAGCCTTACCGGATAAGGAGGCAGGATAAAAACATACCAACAGATGAATGTCTCGCTGAATGTGCAATGGAAACTCAGGCATCACTGCTGATCTGTGTGATGCCTGAGTATCCACTGGTCGTTAATGAAGCTCTCTTAACTTGAGGCATGTATATATTCAGCGGCGTTTTTTGCTGCAAGAAGGCCGGTGGTATATGCAAAGCTCGTAGTATTGCCGGAAAGGTACTCAGGATATGTGTCTCCATACACGGTATTGGCATCGGAGCCGCCGGCATAAAGGCCTCGAACGGGCTTAAGGGTATTGTTTAAAACCTCTGTTTTATAGTTGATCTTTATGCCGCCCAGGCCGCCGAAGCTGTCGCAGCAGAATTGTGCGGCATAATATTTAGGCCCATTGAGCGGCAGGAGATTCGATGCATCCTTGTAGTATATGGGGTCGTTGCCTGATTTGCAGAAGGAATTGTACTCAGCAATCGTTCCCTTGAGGACATTAAGGTCGATGCCTGTCTGCCTGCACAGATCCTCCAGTGAGTCCGCGGCGAACAGATAGGGATATTTCAGTTTCCTGGCCTCGGCTAATATCTTATCTATATCGTTGATGGGGGCTGCTAAGCCGCCAGGCGCACCGACGCTTGCAGGCGCACCGCCTCCACCAGGCGCCCCGCCTCCTCCAGGTGCACTGCCGGGAGCCCCGCCGCCCATCTCCGATTTTTGAGCCTTGTAAATGTCCGCTATTGTGCTGTCAAACATCATGAATGCGCGACCCTCGGTCTGGCGGTGGATGGCGTTTGCCATGAAATGCCGGCTGGAGCATGCCTCGTTAAGGATTCGCTCGCCCCGGAGATTGACCATCAGATTGGGTTTGGCAAGGATGGCCCAATCCATCCGGACTCCTTCCGGGCCGCCATAAATGGGCATGCCCTTGTAGACATCCATCATCATCTCAGATCTGGCGGCGCCCGCTTCCCATGCCATTCTGATGCCGTCGCCGGTGACGTTGGGCATCTCATAGGTGTAAAACAAATCCTTTTTGTAGGTATAAGATGTGTATTGCTTGATCATCTCCGGGCTGCCCATGAAGCCGCCGGTCATCATAATTACAGCCTTCGCATTTACCTGCATTTCCTTGCCGCTTTTATCTGCGGCGATCAGACCTGTTACGGCATCCCCGGTCTTTATGAGCTTTTTCACAGAGGTTTCCATAAATATTTCGACATTTTTTTTGGCCTTTAACCTGTCGGTGAGAAGCGAAGCCACGTAAAAATCCTCTGTCTTATAATCGGGATGCGGCGCAAAGGCGTGCAGGTACCTGGTGCGCACTCCTTCACTAGTGTCGTTTATGGTCGCGAATAGAACACCCTGATCCTCCAACCACTTCACTGTAAAGGCTGTGCTGTTGATGTATTCGGAGGTAAGGCGGGCATCTGTTTTCCAGTGAGTAAAGTCCATTAGATAATTGAAGGCGTCCTTGGTGGTGACATTTTTGATGCCGTATTTCGCCTGGAGGTGAGTGCCTGCGCCGAAAGGTCCCATCCCGCTGTTACGGGCGCCTCCGGTTTTATTCTTCTTTTCAAACAGGCACACCTTCAGTCCTAATTCCGCTGCGCGCAAGGCGGCTGACAATCCGCCGGGACCGGCTCCAATAATCGCCACATCGGTTTCCAGTTTTTTCATCTCTTTCTTTGCGTCCGCTCCTTGCGCCCAGGAACTTCGTGAAGAAAGTCCCAGTCCCAGAATCGCCGAGCCTTGCCCTAAGACCTTTATGAATGTTCTCCTGGTAAATGTATTCATTTTAATTTCCTCCTTTGTTTTTTTAATAATTAACTGAAAACCCGTACATATTCCGCGGCATTTTTCGCTGCCATCAGACCGGTTGTATATGCAAAGCTTGTGGTGTTTCCGGAGAGATGAGCGGGGTACGTGCCTGCATACATGGTGTTGGCGTCAGAGCCGCCGGAGTAGAGGCCGGGGATGGGCTCAAGGGCCTTGTTGAGTACCTCTGTTTTATAGTTGATCTTTATACCGCCCAGGCCGCCCCAACTGTCGCAACAAAATTTTGAGGCGTAGTACTTAGGCCCGTGGAGCGGCAGGAGATTCGACGCATCCTTGTAGAAGATGGGGTCATTGCCGGCTTTGCAGAAGGAATTGTATTCTGCAATCGTTTTCTTTAGCGCAGCAAGGTCGATGCCCGTCTGCCTGCACAAATCCTCCAGAGAGTCCGCCGCAAACAGATAGGGGTAGTTTAATTTTTTAGCCTCAGCCACGATCACGTCAACGTCGGGGATCGTGACTGCGTTATCAGGTCCTTTTCCCGGTCCCTGCGCCCTGTAGCCGTCCGCGATTGTGCTGTCGAACATTAGAAACCCGCAACCTTCGGTCTGGCGGTGGATGGCGTTCCCCATGTAAACCCTGTCTGTGCTCTCATTAACAAAACGCTCCCCCTGGAGGTTGACCATCAGGTTGGGATTGGCGATAATGACCCACTCATTCTTGGTCCCTGCCGGGCCGCCCAAAATGGGCATCCCCTTATATGAATCAATCATCATCTCAGACCTGGCAGCGCCTATATCCCATGCCATATTAATGCCGTCGCCGGAGATGTTGGGCCTCTCAAAGGTGTAGAACAGATCCTTTTTATAGGTGTAGGAGGTATATTTCTTAATCATCTCCGGGTTGCCGTAGAAGCCGCCGGTGAGCATTATTACAGCCTTCGTCTTTACCTGTATTTCCTTGCCTCTTTTGTCCTGGGCAACCAGACCTGTTACGGCCTCCCCGGTCTTTATGAGCTTTTTCACCGGGGTTTCCATAAATATTTCGATGTTTTTATTGGCCTTGACCCTGTCAGTGAGCAGCATAGTAATGTACATGCCCTTTGCGTCTGTCTTATAATCCGGATGCGGTGAAATAGCATGCATATAGCCGCCTCCTCCTGGTCCACCCCCACCCATAGCCGCGAAGATAACGCCCTCATCCTCCAGCCACTTCACCGTAAAGGCGGTGCTGTTGATGTATTCGGAGGCGAGGCGGGCGTCTACCTGCCAGTGGGTAAAGTCCATCAGATAATTGAAGGCGTCCTTGGTCGTACAATCCTTTATGCCGTATTTCTTCTGGATGTGGGTGCCGGCGCCGAAGGGGCCCATGCCGCCGTTAAGGGTGCCTCCGGTGTGGTCCGTCTTTTCAAACAGGCACACCTTTAGCCCCTGCTCCGCCGCGCGCAAGGCGGCAGACAATCCCCCGGGACCGGCGCCAATCACCGCCACATCTGTTTCCACTTGTTGCATCCCTTTCTTTGCGTTTGTTCCTTGAGCCCATGTATTTCGTGAAGAGAGTCCCATGCCTAAAACCGCAGAACCCTGCCCTAAGACCTTTATGAATTTTCTTCTGGTAAATTCGTGCATTTCAAGTGCCTCCTTTCTTTTAAGTTTACAGACATGAAAACTCGGCATGGGCGCATCTCAAAATTAAAAAAATAACGCTGATTTGGACCCATGCCGAAATTATTAAATATTTAATACCTGAAAGATACATTCACGCCGACTGTTCTGGGGTCGGTTATTATCCTTCTATAAAAAGGCAGGGCAACGGTTGTCTGGGCCTTGTTTTCCAGATTTTTAGACCATACGACGACAGTCCATTTGCCGTCAGCGGTCCGGTAGTTTATGGATGCATCGGATCTGTGATAACTACCCTGCCACGGCAATGCCTGCCATTTTTCCACGGTAGTATAATAACCGCTTGAAAGCCGGGTGCTGATATTGGCCGTCACCTCTGCGCCGTCATCAAGCGACCAGATGTGCTGATATCCAAGGGAACCGGTCCATTTCGGCGAGTTCGCAACCTGGGTGCCGGTAAGAGGAAAAGCCTCAGGCAAACCCATCATCGGGTTGGCTGGAATCGTAAGCTCACCGTATTTGGCGTCTAAATATGCCACGTTCATTTTTAGCTTATCCACGGCAGTCAAAAGGTAATCCATCTCTATTTCACCACCCTTATGGGTTGTTTTTTCAGCGTTTATGATCATCATGGCTTGCTCTAGATCGCCCGATTCTCCGATAGTTGTCTCATTAGCAACAGTAATCTGGAATTTGTCGTAGTTGTAGTAGAAGAGTTCCATATTAACCTGCATGCGACCATTAATAAAGCGGTTCTTGCTGCCGATTTCATAGGCAAGGAGTTCCTCGGGCAAAAACGCCTTGGGCGGCGCCGTCAGATTCAAACCGCCTTGTTTGAAGCCGGTAGACATCTGGGCGTACAGCATCGAGTCCTCAGCGATATCATACTCAATGCCGGCCTTGTAGGTCGTTGTAGGGGCTTTATCTTCGTAATGGAGTATCCCCGAGTCGTAAACGCCGGTCCCGTTAGTAGAGGCATACATAGGATCATCGATCGGGACATTAGCATTGGCATAACGATAATCCATTGACCTATTGTCGATACTTCGCCTTATGCCTGCGGTCAGGTCCAGCCTGTCATTAATCGGATAGGTTGCCTGCCCAAAGTATGCGCCCGTCTTGGCAGGATGGTTATAGGTGACATAATGCCAGGCGCTATCGCCGTAGTCCAGCGGATCAGTAACTCCTCTATCTTCCTTATAGTTGGATTTCAGAAAATAGTAACCGCCGATCCATTTAACAGCGGAGTCTGCCGCAGAAGCCAGGGTTAACTCTCCTGTCCATTGATCAAAATTACGCAATTGCCCGTCCAATGTGCCGTCACCCATGCCTGTGCCCATAAATAATTCACCGAGCGTAAATCGGGAATGCTCTGTATATGTAGGAACAACCTTTATCTGGCCCCATCCCATGTCATAGACTACCTCAGCCGAATAGAGTGTTTGCGTGAGTCTGGCCTCGCCATAATGATATTGGTCATTTGTCCACGGGGCAGAGCCTTCCGGGAGCGCCCAACCTTTTGTTGCGATATCATCATTCCATGGCATAGGCGGCAGATTTCCTGCCGACCCCGGAGTTGGGACTGTGCTCACATTAAAACTATTATCAACACTGTAATCGATTGTTGCAAGAAAAGAAAGCTTGTCATTAGGTTTATATGACAGCTTTGCCCTGGCCGAGAATCTGTCCGAATTCATTCCTCCGTCGCTTAAATAGCCGTCGCGCGTCTCTCTCAGGAAGGCGACACGGGCGGCTACCTTATCGGAAAGCGGCATATTAATCGCGCCGTCGATATGCTTCAGGTTATAATCGCCAAGCCTGAAGTTGGCCAGGATTTGAAATCGGTCTTTCGGTGCACTGGTGACAACATTGACGATGCCGCCTTCTGCGTTACGTCCATACAGGGTTCCCTGCGGTCCTCGAAGCACTTCTATGCGTTCCAGGTCGTACACGTCTGACAGAGGGACCTCAGACCTGCCGGCATATACATTGTCGATTATGACTGCGACCGCAGGATCCGATTGGTTGGTAGAAACGTTTGATCCTATGCCGCGGAGATAGATCTGTTTGCCCGTGGTGCTGCCCTGTACCACGACTGCCGGGACATTCCCAAGTACATTGTCTAATGTAAGGAGAGCTTTCTCAGTAACATCGGCTTGAGTCAAGGCGGTTACTGAAATCGCCGTCTTCTGAACATTCTCCTCCCGTTTTTCCGCCGTAACGGTAATTTCTTCAAGGGTGAATTCGTCTCTATTGCTTTCCTGTGCAGATGCGGCGCCAGGGCTCCCAAAAACCAAACCTACTCCTAAAATTGCCAAGCATATTGCTTTTCTTCTCATTGTTATCCTCCAAGGATTGTTTAGTGGTTAGAACTTAACAGACAATACGGCGCCGAAGGTCCTGGGATTGCCGATCATCAGACTGCCCCTCCCGTCCAGAAATTGTTTTACAGCGTAATTTCCCAGGTTATTCACATAACCGCTGAAGGTCCATTTGCCGTCCGGATTGGCATAGACCAAAGAGATATTCTCTATATGATATGCCTTCTGCCATCTTATATTGCTTGTATCCGTTACAGAGGTGGTATATCCTCCGGTATAGTTGCCGGAAGCATCCTGTTCCAAGTTTAGACTTAATGATTTAGCCTCCCAGTTTAAACAGGTTTCCGATGTATAGCGGGCGTCAATAACGGCTTTAAGGGTGCCGCCGTTCGGCAACATGAAATTATGATTGTAGCTGGCTGTCACGTTCCAGTTGGGGGCCTGGGGCATATCCATCCCGTCATAATCAAGATCATCTATGCCAAGGTCGTTCACTATTTGGGGAAAATCAAAGTTAAGTTTTTTAAAATATTTTTTTATATATGAGACTGATAAATCCAGCTTGTCGTAGGCTGAAATAATTGTGCTTGTCTGCAGGTCCAAACCATAGATTGCTGCATCCCCGATTCTTTTATTATCCACCTCATACGTACTTTCCCATATGCCGTCGTTGTCCGAATCCACCGGCGCAAACAGAGGGCCCATATTCGCAAAGTAATTTCTATAATCATAATAATAGGCAGAGACGTTTAACTGGAGCTTCTTATCAAAGAACCTGTTCTTGGCGCCCGCCGTGTAAGCCTTTACTTCTTCGGGGTCCATCCCTGTAGGGGTAGCGCCATTCATGCGATAGCTTGATGACCAGTCGGTATAAAGCATCGAGTTATCAGACAGGTCATACTCAACGCCGACCTTAAAATTCGGTTTGGTGTAATCCATATGACCGCCATGAATTTCTTCCGGCGAACCATCCCGACCGGGAGTCATTCTCACATATGAAGTGTTTTTGTCCCAGGATTTACGGGCGCCCGCGGTCGCGCGAAACCGGTCAGTAACAGGGTAGGTGAGACTGCCGTATATGGACTTTGATTCCTCTTTATCCTGAATTAAACTGGTCGATATATCAGAGGAATTTGTTTGGCTTATTGATAATCCGCTCATCTTGTCGAAAAAATTGTAAAAATTGCCTCCTAAAATCCATTTGAAAGAGGACCCCTCAGAGGATACCATACGCGCCTCAACACCCTTTTCATTCGTGATGCCTTGATTTGTTGAGTCATATACTACTGCCGAGGCGGAAGAACCCGAACTCTGAGTTGATGAAGAGGAACTGTTGCTCTTTACATAGGAGGGTATTACTGATAAGGTGCCGGCATCGCCCAATTCCAGATCCATGTGGGCCGATATCTTTTTTTGTACCTTATTGGTGCCTGCGCCTGCATTTGAAGAAGATGACGCCCAAGGATCTGTTAATTTTGTGCCGTCGGGATAGTAAGCATCGTCTTGATTAACAAATGCCTTAACGTTTGCAAACCCCTGACCGCCGCTCTTGCTGATTTCCCCTGTCACCACCATAGAAAATTTTTCATTCGGTTTGAACGATGTCTTGAGGCGTGCTGACTTTATGTCTTCGTCCATTGAACCGTTGCTCAGATAGCCGTCATGCACAGTGGTGCTGAAGGCCGCGCGCACGGCTATCTTGTCGTTCAAGGGGGCGTTTACGCTGCCTTCCGTGTGCAGGAGATTGTAATTGCCGTATTCAAGAGTGCCGGAGCCCTCATATTTATCTGTGGTTGGGTCGGCTGTTATAACGTTCACAATACCCCCCGGAGAGGCGGTTGCGTATAAGGTGTTCTGAGGACCATAAAGAACCTCTACCCGCTCAACATCATACATATTCTGGTTGTTGCCGTTCATGTTGGTAAATACGCCGTCCGTGTTCACGGCCACTGTGGGCGTGTATGTCCCTACGCCGCCCATAGGCGCGTTGTCATTGCTCATGCCACGGATTGACACCCTTAATCCATCAGTGTTTGATTGGATTAAAACGCTTGAAACATTGCCAAGTATTTTATCAATATCGTTCCTGCCGATTTCCTTTAACGTATCGCCGGAAATGACCTCCATGGCGATAGGCACCTTCTGCTGGTTCTCCGCACGCTTCTGGGCTGTCACCGTGATCTCCTCTAAAGTGAATTCCTCACTTGTTTCCTGCGCCAAAATATTTGGAATATCACAGAACATAAATCCAACTCCGATAACTACTGTAAAAATAGCCATAACAATTTTTTTCATTTCGTCCTCCCCTTTAATCAGTTAGTTTGTTATTGTTCCGTCAAACATCAGTCAATGTCCCTATGTTTCAATAGCGGATTGAATCAAAGCAAGGCATCACTCCACAACTTGCGCATAATTCTCTTGTCTCATCTAGTAGCGAAAATCATGCCAAAGAGATGATTGCAAAGTTGGCTGGAACCATATGAAAACATTAGACAATATTGTTGCGTGAAAAATCGGGGAATGAATCAAAGAAAGGATAATGTGAAGCCTGCTTTACATGTGTGAAGCCTTGATTACATATAACATACATAATTAGGGCGGGGAAGGCAATATGAACAAGGTAGAACTATCGTAGAGAAGAATTCATGTTCGATCAGGGTTACAGAGAAAAAATTGCAGGCGCCTCAAAACAGAATTCCCCCCGGATAATCAGGGAGAATTCTGCAGATATATTGTTAATAGATGAATGTCTCGCTAAATGTGTAATCGGCGCCAACGAGCTAAGTCCAGACCCTTATGCCTCGTTATAATCTATACGCCTCGCATACCAGGTTAAACAACTAAGTTTGCAGAAATGACTACATGCCGGATCCTCAATTCGCTTATGCTATGCCTTTAGGTATTTTGCTGCGGCGATTCCGGCCATATATCCGCTGTTAGGCATCCAGCCCCCCGCACTTATCGGCGGCAGCGGTTTATCAACTGTCCATCCGCCGGAAGCATCTCCGGCACAAAATAAACCCGGCACTATATCCTTTTTGTCCCTGTCCTTGAGCACCTCCATATTCTCATTGACTACCAGCCCGCCATGTGTAGTTTCAAGAAAGCGCTGTCCAAAGAAGGCGTAGAAAGGGGGCTTGCGAAGAGGTATCAGGTATTCGGGCTTTTTCGCAAAATCCAGGTCCCGTTTATTATCGCAATACTGGTTATACGTTTCTATTGTCTTAACAAAGGTCTTAGGGTCTACTCCCATTTTTTTTGCCAGTCCCTCCAGGGTGTCAGACGACTTTGTATGATTGCCTGGCGCCCCTCCCTCATCAAGCGATACCTCGTAAGCTACATCTTCCCAATAGTCCTTCAGCATGGCGTCTCTGGCCGGTTGCCGTCCGGTAATATTACGTTTGCCGAGCGTATCAACCAAATCATGATCAGCAATGAAGTACATCTGGCTCTTAGGCTGTTTAGTCATGATATATGTGCTGCCCATGCCCAAATCCTCATCAACAAAGCGTTCACCATTTAAGTTGACGAATACAATCTCGGGATACCGCACAAATTCAACAATTGAGCCTGAATAAGGATGATGTGCGACACCACCTAACAGTATGTTCATGTCTTCCCAGTCAACCTTAATCCCGATCTTCTCTGCCATTTCTATAGCATCGCCTGTATCCGTGGGGCAGGAGAAACGGTGAAACCTGTTCTCGCCGCCCAAAAGGGTGGGCCATCTCTTCTTAAGCTTATCCATATCGGCGCCAAAGCCTCCCGTAGCAACAATGCATGCCTTGCAGTTGACCTTAAGCTTCCCGTCTTTGGTGTCAGCCTTAACGCCTGTCACATTACCCTTAACATCTGTAATAAACTCCGTCGCGCGGGTCGATGTAAGAATTTGAATTCCCATCTTTTCGCATGCCCCGACCAGTTTGGTAACACCCCAGGATCCCGCACTGCCTGGTCCAATCGACGGATCTTTGGATTTCTTGTTTATTTGACGTTCTCCTTCTCCCATCTGCATGCTGCCGGCAATTAAAAAGGTCATAATGCCTCGAGGATCTGTTTCATCTGGTTTAATCGAGGTGGAAGCGCCCTTCTGAACGCCTGTTGTTTTTGGGTACATATCAGTAACATCGCATACACTTGAGAACCAGTTCCATAATGGGGCTGAGACCTCGATAGCATTTCGGATAAGCTTGGGATTTACATTCCAATAAAGATGTTTCATTAATAGTCGAAACAGGTCATCGCGTTGTACAGGAGTTGAATTATCCGGCATAGGTGCAGCGCCCGAAAACCAGGTGCAGCCTCCGGTCTTTTCTGCCTTTTCAAGAATGAGTACTTCTTTAACGCCGAGATCTTTCGCTTTTACCGCAGCAATCAGACCCGCGCCACCCGCGCCAAGCACGACTAAATCGCACTTCATAACATTATTCGCCATTGTTATTTCTCCTTATAAAAAGGTTAAAGTTGAAAGGGTTGCAATTACTTGCGATGAGCTGCTGAAATATTACAAACTTTCGCACAGGTGCCGCATTGAAGGCACTTCTTCTGATCTATTTCATATTTGTCGTCACCCCAACTGATGGCGGATGCAGGACATTCATTGAAGCAATAGTGGCAACCAATACATGTAGGATCAATAGTATAGGCAACCTTTTCTTCAGCTCCTTTCGCATCAGGAACCAACCCTGCCATATTCATAATAAATGGCGCGGCAATTGCAGCGGAACTTACCATCATGAATTTTCGTCTACTTAAATCTAAACCTGTTTCACTCATAATAATACCTCTTCCTTTTAATGTTATTAATAGAATCCATGACCTTCACCTTCTTTATAACAATATTATCAGCCTCAAAGTTCATGACTTCAAACATTGCCCAACGGATCTTTTATGCCCATTCCTCAGAGGGTGCCGTCTGTCTTGACAAACAGGCTGTTCCGGGAGAGGCTGTCCCTTCCTTGATGCCTTTTTAAAAAAACCGTCCCAGCATAAACAGGACGGAATTGATTCCCCTATTGTCTTTGTCAATTCCTCCGTTTGATATATGATGAAGTCTGAATGACAGGAAATAGGTGTCTCTTGATTCGGTCTTAAACTCCGCTCCAAGGCCCATTTGCGGGTTGAAATTTACCTTCAAGCCCTGGCCTTTTACCTGAAAATCAGTATAGATAATTCCGATGCCCCCTTCTACATAAGGTGTTATCTTGTCATTATCCAAAAAATTCAGATAATAGAGTGCGAACATATTCAGGGAGGTCATCAATCGCGTCCGTTGCCCTCTCGCCATTCCGATATTATATTCCACCTTAAATCGCAGCGGATCAGGCGCCCTGTGATGCCATATCTTTTCATAATCATAGAGTACAGATCCGGACAGCATATAAAAATCGATGTGATTCGTTGGGTCATAGGTGTTCCCAATGCCTATGGCCAAGGCATATCTATTATCAGCGACTTCTTTTTTGTCTACTTCAGCTTTCGCTGTTCCGAGGGGAAACAGTATTCCAAAAAAGAATAAGAAGATCGCCAAGGGGATTTTTTTCATATTTGATGTTTTCATGATAGGTTTGTCCTATACACTGCGTCCAGCAGGTCTTGTTATATTTATTTCGGCGACAAGGTTGCCATCCCGAATTCCCCTTCTTTCCCAAGCTTAAGACAGCATATGGATTTTGAACCGATAAGATGATCTTCCTTGATAATATTTATTGAATCCTGTCTCGCGACCGCTCCCGGGGAAGCAAATATCCTGCCCTTTTTGATTGATAAGGCGGCTATGGCCATGTCAAAGGCTTGCCCTATCGGAAGGCTTCCATAGAGCGGGGAGTAACATGCAGCCTCAGTCCCCTGTGAGATGAAATTTATATAGGGCTCATCGCAACGGCTATGACCATCGGCGCCGAGGATCAATATTGCATCTTCCGGACATGAAATGCCATTGTCGTCAAGCCTCCCCATGCGCACATCGCGAACAGATGCATACCTTGATGAACCCGCTTTATCCCTTGACAGAAGAAAAAAGGCAGCGCCTTCTCCGGGGATGGCGCTTTGCCGGTCCGGTGATAAAGGCGTCATGATGCCGTTATTGCCTTCTCCGAAAAAACGCCTCCAGCAATAACCGAGGACATTGCAATATTCATCCACTGCCCCGAACAGCACCTGATCAACTCGTCCCTCCTCAAGCCATAGGCATGCGCTTATAAGTCCTGAAGAAACAGACATCTCAAACTGGCTGACAGTCAGGCATGGCCCGTCCAGTTCCATTAAAATTGAGATGTGCCCTGCGGCAGCGTTATGCACTGAGTTTGAAAAAAGGGTAGGTGATGCGCAGACATCGCCATTGTCGATAATCGAGTCAAGGAAGGAAAAGGTTGTATTGGCTGCCCCATAACCGGAGCACACCACAAGCCCTGTCCGCTGTCCGGTTAAAGAAGGCATCCCTGCGTCCTGCAAAGCAAGATATGCGCCCAGTATGGCCATTTGAGAAAAATGATCTATCCTGCGCAGGGATTTCTTTGGGACAAAGGTCTCAAGATATGATGTATCTGCAAGAAAGGCCGGGCCATAGGCCGATCCATGCGACCTGCTCGCGGGGAGTTCTTTTACGGGAGTTGCTCCATTTTCAAGGCATGCAAGCAGCTCGGTCACGCCGCACCCGAAACCCCCGACAACGCCTATACCCGTAATATAGATCCCCATGTTCACTCCCTCTCCATCCCCAATGCCAAGGCGGCGTTGTCACCTCCGAAGGCCAGAGACTCTGATATGGCAATCTTCTTTTGAATATTGGCGATCCCGGTGACAGGAGACGCCCCCAGTTCAGGATCAGGCTCGGCAAAACCGGCATTGGCGGGGATCATCCCGGATTCCAGGCACGCGACTGTGAAGGCTGCCTCGATTGCTCCTGCAGCGCCGAGGGTGTGTCCGGTATAACCCTTTGTGGAAAGAAAAGGCGCGTTGGGAAGCATCTCACGCAATACCTTGACCTCTGTCCGGTCATTATCACGAGTAGCGGTCCCATGTGTGTTTACAAAGGCGATATCCTTGCCTGTCTTTCCGCTCTCCAAAAGGGCGTCGGCCAAGGCCTTTTTCAATCCCTTGCCGTCAGGATGCGGGGCTGTGAGATGATAACCGTCACAGGCAGAGCCATATCCCAGGACAAAGGCCCTGGCGGTTTTATTTCTTTTCCGGATAAAATTATCCGATTCCAGGATCAGCACAGCGGCGCCTTCTCCAAGGTTAAGCCCCTTTCGGTTCCTGTCAAAGGGCCTGCATGCGGAGTCGTCGCTGATCATCAGGGAGATAAATCCGTTATATGTGACACGGCATAATTCATCCGCGCCGCCTGCAATGACGATATCACATCTCCCTGACCTGATCCATGACGCCCCGATGCCTATGGCGTCCGTGCCTGAGGAGCATGCATTGACAATGGTTTGACAAGGACCGGACAGACTGAATTCACGGGCGATTACTGAGGCCGGGTTGCCGTTTAAAAACCTCTCTATTATTGCCATGTCAGGGTGAAGGTCGTTACGATAATTCCTGTAAAACTCCTCATTATTCATGGCGCTGCCTACAGTTGTGCCCATGCATACGCCCACCTTAACCCCGGCCATGCCTTCAGCCTCCAAACCGGCATCCGTCAATGCCTCAATGGTTGCGGCAAGACCCAATCCGCATGTGCGGGAGATATTATCCTTTGACTTTCTTGTTGGAACGGGGTCTTCAGACATTTCAAATACAGGGTATGAGACAGGGTGGCTGCCGGAAAATCTCTTAGGCGGCGCTACATGGCGTGCGCCTGAGAAAAGAGACGCCATGTTTTCCTTCAGGGTCATGCCTGCGGCGCTTAAACAGCCGATCCCTGTGATTGCCACCGGGGCTCGCTTCATGATGCTTGTCGTTCCTTAATATAGGAGGCAAGGGAATTAATCGACTGGAAGGCAAGACGGCCTTCGTCCATGTCTTTTATCTCCACGTTGAAATGTTTTTGAATGATAACAACCAACTCCACTGCGTCCAGGGAGTCCAGCCCCAGCCCCTCGCCGAACAAGGGCGCGTCATCTTTGATTTCATCCCACGTTATGTCTTCAAGAAACAGTTCCTTTACTATTATTTTTTTCAGTTCTTCATTGATGTCCATTTAATTGTGTCCTGGAATTTAAGGTGAAAGTTAATTTTTTTTCCACATATCATAAAAATTAAAGAATTGGAAGGGGTAGTTCATTGCAAACCTCTCAAGGGTTTCGACAAACTCTTTGATATAAGGCAGAAAATGATCCCCTCTTCTCCCCAATCCCTCCGGTACGCGGATTATCTTTACCAGGTCTAATCCATATTTGGTTGTGCCTTTCTTATAAGGAAAAAGGACAACTACCGGAGCCCCGGAGGCGGATGCTATTTTCATTGCGCTGAAAGGGAATAAGGCTTCCTCGCCCAAAAATTTTACAGGCACGGTATTTTTAGGATTGCCTAACTGCCGGTCTCCCATCAAGCAAAGGACCTCGCCGTTTTTTAAAACAGATATCATTTCCAGCGTCCCGCCGAGAAACCCTTCCGGATCGATGATTCTATAGGGCCATTGTCCTGACCTGTGTTCAAAATAATGTCTGTCGATATCTCCTTCTTCCCTATGGATAACCATGTTGACCTTGATCTTCAGGAAATGCAAGGCGGACAGGGCAACCTGCCAGCAACCGGCATGGGCCATCAACAATATGATGCCTTTCCCTTCGGATATCAGGTCGAGCAATTTCTGCCCGTCCTTGAATTTTACGGAAATCTTTTCAGTGCCCAGGATGCCTACAATGGCACGATCAATCAAGACCTTTCCAAGCTCAATAGACAAACGATAGCTGCTCATGAATCTTCTTAAGGGCGTTTCTTGAGGGAACCGGTGTGAAAGGTAATATCTGCATCTTTCCCTGACAGAGGGTCTGAATAGGATGTAATACAAGACGACAAAATGCAGGATGAAATAGGCAAGTCTCCAGCCTCCGATCCTGATCAGCATATAGAATATATTATGTTGAAAGGCAGATCCGATGCTGCGGCTTGTCCATTGCCTGGTTTCTTTTTTTTCAGTCATATCATCGGCAAAGCGCCTTCTTGCCCCTTTCTAAAAGCGATGCCGTGAGATAGATAAAGAGTCCCGCCAGAAGCCCCAATACCGGCCCTAATAGGATGGACCCTATGAGCCATTCATATAATCTTTGGAGTGCCTGATATCCGATAGTGTTAAGGGATATCTCCGTAAGAAATTTCCCGTTTCTTAAAAAATATCCTGCCTCAATGCACAGGGCAGGCACGACAGGAGGCATGCATAACTGGCTTGCGGCAAGGGCTGCCACCTTGTTGAGCCTTGCAAAACCGGTTACCAGTATAATGACTATCGTATGACAGGCAATAAGGGGAAGCGCTCCGAGAAATACCCCCACTGCCCCGGCTGTAGCCAGCTTTTCAGGTGTAGTGTTTTCCGTAAGCAGGGTCTTAAGGGACTTTACCGGATGCAAGACACTTATTGATCGCACATTGTTCTCGTCAAAGTGGATCTTGCGGTGAGGGATTGGCGCGATAGATCTCATTGTCAGCTTGGAGTTGAGGATGCTTAACCGGAAATTGTCCATGATGCCGCGAAAATGGGAGATCCTTTTTTCTGCCGGGGGGTAATAAACCGATATATCAACATCAATGATCTTAACGTCTGCCCACGCCGCCTTTACAAGGACCTCTACCTCAAAGGAATAATGCCGCTCCCTTAAGCTGAGCTTGTCAATAACCGCCAGGGGATAGGCTCTGAAGCCGCTCTGGGTGTCGCCGACGGATCTTCCTGTCTGGACCCTCATCCAGAAATTGGAAAAGCCCCGTCCAAAAATTGATAATCCTGGAGTTGCCGTCCCCTTAAAATTCCGTTTGCCGATTATTATGGCATTAGGGTTTTCATTCAAGATAGGGATAAATTTTTTGATGTCAGCGGGATCATGCTGCCCGTCCGCATCAATGGTTATGATATGCGTCATTCCCATCCTGCTTGCCTCAAGCGCACCGGTCAGGATCGCCGCGCCTTTGCCCATATTTTTTTGATGGCGGACAACATGAGCGTTTAATCCTGTTAACAAATCAGCGACAATCTCCCTGCTCCCGTCATCCACCACCATTACATTGTCATGCATTTCAAGGGTGCGTGCAACGACCTCCCTGACTGTGTCGGGATGATTATACACAGGGATTACTATCATTATCTTGAGATTGTGGTTATCAGTCAAGGCCATCCCTATTCATCAATATCGCCCAGTCGTTTATCGCTTTTCGCAAAGGCAATGAAGCCTTTCAGGTTGCCTGCAAAACGAAGCCAGCTGTCAGGCGAACGCCAAATCATGGTAAAATAATTCCAGAGCGTCTTTACCCTCATGAAATGAGACTTATAAAATTTTGTGAAATTGGCTTCCAGCGCCTCTCTTGTCATCCCCTTGGGGATAAAAAGAAAGTTCATGCAATCCATCTTTTCCCAGTCCTCTTTAAACTCGCCCAGTTGGTGGATGTTCTGATAAAGCGGCGTGCCGGGGAAGGGAGTAAACTTTGCCACGTTGAGTTCGTCTATAGGGAGCGATAAAAAATAATTGATGCTTTTATTTATGCTCTCCTCTGACTCTCCTGGCAGCCCTATCATGAAGAGTCCCTTTGTCCGGATTCCAGTCTTCTTGATTAACTGAACCTTTTCGGCCAGCATATCCAGATCGGCATTTTTCCGATGCTGGGCCAGGACGCTTTTGTCTCCGTTTTCAATCCCGAGACTGATCATCCAGCACCCTGCCTTTTTCATCTGACGCAAGAGATCCGCATCAATGTGCTCCGCCCTCACGGCGCAGTTAAAGGTCATTGAAAGGGGCTTTTCTATCATCGCCTGGGTAAGCGCATAGACCCTTTCCCTGTTAAAGGTAAACTGATCATCGTAGAAATTGATATGCCGCACGCCAAAGCGTGTCTTAAGATATTTCAAGTGTTCATAGACATATTCCGCGGAGTTGTAACGGAAACTCCTTTGAAACACGGACCTGTCGCAATAACTGCACGCGTAAGGACATCCCCGGCTGGAGATGCAACTGGCATTGGGCGTCCTGGGGTAATTGAAGATGGGCAGTTTATATGCCTCCGGGTAACCCGCAAGTTTTTCATAGGCAGGAAAAGGCAGTGTGTCAAGATCAGGGATGTTTGGTCGTGGATCATTTGAACATATACCCTTTTGCGCGTCTCTGTATATGATGCCTTTGATCGAGGCAGCGTCTTCCCCTTTAGACTTTAAGAGCTCCGTCAGGGTAACCTCGCCTTCTCCGATGACGGAATAATCTACCGCAGGAAACCTCTCAAGGATCTTTTCTTTCAGAGCCGAGATGTGCGCCCCGCCGAATACTGACTTGATGCCAGGAAGGATCTCTTTGGCCATCTTCACAATGCGGATGCCGTCAAGAAAGCTGGATGTCGTGCAGCTCAGCCCGATGAAGGCGGGACGTTTTTCAAGCAGGTATCTTCGTATGGCGGCATCAGATTCAGGATGGGCGTAACAATCAATTATATCGGCCTTAAGCCCTTCCCTTTCGAGATAGGCTGATATGCTCGCAAGACCCAGGGGCGGCATGATGTTTGCCAGTCTTGAGACATCCTTTCCTGCTGCCTCTTTTGAATAACCCAGGGGGTGAACCAACAAGATGTTTTGATAATCCATGGATTCCATTGTCAGCCCTTGCGTCTCCTTCTTCCTGTGTCATTAGAAAATGAGACCAGCATATCCCAAAGCAGGCCCTTGTGACCGAAGATATTCATGGCATCTATCATCATCTGCGCCTTGTCCGGAGGAAAGATAAATTCCCGGCGCCCACTTGCCTCTTTTTCGATTGTTCTGTTCATGTAGTCAATATCTATCTCCGGAGAAAAATAATATACCGGCTTGAGCAGCGATGCATCTTTGGAGATAAGCCCCTCTTTAAGGGCGCGACGATACAAATCTGTCCCGGGAAGAATACGCGCCCCGGAATAGACAAAGATAACGCTTTTATCAAGCATCGCTATATTCTTCAACCCTTCATCCAAGGTCTTTTCAGTTTCCCCAGGCCCGCCGAATATGAAAAAATGGGCGCTTGGGATCTCTGCCTCTATGCTTGCCTTGTTAAAGGCAATAACATCATCAAAATGAAATCCTTTTTTAAAGTTATCCAGGGTTTCATCGCATCCGGCGTCAGTTCCTACCTCCATGGCATAGAGCCCTGACCGTTTTAAAAGGGTCATTTCTTTTAGCCCGATTCCTTTGGGACGGAAATAACCGGCCCACCGCATTTTCAGGCCGGATGAAATAATCTCTTCAGCCACTTCAAGGTAATGACCTTCAGAATCATTAAATACCGAGTCGGTAAAAAAGACGGTCTTTACATCAAAGTGTTTTTGCATCTGCTCAAGATCGTCAACCACTGCCCTGGGTTCGCGAAAACGGAATTTTCTTCCTTCCAGCATCGGATAGACGCAATAGGAACAATTATGCGGGCAGCCTCTTTTTGTCTGGAGATTGACCGTGCCGCTTTGCTTGAGATAATAATCGACAAAGCCCTTTTCCCATAAAGGGGAGCACATCTCATTCCCCATTAAGGGGATGCCGGAACGAGGAAGGATCTTCGGGACCGGCTTTCCCATATTCAGGGCATCGATCAGGTCGCAGATTATCCGCTCACCCTCGCCGACAACTCCATAGTCAGCCCCGAGATAATCAAATATTTCTTCGGGCATGGCGGAAAAGCCTGACCCTCCGACGATTACGGGCGCGTTCGTGCTTTGCTTGACAAGGGAGACAATATGATTTTCTCTGGACATGGTCCAGGCCCCGTCAGGGGTTAAGGAATCCACATTATCAATGTTGCGTATAGAGATCCCGACAAAGTCCGGGGTAAATTCCGCCAGTTCCTTTTTAAGTTTGTCTTCCGCCTGATCCTCGACCTTAAAATCAAATTGCCGCACAACATGCCCTCTTGCCCCAAGCGCAGAGGCAATTACGGCCATCCCGAGTGGATAAACAGGATAAGGATTGGCAAATAGATTTGTGGATACTAAAAGAACCCTACTCATCCTTTGACTCATTTTTAAAGGAACGTTTCCTCTGAGGATCGTATCGTCTGTAGGTGCCTTTTTCCATCTCGCTCATGATAACGTTCTTAAAGAGATAGCTCATCTTCACCTGGGGGCTGCTGTCTCCGTAAAAGGTGTCCCATGCGTAATAGTACATCCTTTGAAGCGTCTCAGGCGTCATTTGTTTTGGCTGAAACACAACCTTGTCGCATGTGTAATCCAGCCAGTTGTTATGAAGGATTCTCCCCTCCTCCTCAAACTGACTGCGTATCGGCGTATGAGGGAAAGGCGTCAACACCGTGAATTCGGCCATATCAAGTTCGATCTCCATTAAAAAATCGACAAAACGTTTGATGTAGTCTTCATCCTGGTCGTCTGACCCCAGCAGAATGGTGCCTTCCACGCCGATGCCGTGATCCTTCAGACGCTTTACCCGCTCCCTGATTCCATTGGAGGTGTTTGTAATAGCCTGATATACATACCAGCACCCTGCCTTTTGGGCTAACGTCAATATCTTATCATCATCCAGGATAGGGTGGGAAACCCAGCTTTTCTTTAACGGGATCATGGCTGTAAAAAGTTCCTCCAGCCAGTCATAGTCCTGGGCCAGGGAGTTGTCCACAATAAACAACCGATTATTCTGAATCGATTCCATCTCCTTGATCACCTTGTCAACAGGTCTTGGACGGAAGACCCTGCCCCCTAGGAAACCGACACAGCAAGGGAAGCAATTGAACTTGCATCCCCTTGATGCATGAACAAGGTCCAGCATCTGAACGCCGCGATAGGAATAGAAACCCTTGTTCAGAATCTCTCTTCGCGCAGTGCCCACCATATTTATATCCGGCGGGTTCCTCATGTAGTCATATACTTTTTGTAATTTTTTGTTTTTGAAATCATCCAGGACTGCGGCAAATCGTCCCTCCGCCTCCCCGAGAAAAACGGAATCCCCGTAAAGGCTAAGCTCTTCCGAATGGAGCATTGTAGCGATCCCGCCGAATATTATCGGGACATTCAGCTCGCGATATCTTTTGGCGATCTCGATGGCCCTGGGCACCTGACAGGTAAGCATTACGGAAAGGGCCACAAGGTCGACTTTGTCGTCATAATCGATCTCCTGGAATGCCTCATCGATAAAGGTTAGATCGATATCTTCGGGGACCTCTGTGGCAAACACCACAGGACCGTGGGGAGGAAGATGGAATTCTGTCTGCCTGTCCAGCTTGGGCCATTTGGGATAAATTAATTTCATTCGCATGGGTTGTATCACCTGTTCTTATTTAATATTTTTTAAGTTACATTATAGTTAAAGCAAAATCCATATCTGTGAGGTAACGGCGCAAGGCACAGGGCGCAAGGCGTAAGGAAAAGATCAAACTGGATTTGTCTTGTATTTACCTTGTGCCCTGAGCCTTGCGCCTATATTTCAGCACCTTCACCCAGGCATCTCCTAACGCACATAACTATATCGTTTATCTCCGATTCATTAAAAAACAAGGTTCCATTATTGTCTATAGAAAGCCTTCCGTAAGGCCGGCATTGCCTTTCTATGGATTTTTCAAGCACGACAAAGATTGAGCCGGGCGCTGTTTTCTCGGAGATTGGAAACCCCGGTGGAGGATCAACATCGCATATCCCGGCCAGCATGGCGGCGCATTCCCCAAGGGAAATACAATCCAGGGCTGAACGCAGGGCTGAAAGCCCGGAATTGGTTTTATCATTTATCACGAAGTTCGTCCCTGTTAATCCGAAAATGATTGACGCATGGCCCAGAAAGGAATTCGGAAGGGTATAGGTAAAGAGGTTCGGATCGGCAAGGAGGCCATCCTTTGTCATAACCGTATTATAATAGTCGAAATCCGTTGCGAGACAACCGAAGATCGTTGAGACAATAACCCCGATATCCCGTTTTTCCTCCCATGCGTCAAGACCTGCGTCCTGTAAGGCATAGGCTATAGCCGTTATGCCTAACTTGGAAAATTTGTCCAGTCGTCCGAATCGCCTGAATGTCTGATTCGCGAAGGACATTTTTCCTGCAAACCGGGGCAGCGCTCCTTCAGACAGTTCAAATGATCCGGCGTTTCTTCCCATCCCTGCCCCGCCCACAGTCATCCAGCCTATCCCGGTAATAAAGGCGCTCAAGAGATGTCCCCCTTTCCAATGATAACAGCCGCATTAACCCCGCCGAAACCGGAATTTGTGGAAAGCATATACTCTCCATCAAGCATCCTTGGCTGTGAACTTACTAGCCCTTCAGCCCCCTTTTCCGGTTCGCTGAATCCTACAGTGGGAGGAATCATCCCGGCAGCAAGGCTCTTTAAACACAGAGCTGCCTCAATGCCGCCCGCTGCCCCCATTGTATGTCCTATCGCACCCTTTACTGAAAAGACCGGGACACTTCTTTCCCCGAAGATCTTTTTAAAGGAGACAAGTTCCATCAGGTCATTATACACTGTCCCTGTGCCGTGGGCGCATATCGCTGAAACAGCCTCTTTGGGAAGCCCGGATCTTTTCAATGCCTTTTCTATCGCCAGTATAAGACCGCAACCGTCCATTGCCGGGGCCGTGACATGGACGGCATCATTTGTAACCGACCATCCAAGAAGGTCGCCAATCGGGGTTTTGCCTTCTCTTTTAGACGCATGGTCGTTCATGAGCAACATGGCAGCCGCGCCTTCTCCGATGTTCATGCCCTTCCTGTTTACATCAAAGGGCATGCACGGGACAGGCGACATGGCCTGCAGGGCGCAAAACCCGGAAAAAATAAATTCCGTTACAACGTCAAAACAACAGATCAACACAGAATCCGCCCGCCCCATTTCGATTAAAGACGCCCCCTGCCCAAGTGCTATTGTTGACGAGGCGCATGCTGCGTTGATGTGCATCCTTCCACCAACAAGGGCGAACCTTTCGGAGACATAGTCCGAGACATGGGAGAGCAGACAATCACGAGCATCGGCAGGGATGCCGTGGGATATCCTTTCCAGGCTGTCTATTCCGGCCTTGGTTGATGCGGTGATCAAAAATGTCGATCTTGGAACCGGCCCCATTGTCGCAAAAAGGCGATCAAGCAGCTCATATATCATGGACCTTTCGCCTGTGCGCTCCAGGTCTTCTATGCACGCGGCTATTCTGGAATTGTAGGCGTCTGTCCGGAATCGCGTCACAGGTTTAATGCCTGACTCGCCAAGCATGAGCCTTTCCCACAATGTGTCGAGGTCATTTCCAAGGGCCGAAACAACGGCTGCATCTGTAATCCGGATCGGCGCTATTTCAATTCACCTGCCTTCCATCTTCTGCAGAACGCCTGATAAAAGGCCGGAGAAACCATGTACAGGTTGTTTTGCTTATCAAGCATGACCTGGACGGAATAACCTGTGGTGGTGATGCTTCCTTTGTTGTCCCTGATAATGAATTCATAGTTGATCCTCGCCGCATCCGACCAGTGTAGTATCCCTTCAATAGAAAACTCTTCCGGGAAGGTTAAGGGTCGATGATAGTCCAGATGGAGCTTTTTAATAGGCGCTAATATTCCGTTACCGAACAGATCAAGATATCCAATGCCGTAATGTTCCCCCAGGGCGGTTCTGGCATCTTCGAAATAACTGGAATAGCGGCCATGCCAGACTATTCCAAGGGCATCGACCTCTTCAAAACGCACCCGCCTTTTAACGTGAAAGCGGAGAGGTTGAGGCGCATCTTTCTGATCAATAAAATATGGTTTCAACACCTTAATTCCCCTTGTCCTGAAAAATCATTAAAAATGAAGCAGCGATCTTATCGCCCGAATAGATCTGTATTTTGCTTCCTGGCTGTTCTTTAATCTGGCAATCGGCGCATTGGATCAATATCTCATTGTTGGGCCTTATCTCATGAAGAAATTTGGCATTTTGAAGGGCGCTTAATTCTATCTTACGTCCCTTCTGTTCTTCAATAAGACACTGAGCGGCAATCAGTTGCACCACCGCAGGGAGGATGGGATAACCGGGGAAGTGTCCTGAAAAGCCTAAAAAATCGTCTGAAAAAGAATATCTCCCGGTTATAGTGTCAGGTGACTTTATCTGCACCGGGCCAAGGGCTGACCTTTTTACAGCCTCTATCAGTAAGCTCATATCTTGTCCCCCTGTGGTTTTAATTCCGGTTGTCGAGGCGTTTTATTCCCATAGAATGCCGGTATGACAAACATAGCCGAAGGGATAGCCGCCCCAATCCCTAATAATACGGTTACCCCGATGGAATGCAAG
>Ga0153915_10000966_pt1 | contig 26560 bp, 18 predicted proteins | sample Opewatmetagenome_2_FD_107003 | JGI IMG/M metagenome (GOLD analysis project Ga0153915, IMG submission 107003) | Freshwater wetland microbial communities from Ohio, USA - Open water 3 Core 3 Depth 3 metaG | ecosystem: Environmental > Aquatic > Freshwater > Wetlands | place: USA: Ohio, Lake Erie...
ACCTGGAAGATGTTCGAGCCGACCGTGATCGCCGCCCCTTCCGCAAGGCCCGCAAAGGTGCCGGACACTGCCGATGAGCCCGTGTTGTTGATCACCGTGTAGGCCGTGCCCGCCGCCAGGCTTGCGCTGCCCAGGTCAGTCGCCGAGAGCACCGCACTGGAAAGCGTCACGCTCGCCGCGCTGATCACGTCGCAGGTCCCCGAGTCGCTGTTGAGCTCCAGCGCGCAAGTCGCATCGGAGTTCATCGTCAGGGAGCTGTTTGCCGTGAACGTGCCGATTCCTCCGTTGCCCGGGGCCAGGCTCGCTCCGGAGCCCGTGCCCGTGCCCACCACTATCGCCGCCGAGCACGTGCCCGTGCCCGAGAGCGTGCCCGTCGACACCGCGATCGCGCCGGAGTCCGCCCCCCCCAACTGCAGCGTGCCTCCAGCCACCGTCGCCGCGCCAGCAATCGACCCGCTCACGGACAACGTGCCCGCGCTCACGGTGGTTGTTCCGGTGTAGGTGTTGGCGCCTGAGAGGACCATCGTGCCTGCGCCGGTCTTCGTGAGGCCGTAGCTGCCGCTGATTGGAGCCGACACAAGCAAGTCGCTCGTTGTCGTGGTGGAGTCGCCGACATCAAAGGTCCTGTCGGAGCCAAGAACGAGCACGCCGGAGATGACCGCCCCGAGCGGGGTATTGGTCGCATCATAGACCACGTCGCCGCCGAGCGTCAGGCTGCCCGTACCGGTTGCGACAATCGCTCCGCTGGTCGACGTCGTGCCGCCGAGCGTGAGCGTGCCGATTGTGTCGCTGTAGTTGTTCAGGCTCAGCGTTGCCGTTGTCCCGGCGCTGCCGCCACCGACGAAGATCGGGGCGGAATCGGGCAGCACACTGGAAGCGCCGGTTTGCAGCGTGCCTTCAAGCACCGAGAGCGTGCCAGTGTAGGTGTTGGAGCCTGTGAGATACACCGTGCCGCTACCCGTCTTGGTCATCGCTCCACTCCCCGAGATCACGCCTGCCAGCGTCATGCTGTAGGCGGTGCCGGAGGCGTTGCCGGCCTTGATCTTGATGTTGCCTCCACTGACCAGGGTGATCGGGATCGAGGAGGTTTCCGTCCAGGCGCCCTTCGCACCCAGGATACCGCTGGAGAGGGAAAGGTTCGCCGAGATTGTCGTGCTGCCCTTGTTGATGCCACCGGTGCCGAGATAGAGCGCTCCGCCGTCGACGATGATCGTCGCCGCGGCGGTGACTGTCGAACTGCTGCTGCCCATCGTGATCTTCTCGACGGTTGTCGTGCCGCCCGAGAAGCTCGCGGTCACGACATTGCTTGTCGTTTTGCTCAACACGAGACCCGTGGAGGTGTCCGTGAGGGTGAGCGATCCGCTGGTCACTCTCATATAGGCGCCGCGGCCGGCCGTGCTCTGGACGCCGAGTGTCACAGCCCCTGAGGCGGTCACCGTACCGCCCTCCACGGACATCGCCCCGTAGGAGTTGCCAGTGCCCAAGGTTATCGTCGTCGCGTTGGCTGTGCCGCCCGCGAAGATCAGGCCGGCTGCGTAGTTGTTCACCGACGAACTGCACCGCGTGATGCTGATCGCCCCGGTGGTAAGGGTGCCGCCGTTGACCTGGACGATGCTTCCGTCGGAGGTCAGCGTCACCGCGCTCAGTGAGGCCGTGCCGCTGTTGAGAACCAGCCCGTTGCTCGTCAGACCGAAGGTCGAGGCGCCCGTTGCGATAAGCGAGCCGCCGCTCACGATCACCTGGCTGTACGAGCTGCTGCTGTCGCTGAGGGTTGTCGTGCTTACGATGCCGCCCGTGCCGACGTTGACCGAACCGGCGGCGAGATAAAGTCCGCCGCTAAGCGTGCTCGTGGCGCCGGTCAGCGAAAGGGTGCCCGTGCCCGCCTTGATCAGGGTCACCGAGGTCGCCGCGATCCGTGAGCTGATTGTCACCGGGCTGCTGGCCGTGATTGTCGGGGTCGTTCCGGCCATCGTCAGCGTCGTGCCCGAGGTGCCGTTGTTGTCGACGATCCAACTGTAGGACGTCGTCGTATCGGTATCCCCGAAGGTCGCCTTGTTCAGAGTGTACGATGCATCCATGTGCACCGTGTTGTCGGAGGTCAGGTCGAGCGTCGCGAAGCTGGCAGTGCTCGTAGAAGAGTTCGGAATGATGCCGCCGCTCCAGTTCGCGTAGCCGCTCCAGAGCCCTCCGCTGACCGTCTGCGTCCAGATGCCGCTGCCCTCCACCGAGACCACACGGATATAGGTCGCCCCTGAAGTGTAGGCCGCGGGCTGGTTGCCGGCCGCATCGGCAACGCCGGAACTGGATGCCTCATTGAGGTCGAGCCGCAGGGTGCCCGCGCCAGAGAGCGAGTCCACCGTCACGTCGAAGACCGTGCCGCTCGAAGCGGACACGTTTGTGATCGTGCCGGTGACCGCGCCGGAGACTGTGGTAAGGGCAAAGCTGCTCGCCGTCACGCCGCTGACGCTCTCACTGAAGGTCACCTCGTAGGTCACGCTCGTGGTGGCATAGGTGATGGTCTGGGCTGTCGGGGAAAGCCGGGCGATCGAAGAGACCGACGGGGCTGTCGTATCCACATAGACCGTGTACGATGCCGAGGCGGCGCTGGTGCTTGTGCCATTGTAGCTCTTGGCCGTGAACACGCATGTGCCATCGGAAAGCGCGGTGCCGGTGTAGTCGAAAGTCCACGCCCCGCTGCTGTCGGAGGTCGTCGATCCGACCTGGGTCCCGTTGAGGAAGACCAGGATGGTGGCGCTCGCACCAGAGGTTCCGGTCACGCTCAAAGTGTTGTCCGAAGTGTAGGCTCCGCTGCTCAGGGTCGCGGTCCCGCTCACCACGCCGGTGATGGTCGGGGTCAGCAGGCTTGTATCGATCGTGAATTCCGAGGAGGAGGCGCTCGCGTTGCCAGCCGTGTCGGTGGCCGTCGCGGTGAACGTGTGGGTCGTTTCCGCCAGGGTGGCCGAACAGGCCACGCTCCAGCTTCCGTCGGAGCCAGCCGTCACGGTGCCGCCTGCGATCGACCCGTCAACGGTGATCGTCACGATCGCGTCAGCTTCGGCCGTTCCGCTGATCGTGAGGGTGGCTCCGCCTACGTAGGTGATTGTGGGCGCCGCAGGCGCTGACGTGTCGATCGTGACCGCATAGGTATCGGAGACAAAACTGCTGCCGCTGCCCGTGTCGGCCACGGTCGCCGACAACGTATAGGTGCCGTCGGAGAGCGTGGTGCCTGTGTAATCGTAGGACCAGTTGCCCGAGGAGTCGGCGGTGGTCGATCCGATCGTCCCGGTGTCGGAGCGGGACACCACCACCGTGCTGCTCGCGATCGAGGTGCCGCTGATGATCAGGGTGTTGTCGTTGGTGATGCCGTCGGTGCTCGAGCGCCCCGTGTCGCTGGTGATGCCCGTGACTGCGATCGACGGGCAGCTCGTGCTCACTTCGGAGCTGACGCTCTCGTCATAGGAGATGTCGTTCATCGCGGAGACCACGTAATAGTAGGTCGTTCCGCTCACCGCTGTCGTGTCCGAGTAGACTCGGGCCTTCACCCGGGTCGCCAGCGTCGTGTAGGTGCCGCCGCTAGTGGTGGCGCGCTTGATGTTGTAGTAGGCAGCATTCGGCGACGCGGTCCAGGTGAGGTCGACCTGGCTTGTCGTTCTCCAGGCCGCCACCAGGTTGGTCGGAGCCGGCGGGGCTTCCGTGAAGCAGCCCAGTCCGGCCATATCGCTGGTGCTGGCTTGGTGCATGAAGCTGATGAACGGCATCAATGTCTTCACGCGACTGCCGGTCATCTCCGATGCATCCACGCTCTGGAAATCGGAATCGTCGACTGCCACCCCGTCGATCGTCCACGAGTTGGTTGTCGTGTATGAGGCCGGAGTGTTGGTCGTATCGAGATTGACGACGTTCTTCCCGTAGAGCGAATCGTAGCCGATGTTGTAGTGCAGCACCTCACGGTAGCCGTCGATGTCGTCCGCCGATGTTTGGACGGTGCCGACCGTCGTCGCCGTCCGCTCAAGCATGCAATAGTTGCCCGCCACATTGTTGTAGGCGGTGTTGTGGGTCCAGTTGGCCGCCTGGCTCGGTTGGTGGTTCGCGTAGAACCCGTGCGAATTATTGTTTGCGGATAGGCAATAGCTGACCGTGTGCACGTAGGTGCCGAGGACCGACCCCGACGCATAGCCACCGATCTTGAAGCCGTTCGAATCGCCGCCCGCCGTCATGTTGTAGGCCCAGCAGTGATCGAAGGTGTTGGCTGCGCTCGACGTCAGACAGTCGTATCCGTCGTCGCTGTTGTGCCAGGAGCGGCAGTAGCTGAATGTCACGCCGTCGCCATGCGCGCCGAAACCGTCGGTGTTGCCGATCGATTCCGAACTGGTGCCGATATTGTTATAGGCGTCGCAACGCGTGCAGGAACCCGAGCCGTGGTTGGCGAAATACCAGCCGTTGCATGCGGTGTCGTGGACGACGCAATCGTAAAAGGCGCATTTGGCTGAAGAACCGTAGATCCGAAAATTTTCTCCCTGTTTCTGGGTACTGATGGGCATGCCGGTGACTGTGAAGCCCTTGATGACGACCCCAGAGCCAGTGATGAGAAACGCGGTCGGCCGCAAAGTGAATGTGACACCAGAGAAATCAAAGATGGGGGTCTCCCCCGGATATGCCGACCAGGTGATGGCTTTGGTCAGGACATGGAAGCTGCTCCAAGTGGTGTCCGAGGAGGCGATGGTGAAGTTGGTGTAAGTGCCGCCGCGCACGTAGACCGTGTCGCCCGCCGACGCCGCGGTTTGGGCCGCAGCCAGGGTCGCGAACGGTGCAGCGAGCGTGCCTGCGTTGCTGTCGCTGCCCGTCGTCGACACGAAGTACGAGTTGCCGATTGTCAGCGTCACGGAGGTGGTGCCCGTGCCCACCGAGTTGGTCGCGCCGATCGTCACCGAGTAGGTACCGGTGGCTGTCGGCGTGCCGGAGATGACGCCGGTGGTCGTGTTGACGCTTAAGGTGCTCGGCAGCCCGCTTGCGCTGTAGCTTGTCGGCGAGTTGGACGCCACGATCGTATAGCTACAAGACATGCCCACCGACGCCGTCGCCGTCGTATCGCTGGAAATCGTCGGTGCCGCAGCGGTGATGGTGAGGGTAAGGGTGTCCGTGGCGGTACTCGTCGCATTGGTGGCGCCGATTGTCACCGAGTAGGTGCCTGCAGTGGTCGGCGTGCCTGAGATCACGCCTGTGCTGGTGTCGACACTCAAGCCGTCGGGCAGATCGTTTGCGCTATAGCTGGTGGGCGTATTGGCCGCAGTGATCGTATAATAGAATGCCGTCCCGACATTTCCGCTTGCTGTCGTGTCGCTTGTGAGCACCGGAGCTGATGTCGATGTAGCGCCAGCAGTCCCAACCAAGGAAAGGACGATTGCGGACACGGTGGCCAATTTCCGGATGATTCCCCGAAGGGATATGCCGTACTGGTGTCCGATGAGAGCGGAGTGCATGGAGGCAATGGCTGGCAAATTCATGGTCGCCTTGTCTGAAATCTGGGGTGGATGGGTGGAGGAAAACGAGTCGGGGCGGGGAGGAAGTCAGCGTTTGCCATCCGGGCCGGGAGCTGGCAGTGAGGACACGAGAAGCACGCACCGCAGACCGATCCCATGGTGGGCGTTTCCAATGCCGTTGCAGTTGCGGTAGGCAGAGCGCTGGAGATCGGGATCGTCGCCCCACGCTCCGCCGCGGCAGACGGCAGAGCCCTCCTGGACAGTCGGCCCAACAGGATCGACTACCACTCCGTTGGAATAGGTGTGCTTGGCATAGCGGTCGGCGCACCATTCGGACACATTCCCATGCATGTCGTACAAACCCCAGGGGTTGGGTTTCTTGCCCCCGACCGGATGGCTCTGGCCGCCGGAGTTCGATTTTCCCCAGGCGAACTCGTCAACCGCGGCATTGGTGTCGCCAAAGCTCCAGAAGGTCGTCGTTCCCGCCCGGCAGGCATATTCCCACTGGGCCTCGGTCGGCAGGGCGAACTTCCTGCCCGTCTTCGCCGCCAGTTTCGCCAGGAATACTTGGCAATCCTTCCAACTCACGGTCTCAACAGGCAGCTTGGCGCCGCGGAAACGGCTGGGATTGGATCCCATCACCTCTTCCCACTGTTCCTGGGTGACCTCGTACTTGCCCAGGTAGAAAGGCTGGCTGATCACGACATCATGCCTGGGGTATTCGTCGCCATCGCCGGTCTCATCAGGGGATCCCATGAGGAACGAGCCCGCCGGAATGAGCACGAACTCCATCCGGAAATTTCCGACAGAGAGGACCCATTCCTTCGGAAGGTTCCAGCTGTCGGAATGTTCGAGAATCAGGCCTCCCGATTGCGCAGTCGCGAGATTCGTCGCACACAGTCCAATGGCGAACGACAGGACAGCCAGCAAACCCGGTACAGAGGAGCACCTGTCGCAATTCCTGGAAATTCGGGTTTCCGTTTTCTGCTCCATGGGGCTTCTCGCTTAGCGAAAATAACGGGATACGGATTCCACCGAGACTCGTTCGTCACGGGATGGACGAACGAGGAGTACGCTGAAGAATGAGGATGTAAATAATCCGTAAAGATCCATTTATCAGGGTATTAGGTTACTCTTGCTAATGCGTGGGATCGGGGCGGGCAACCGGTGCAATACGTTGGCATCTTACCAGCCCGCGCTTTCCGGAAACCATCCCTCGTTTAAGGCATGCCAATCAGCATGCCACCGGATTTAATATCTTAAAAATCTGATATGTAATTAGTTAAGAATAAAAATTAAATCAGGATTACGTCCATCTGCCAAATCGGACAGTTCGATTCCTAATTGCTATTGCTCCGAGCCTGCATCAGCCATTTTGGAGATCAGGCATACGCAAACCGGAGGGAAGCCGTCCGGTCATGCAAAGGACAACAAACATCCCCTCCCTTCTCTCCCCGCCTCCCCGGTGCCACTACGGAGGCATCGGCAGGGATTATCGCCATTTCATGGCGACGATAATCCTAGGATTGTTGCCCAACATGTTCTTCGGAGCAGATCCGGGACCGGGAGGGTATTTCGTCCAGACGTGGACGGTCGATGACGGACTCCCATACAATTCGGTGTCGCGGATCGTCCAGGATGGACGCGGCTACCTCTGGCTCGGCACCGACGGAGGCCTATGTCGGTTTGACGGCCGACATTTCAAGGAAGTGCCCATCCCCCTGGAATACCGAATTGGCGGCTATAACATTCGCGGGCTCGCCATGGAGGACGATCACACGATCCTATTCCTCCCGACAGGCGGCCAGCTCGTCCGCCTTCGCGACGGAAAGGTCAGCCTGCATCCATCATCGGCTCTGGTGGTCGGTCGGCAGCCGGCGGAATTGTTTGTCGAATCCGAGAGGGTCCTTTGGCTGGGAATGGTCGATGGGGGGCTGCTTCGCTGGGAAGACGGTTGCAGCCGCTGGTTCGGACCTGCCGATGGGCTCCCCCCCCGGAACGGACCGTTCACTTTTGCCCGCGACAAGGCAGGTGACGTTTGGATCGCAAGTTCCACCTTTCTGGGCCGCTTCAGCCATGGAACCTTGGTCCCCTTCCGGCAGAACGGCGGCTCCATGTTCATCGCAGGGGGTCCGACCGGCCGCGTTTGGGTCTGCATGCCGAACAACCTTTCGTCCATCGAAAACGGGCGGCTCTCCACTCTTGCTTCAGATGCCCCATGGCTCCAATCGACCGCCCAGATACGGCACGTTTTTGAAGATCGTGACGGCATCTTCTGGATCGCCGCAGGCAGGCTCGGATTGTACCGATGGGCGGCGGGCGGCTTTGAGCGGATCGAGACCGCAATCTCCCATCCGACATTCGTCACTCGCGATCGCGAACAGAACCTTTGGATCGGATCTGTCGGAAACGGACTCGGGCAGCTACACAGGCAGTCCTTCCGCCTGTTCGGCTCTCACAGCGGCCTGATCGAAGACAGGAGCAATGGCGTATTCCGCGGTCTTGGGGCTGAAGTCTGGCTCGCCAACAACTCGGGAGGCATATTCCGAATCGACGCCCAGAACCGGGTCAATCCGCTTGCCCTGCGCCTCGAAGGGAAACCTCTGTTTCTGAGCACTGGCTGTCTCGACAACAACGGAGTCCTGTGGTGCGGCGGCCACGACGGGCTTTACCGAGTGCCTCCTCCCTTCACGGCCCCGGAACAACTGGCCGTCCCGAAAAGCAATATCCACATCCTTTTCTTGTCCCGAAACGGAGACATCTGGTTCGGGGCCGATCCCGACTGCCTCGGTTACTACCGCGGCGGCCAGCCGCATCTACTTACGGCGGCCGACGGCTACACCGGAGCGACCGCCCGAGCCATCGCGGAAGACCGCTCGGGCCAAATCTGGGTCGGCGCGCTTAACGGCGACCTATTCCGGTTCAGCGGTGGCCATGCCGCGCGATTCACCGCCGCCGATGGTCTTCCCGGGCAATCGATCCACGATCTTTACTTCGACACGGCCGGCGACCTATGGGTGGCGACCGTAAACGGGCTCGCCCTCCGGAAAGGCAAGGTATTCCGGATGTTCACCCAGGAGGACGGGTTGGCGGACGAATTGCTCTCCCGCATCGTGGAAGATGATCATGGCAATCTCTGGCTCTCCTCCCGCAGCGGGATCTACTCCGTCATCAAGTCCGAACTCCTCGCCGTTGCCCAGGGCCTCGCGAAAAGGGTGTCATCCAAACGCCTTGGGAAAGAACAGGGATTTGTCGACGTGTCTCCGCTTCCGAACTATTACCCCTCGGCTCTGAAGGGGGCCGACGGCCGCCTGTGGTTCGCCACCTCCAAAGGGGTCATCGCTCTCGACCCGACGCCACCAGGCAACTTGGTCGCCCCCCCGGTCTTCATCGATGAGGTGATTGTCGACGACCGTTCGGTGGGCGCTGATGGCACGCTCGCGATCCCAGCGGGGCGACATCGCATCGTGTTTCGCTTCGGGGTGCCGACTTTTGTCTCTCCCGAGAATGTGCGGCTTCGCCACCAACTCGAAGGAGCCGATCCGGCGTGGGTTGACACGAGCGACTCCCGCCAAGCCGGCTATGCTGGTCTGGCCCCCGGCGATTATCGCCTCCATGTCATTGCCGCCAACAGCCGTGGGGTGTGGAACGATTCTGGCGCCGCGCTCTCTTTCAGGGTCCTTCCCTCCTGGTGGGAGAGCGTAGGATTCCGGCTCTCGGTCATTCTCGCTGCCGCCATCTGCCTGGGTTGGGGAGTTCGTCGCTGGTCCCAAAAGGCCATCCGTCGAAAGCTCGAACGGCTTGAGCATGCGCATGCGCTGGAAAAAGAGCGTTCGCGCATTGCGCGTGACCTGCATGATGACCTTGGAGGGAGCCTCACGGAAGTGGGCCTTTTTGTCGACCGCCTCCAGCACCAGCCAGAGACCGCCTCACCCGATGAACTCTACGCGCTCGCGGGTCAGATCCGCCGCATCCGCGTCGAATTGTCCAGTATTGTCTGGACCATCAATCCCAAGGCGGGCTCGCTCGACCAACTCGCCCGCTTCCTCCGCCAGTACGCCAAGCGGCTGTTCCGCAATTCGGAGGTCGAATGCATCGCCAATGATTCCGAGGACATTCCGCCCATCCCTGTCGTACCGAGCCACCAGTATCACTTGCTCGCTGTCACCAAGGAGGCCCTGAACAATGTTCTCAAGCACGCCAACGCCTCTTGGGTCCGGGTCGAGGTCTCTTGGAGCGACGGCCTCTTCCGGATATTGATCGCCGACAACGGTTCGGGGTTCGATCCGCCCACCATTGGCGAGAGCTTCGGCAACGGCCTCCCCAACATGAGGGAGCGAACTGCCAGCATCGGAGGAACCTTCGCCCTCGACAGCACGCCCGGAAAGGGCACGCGGATCTCGGTCGCTTTCCCGTGCCCCAAGCCCGAGGAGGCTCACCTTCCACCGGGGGAGTAACTCCTCTTACCATTCCATCGTCTACCCACCGTGCTTCTGTCCGCCCCTTCTCTTCAGCCGACTCCGGCGACAGCCACGTCCGTGGCCATCGTCGAGGACAACGCGGGCATTTGCCAGGAACTGCGCCGTCTCATCGAGCGGACCGAGGATCTCGTCTGCATCGGCGCTTGCCCCAACGTCGCGACCGCGCTCAGGCGGATCCCGGCGCTTGCGCCTGATGTCCTCGTCATGGACATCCAGCTGCCGGACGGATCCGGCATCGATTGCACGGCCCGCCTCAAGCCGCTTCTCCCGCGCACGCAGATCCTCATGTTCACCATCTGTGATGATCGCTGCGAGATCATGCGCGCCCTCGGTGCGGGAGCGGTCGGCTACATCCTCAAGGATTCGTCCTCCGACGAGATCATCGCCGCGATCCGCGAGACGCGGAACGGCGGATCCCCGCTGACCGGCGAGGTGGCGCGCAAGGTGATCGAGTCCCTCCACTCAAGCCACGCCACCCCGCACGCCGCTGCCCAGCTCACCCAGCGGGAGCAGGAGGTGCTGCGGCTTCTCTCGCAGGGTTATTTCGACAAACAGATCTCCGAGAGGCTCGAAATCAGCCTGCTCACGGTGAACAGCCACCTGAAGCATATCTATGCCAAGATGCAGGTTCACTCCCGCACCGAAGCAATTGCGAAATACCTGAAGTGACAGCCACCGTCGTCGGCGGTGGCTGTGCGATCTGGCGGGATTGCGGCCAGGCCTTACGGCAGCCGGGAGGCGAGCAGTTGGCGCTCGAAGAGCAACTCGCGCGGCATGCGGTCGCGCAGGTCGAAGAAGAGCTCCTCCTGGTCGATGATCTCGCGGCGCCAGGCGACGACGTCGATGGCCATGACCTCGTCCCACGTGCTCTTCGGAAAGCTGAGACCCGACCACTCAAGATCCTCGTAGCCGGGCACCCAGCCGATGGCGGTCTCGCGGGCGGGGGCGCAGCCGCGGACGCGGCCGACGATCCACTGGAGTACGCGCATGTTCTCGCCGAAGCCCGGCCAAAGGAACTTGCCCTCGGCGTTCTTCCGGAACCAGTTCACATGGAAGATCGCGGGAAGGTCCGTCACCCGCTTCTGCATCCCGAGCCAGTGCTGGAAATAGCCGGCCATGTGGTAGCCCGCAAAAGGGAGCATCGCCATCGGGTCGCGGCGGACCTTGCCCACCGTGCCGGCAGCGGCGGCCGTCATCTCGGAGCCCATCGTCGCCCCGAGGTAGACGCCATGCGCCCAGTTGAAGGCCTGGAACACCAGCGGCATCGTGGTCGCGCGGCGTCCGCCAAAGATGAATGCGCTGATCGGAACGCCCTCGGGTTTCTCCCAATCGGGGTCGATCGTCGGACACTGCACCGCGGGGGCCGTGAAGCGCGCATTGGGATGCGCCGCCTTCGCGCCGGTCTCCTTCGCGATGGCGGGCGTCCACGGCTTGCCCTGCCAGTCGGTGCATTGCGCCGGGGGCTCGTCGGTCATGCCCTCCCACCAGACACCGCCGTCGGGAGTCAGCGCCACGTTGGTGAAGATGGTGTTCTTCGCGAGCGACTTCATCGCATTCGGGTTCGTCTTCGTCGACGTGCCCGGCGCAACTCCAAAGAAACCGGCCTCGGGGTTGATCGCGTGCAGCCGGCCGTCAGCTCCGGGCTTGATCCATGCGATGTCGTCGCCGACCGTCCAGATCTTCCATCCCTTGAAGGCCTTCGGCGGGATGAGCATCGCGAAATTCGTCTTGCCGCAGGCGCTCGGGAAGGCCGCCGCAACGTACGTCTTGTTGCCCTTCGGATCCTCGACGCCGAGGATGAGCATGTGTTCGGCCATCCAGCCCTCGTCGCGCGCCATCGTCGAGGCGATGCGCAGCGCGTAGCATTTCTTGCCGAGCAGGGCGTTGCCTCCGTAGCCCGAGCCGAACGACCAGATCTCGCGCGACTCCGGGAAATGGACGATGTACTTCTCCTTGTTGCAGGGCCACGCCACGTCGGCCCTCCCCTTGGCCAGGGGCGCGCCCACGCTGTGCAGGCACGGCACGAACGGCTCGCCGCCGTCGATCTCCTTGAAAACCGCGGCGCCCACGCGCGCCATGATACGCATGTTGACGACCACGTAGGCCGAGTCGGTCAGCTCCACGCCCACCTTGCTGATCGGCGAGCCGATCGGGCCCATGCTGTAGGGAAGCACGTACATCGTGCGCCCAGCCATCGAGCCGGCGAAGAGCTTCCGCAACGTCGTGCGCATCTCTTCGGGATCGCGCCAGTTGTTCGTCGGTCCGGCGTCCTCGCGCGTCCGACTGCAGATGAACGTCCTCTCCTCCACGCGGGCCACGTCGCCCGCGTCCGAGCGGGCGTAATAGCAGCCCGGCCAGAGCTTTTCGTTCAGCTTGATGAACGTCCCGTTGGCTACCAGCTGACTGCTCAACACATCAGCCTCCTCCTGGGATCCATCGATCCAATGCACTCGTGCAGGCTTGCAGAGCGCAACCATATCGCGAACCCAGGCCAGGAGCCTGGGATTCGTGCTAAGCGGGGTTTCCGTATTCCTCGTTTTCATGGCGGCGGGGGACCGTAGGTACCGCCCCGAACCTAGTAAACAGGAAACCGAACGGCGCGCGTTTTTTCTCGCTCCCGGGGCCGACCCGACCCCAACCAGCCCCCATTTTTCGCCCCCTCCGGCGAAGGTTGACCGGCCCCGGCTTTGGGGCATTCTCCTGGCGTCCGGTATCCCCCATGGCTGACACCGCGATCTCGAGCGATCCCGTGAAACAATTCTCCGTTTTCACCGAGAACCGGGTCGGACGTCTGTTCGACCTCATCGCCCTGCTCACCGCCCACGACGTCCACCTCATCGCGGTGAACGTGCTGGACACGACTGACAGCGCCATCGTGCGCATGATCGTGGATGATCCCGACCGCACGAGGGAGCTGCTCGTCAACAACGACTTCCCCTACGCCGAGGCCGATATTCTGGCGGCGGAGATCCCGGCGGAGGGCACTCTCAAGCAGGTCCTCGCCGCCCTTCTCGAGGTCGAAATCAACATCCATTACGTCTATGCGTTCGCAAAGCGTCCCGAGGGGCGCTCCGCGTTCGTATTCCACGTCGAAGATCCCGAGATCGGCGCCCAGGCGCTCGCCCAGCGCGGCTTCAAGGTCCTTACCCAGCAGGATATCTCGCGCTAGCACGCGGGAGCCGGCTCATGCCTCCGGCGCGGCGGCGGCGGGCTCGAGCTGCTCCTCGCACTGCCACTGCGGCCAGGTGCGGCGCACATAGCGCTGCCCCTCCTCGATCACCGCGCGCACCAGCGGCGAAAGCCTTCCCGCCCAGAGCGCGGCGACCTCAAGCGGCTCAAATCCCCCGAGCGCGAGCCGCCTCACCCGCGCGTGCCGCGTGGCGCCCGGCATGTCGATCGTCAGGCCCGCCCCGTAGTCGTCGGCGACGTACTGAGGGATGAGGTCCAGCGAGCTCGCCTCGACCGCCGCGGGCCACTCGACCTTCAGCCGATGCAGTCCCTTCTTGAAGAGCCGGCTGATCGTCTCGACCGCCGGAAGCGTGATGAGCGGCTCCGCCGGCACGCCCCCCTTCCAGAGATCGGACGCCTCCCTGTATGGCGATCCGCGCGGCACCAGGAGCACGAGCGGCACGCGCATCAGCCGCAGGCACCGCAGCCTCGCGGCCGGCCGGCCGTCGAGCGGCGTGATCGCAAGATCGATCTCGCCGTCCCGTAGCCACGACTCCAGCTGCGGCGTGAAGCCCGATTGCAGGCTGAGCCTCACTTTCGCCGGTTTCCGGCTCAGGCTGGCGACCACCGCGGGCAGGTACTCGCGCAGCACGAGCTCCGACGCGCCGATCCGGATCAGCGGCGCCGCCCGCCTGCGGACCTTCGCCGCCACCGCGTCGAGGTTGTCAAAGAAGGGCCGAATGTGCGCGAAGAGTTCCTCCCCTTCGCGTGTCAGGCGGAACGGATTGCGCTCGAAGAGCTTCGTCCCGAGATCCTCCTCGAGAAGCAGGATCTGGCTGCTCACCGCGGGCTGCTGGATCCCGTACGGGATGTGGCGCACCGCCCGGCTGATGCCGCCGAAGGTCGCGACATAGTAGAACAGCTCCAGATGATGAACATTCATCATGCGCGGCGACTCTGCGCGGCCGCCTCCCGCAACGCAACGCCTTACCGGACTCGGGCCACACCCCCGCCCGCCGCCCCCCCCTCGCGGACGCCCTCTCCCTCCCCACGCAATCCCTCCCCCGATCTCTGAGGGCGGCCTCGCCCGAACCCGTCTTCATCGAATTCTGGAAATCAGATTAGTCTACATAAGTGTTTACTTTAGTCTCTTGTTTCGTTGACTTTTATGGTGCGCAATCCGTTCATCTTCGGCCGTGTCCTGCCTCCCAACTCCCCGTGCTGCCCGCGGCCGGAGCTGGAGTCCGCGATCCTGGAGAAACGGGGCGGCGAGGTGTTGTTCAGGGAACGCTTCATGCGCCTCTGGCTGCTGGGCAGATTGCTGCAAAACCCTAGCATGTTCCCTGCCGCGATGACCTTCGAAAGCGAATGGCTTCTTGAGGTGCGCCCATTCGTGGCACCCGCCATCGTCAGAACCTCCCTTCCGCACTCCGTTCGGAGATAAATGGCGGGAGTATCTCCGGTCAAAACGGCTGCAGACGGGATTTGGCGGCGACAGGCAGAAGATGCGGCTTCGTTTTCTTGCCTGTCCCCAACAGCGAAGCAGGCCAGAAAATGGATTCCCCTCGCCCCCTCCACAGATCTATTTCCTGATCCGTTCCCTTGAATCGCCCGCGGATTATCGATTTCCTTACAATCGCAAAAACTTACAGGGCAGTTGATTGCAAAAACCCCATAAGTGGAAACCCGCAGCGGCCGATATCTTCACGTTCTCTAAAGGTTCCAGCTGCTAACCTCCGCGCCCAGATCAGTGACAATTGGCTTCTCCATCATGACCATTTTCTCCTCTCAACTTCGGAAGTGCTTGGGCGCACTGGCGGCAGCCGGCCTTCTGGGGCTGTGCTCCTGCGCGACCACTGACAGCGCCGGCATCGCGACCGGCACGGTGCCGACCCCTGCCCGCTGGCAGCAGGATTCCGCCGCCCAAGGCGGTCTCGACTCCACGGCCCTCGCCCGCTGGTGGGAGCGGTTCAACGACCCCGTGCTCACCGAGCTTGTGAACGGCGCGCTCAAAACCAGCCCGACCGTTCGCACCGCCCTCGCCAAGATCGAAAGCGCCCGCGCGGCCCATCGCGTGCAGCGCGCGAACCTTCTTCCCTCCCTCGACGCCTCCGCCTCCGCGAAGAGCTCCAGTTCCACGGATCGGAGCACCGACGTGACGACCACCTCCCGCTCCGCCAGCGCGGGGCTCGATGCCAGCTGGGAGATCGACCTGTTCGGCACGCAGCGCAAGGCTCTCGACGCCACCGCCGCCGATCTTGCCGAGGCCGAAGAGAACCTCCGCGATGCCCAGGTCTCCCTCGCCGCCGAGGTCGCCTCGACCTACGTCACGCTCCGCTCCGCCGAGGCCAAGCTTGCCTCCGTCCGCCAGACCCTCGTCACCCGGGAGCAGACCCTGCAGCTCATCCAGTGGCAGGAGCAGGCCGGCACGGGCAGCGCCCTCGAGACCCAGGAGGCCGTGAGCACCGTCGAATCGGTGCGCGCCTCGATACCGACCCTTGAGCAGACGGTTCTCGAAACCCGCAATCAGCTCGCCGTCCTCTGCGGCCAGACTCCCGGAGCCCTCGATGCCCAGCTGGGTTCGGACGCAGGCCATGTGCCCGCCGCTCCCGCCGCCATCGCCGTCGGCATTCCCGCCGAGACGCTGCGTCAGCGCCCCGACGTGCGTTCCGCGGGCAGGGCGGTCGAAGCTGCCGCCGCCCGCACCGAATCGGCACGCCGCGACCGCTTCCCGACCCTCTCGCTGAGCGGCTCGCTCGGCGTCGAAGCCCTCAGCGCCGGCAAGCTCTTCTCCCCCGAGTCCTCCGTCGCAAGCGCGCTCGGCAGCCTGAGCGCTCCGATCTTCGCCGGCGGCAAGATCCAGCAGACCATCGCCGTGAAGGCCGCCGCCGAGAAGCAGGCGCTCATCACCTACGAGTCGACCGTCCTCAGCGCCCTGGCCGACGTTGAGAACGCCCTGTCCTCGATCAAGCGCAACAGCAAGCGCCTTGCGGCCCTCGACAAGGCCGCCGCGGCAGCCCGCGAGGCCGCCACCCTTGCCCATCAGAAGTATGAGGCGGGCCAGGCCAATTTCCTCACTGTGCTCGATGCCGATCGCTCCCAGCTCAGCCTCGAGCAGGATCAGATCGCCGCCACCGCCGATCTGAGCACCTCTCACGTCCAGCTCTACAAGGCCCTCGGCGGCGGCTGGTCCAACCTCTAACCCGCTTCTGTACATGAATAACTCCTCGCCCTCCGAACTCGAATCCATCGTGAAGTCCGGCCACGCCAAACGGATGTTCCGGCTGCGCCTCACGCTCGGGATCGCCACCGGCGTCCTGATTCTCGCCGGCTGGCTCTGGTTGCGGAGCGAACGCAACGGGGCCAACCAGCTCCCGCCCTACATGACCGAGCCCGTGCGCCGCGGCGATCTCAACATCACCATCACCGCGACGGGCAATCTCGAGCCGACCAACCAGATCACGATCGGCAGCGAGCAGTCGGGCACCGTCCAGGAAGTGCTCGTCGACACCAACGACCGCGTCACCAAGGACCAAGTCCTCGCCCGCCTCGATACCACCAAGCTCGACCAGCAGCTTGCGAGCGCCCGCGCCGCGCTCGATTCCGCCAAGGCCACCGTCGCCCAGTGCGAGGCCACCGTGCGCGAGACCGCGGCCACGCTCAAGCGCGACCTGGAACTGCAGCGCGTCAGCGGAGGCAAGATCCCCTCGAAGTCCGACCTCGACAGCGCCATCGCTGCAGCCGACCGCGCCCGCGCCGACCTGCTGGCCGCCAAGGGGGCCCAGGCTGAGGCCGAGGCCACCGTCGCGATCGACGAGACCAACGTGTCCAAGGCCGTCATCAAGGCGCCCGTCGACGGCATCATTCTCACCCGCAGCGTCGAACCCGGACAGACCGTGGCCGCCAGCCTCAACGCCCCCGAGCTCTTCGTCCTCGCCGAGAAGCTCGAGCGCATGAAGCTCACGATCAACATCGCCGAGGCCGACATCGGCCGCGTCGTCCCCGGGCTCAAGTCGACCTTCACCGTCGATGCCTGGCCGGACCGCGTCTATACAGCCACCGTCCTGCGAGTATCCTACGGCTCATCCGTCACCAACAACGTCGTGACGTACGAGACCGAGCTCGAGGTCACCAACGATGACCTCAGCCTCCGCCCCGGCATGACCGCCACCGCCGACATCCGCGTCGCGGAGCGCAAGGGCGTGCTGCTCGTGCCCGCCGCCGCGCTCCGGTTCACGCCGTCGACTGGCACCGGAGTCCAGGCGCAGAAGAAGACTTTCCTGCAAAGCATCATCCCCATGCCTCAGCGGCCCGGAAAGCAGCCGCTCGTCACCGGCGAGAAGCTGACGCCGGGCACCGGCAAGCTCTGGATGCTGCGCGACGGCCAGCCCGTCCCGTTGCTCGTCAAGGTCGGCCTGTCCGACGGCCGGTCGACGGAAGTTTCCGCTGACGGCCTCTCCGAGAACCAGGCTGCGATCATCCGCGCCAACTCCGCGACTCCATGAGCACGCCTGCACTGTCCCCCATCATCGAGCTGCGCAGCGTCACCAAGACCTACGGTCGCGGCGATGCGGCTTTCCAAGCCCTGCGCGGCGTCGACCTCGCCGTGCAGAAGGGGGAGTTCGTCGCCATCATGGGCCCCAGTGGCTCCGGCAAGTCGACGCTGATGAACATCCTCGGCTGCCTCGACCAGACCACCACCGGCACCTATTGCTACGATGGGATCAATGTCGAGGAGCTCGACGTCAACCAGCGCGCCCTGCTGCGCCGCTACGCCCTCGGCTTCATCTTCCAGGGCTTCAACCTCCTGGCCCGCACCAGCGCGCTCGAAAATGTCGAGCTGCCCCTCCTCTACCGCGGCATCCCGCGCAAGGACCGGCACGCCAAGGCCTGCGCCGCCCTCGCCTCCGTGGGGCTCGGAGACAAGCTGCGCAACACGCCCGCCGAGCTCTCCGGCGGACAGCAGCAGCGCGTCGCCATCGCCCGCGCCCTCGTCACCGAGCCGCGCACCCTCTTCGCCGACGAGCCCACCGGCAACCTCGACTCCACCACCACCCGCGAGATCATGGAGCTGCTCACCCGGCTCAATGCCGAGCGCGGCATCACGCTGCTCATGGTCACCCACGAGGACGCCGTCGCCGACTACGCCCGCCGCATCGTCCGCGTGAAGGACGGTCTCATCGAATCCGACCGCCCGCATTCAGCCTGATCCTTCCTCCCATGCTCTGGAACGCTTTCACCATCGCGCTGCGCGAGATCCGCCGCACTCCCACCAGGGCCTTCCTCACGGTTCTCGGTGTGATCATCGGCGTGTCAGCCGTGATCACCATGGTCACCCTCGGCCAGGCCACGACCGACGCCGTCAAGGCGCAGATCTCCAACCTCGGCAGCAACCTGCTCGTGCTCCGGCCCGGCGCCGGCTTCGGACCCCGCATGCCCTCCGCCGGCGTCCCCAACTTCACCGAGCAGGACGCCGTCCTCCTCAGGGAGCAGATTCCCGGGATCGCCGCCGTCGCCCCCGTCCGCAATGGCTCCTTCAACACCATCTACCTGAACAACGCCCGCAGCTCCACCGTCACCGGGAGCACCATCTCCTACTTCCAGATCGGCAAGTGGACCGCCGCGGAGGGCCGGATCTTCAGCGAAACCGAGGAGCGCTCGGGCGCCGCCGTCTGCGTCATCGGCGCCACCGTGCGCAAGGAGCTCTTCGGCGACGAGAACCCGATCGGCGCCAAGATCCGCATCGGCACCGCCTCGTTCGATGTCATCGGCGTCCTCGCCTCGAAGGGACAGGCCGGCATGGGCGATCAGGACGACACCATCGTCGTCCCGCTCTCCTCCCTGCAACGGCGCCTGCGCGGCAGCGCCTCCAACCAGAACATCGGCCAGATCAACATCTCGGCCGCGGACAACGTCGATACCACGCTCCTCCTGCCCGCCATCAACTCCTTCATGCGCCAGCGGCGCCACCTGCAGGCCAACCAGGAGAACAATTTCAACGTCTTCGACACCCGCCAGATCGCCGACACCCTCAGCTCCTCGACGCGGATGATGACCATGCTGCTCGCGGCCGTCGCCGGCGTCAGCCTCCTCGTCGGCGGCATCGGGATCATGAACATCATGCTGGTGTCGGTCACCGAGCGCACCCGCGAGATCGGCATCCGCCTCTCGATCGGCGCGACCGCGCACGAGGTGCTCCTCCAGTTCCTCGTCGAGGCGATCACGCTCTCGTGCGTCGGCGGCCTGATCGGCATCGCCCTCGCGCTCGGGCTCTGCGCGGGGCTCTCGCGGATCATCTCCGTCTCCTTCCATTTCAACACCGAGATCAACGTCATCGCCTTCCTTTTCTCGGCCGCCGTCGGCGTCCTGTTCGGCTACGCGCCCGCCCGCCGGGCCGCGAAACTCGATCCCATCGACGCCCTGCGGCATGAGTGACCACGGTCATGAGACTGCTCGTCATCGAGGATGACCCCGCCCTGCTGTCGAGCCTCGCCGCCACGCTCCGCGAGGAGGATTACGCCGTCGACACCGCGCCCGATGGGCTCGACGGCCTGACCAAGGCCCAGGAGGGAGTCTATGACGCGATCCTCCTCGACCTCATGCTTCCCAAGCTCGACGGCTGGCAGGTCATCGAGCGGCTCCGCCCGTCCTGCAGGACCCCCGTCCTGATGCTCACCGCGCGCGACACTGTGCCCGACCGCGTGAAAGGCCTCGACCGCGGCGCCGACGACTACCTCACCAAGCCCTTCGACACCGACGAGCTGCTTGCGCGGATCCGAGCCCTCATCCGCCGCTCCGCCGGCCGGTCGAGCCCCGTCATCGAGATCGGGGAGCTCGCCGTCGACACCGCGGCACGCCGGGTGACCCTCGGCGGCGGGGAGATCGCGCTCACCGCCCGGGAGTACGCGCTTCTCGAGTACCTCTGCCTCCACCGCGGCGAGGTCGTCAGCCGCACCATCCTCTACGACCACCTGTTCGACGAGGACGACAGCACGCTCTCCAACCTGCTCGACGTCCACGTCTCGAACCTCCGCCGCAAGCTCGGCCGCGACATCATCACGACCCGGCGCGGACACGGCTACTGCATCGAATGAGAACCCCTTTCCATTCCATCCGCTGGCGCGTTCAGGCCTGGCACGGCGCGATTCTGCTCGTCGTCGTCGCTGCGTTTTGCGTGACGACCTACCGCCTGTCGTGGAACAACCACCTCCGCCGCATCGACAAGGACGTCCATCGGCTCGACTGGTCGCTGATCCGCGCGCTCTCGCGGGTCTCCCGGCCGGCGGGCGCGCCGCAGGCCGTCGGCGGCGATGAGTCCCCTCCGTCGCCCACGCTCATTGCCGCGCGGCTGCGCGGGGGGACCGTCGCCCTCCCGGCCGAGACCGCGGCCCTCTTTGAGGGCACCGATCCGGGCTTCGCCTATTTCATCCTGCGCGACGGCAGCGGCAAGGTGCTGCTCCAGTCGCCGAACGCCGCCGGGGCGCTCGACACCCCCTGCGCACAGAGCCGGGACATCGATGAGGAATTCCGCATGATCGGCCACCACCGCGAAAAAGTGCACCGCGGAGGCCAGACCCTGAACAGCGTCGTCGGCCGCGACATCACCCCGGAGCTCGACGAGATGCACCGCCTGGCCATCTCGCTTGCCGTGAGCGGCTTCGCGGTCTGGGGGCTCGGCCTGCTGGGAGGCTGGTGGATCGCCGGCCGCGCGATCCAGCCGATCAAGACCATCAGTCGCACCGCCTCGCGCATCGCCGCCGGAAACCTCGACAAGCGCATCAGCACGGCGGGCACCGACAGCGAGCTCGACCAGCTCAGCCACGTGCTCAACGAGACGTTCGCTCGCCTGCACACGGCCTTCGAGACCCAGAAGCAGTTCACCGCCGACGCCTCCCACGAACTGCGCACCCCGGTGACCATCCTGCTCTCCGAGACGCACCGCATGCTCAAGCGCGAGCGCACGCCGGAGGAATACCGCCAGGCCCTCCAGACCTGCCACGACACGGCGCAGCGCATGCGGCAGCTCATCGAGGCGCTGCTCCTGCTCGCCAACCAGGAGGCCCGCCGGGCCGGCAGCCCCTGCGGGCGCTGCGACCTCGCCGCGATCCTGAAGGACACCGTTCAGCAGCTCGCCCCGCTCGCCGCCGCCCGCTCGATCGCCGTCGACACCGACCTCAAGGAGGCGGCCTGCCAGGGCGACCCCGCCTCGCTCTCGGTCCTCGCCTCGAACCTCGTCGCCAATGCGATCCACCACAACCGCGACGGCGGCTGGGTGCACCTCACCTGCCGCCAGGACGGACCGAGCGTCGCATTCACCGTGCGCGACAACGGGCCGGGGATCGCGGCCGAGGACCTGCCCCACATCTTCCAGCGATTTTACCGCGGCGACAAGGCACGCACCCCCACCTCGGGGCGCACCGGCCTCGGCCTCGCGATCGCCCGCACGATCGCCGAGAACCACGGGGGCTCCATCTCCGTCGACAGCAAGCCGGGCGCGGGGGCCTGCTTCACCGTCCGCCTCCCGAGCACTGCGTAGGGCTGCGGGCCGCTGGCGGCCCCGTGGCGGGGATGCCGGGAAATGGCTCCCGGTTTCAGGATCGACCCGGCCGGGGAGTATCCGTTTGTTTACGCGCTGAGTTTCCCATGACCCAACCTCCATTCATCCTCGCGATCTGCTGCGCCGTGCTGGAGGACGAGGTGCGCCATTTCGCAGCCGGGCTGCCGCAGGTCAGGGACATCGTCATCCTGCCCCAGGGGCTCCACAACGAGCCGCAGCGCCTCCGGCGCGAGCTCCAGGCCGCGGTGGACGGCGCGGAGGCCCGGCCCGAAATCACGGCCATCGCGCTCGCCTACGGGTCGTGCGGCCGCGGGGTCGAGGGAATCCGCCACGACCGCTGCCCGCTCGTCATCGCCCGGGCGCACGACTGCGTGACGCTCCTGCTCGGAGACAAGGACCGCTACGCCGCCTACCTCCGGGACCACCCCGGCACGTACTGGTACTCGCCGGGCTGGATCAAGTGCGCCGTTGCGCCCGGCCCCGATCGCACGGAGACCCTGCGGCGCGAATACACCGCGAAATTCGGGCCCGAGGAGGCCGCCTACCTGATGGAGGTCGAGCAGCAGTGGATGGCGAACTACAACCGCGCGACCTACGTCGGCCTGGGACTCGGCGAGACCGACAAGGATGTCGCCTACACGCGCCATTGCGCAGACTGCCTCAAGTGGAACTTCGACCGCGTCCGCGGCGATCCGGCCCTGTTGACGGATCTCCTCGCGGGGCGCTGGGACGAGGGCCGCTTCCTGGTCGTTCCTCCCGGCCACGCCATTCAGCTCACCGCGGACAACGCGGTCCTCCGCGCCGTCCCGGCGGCCCCCGCCCCGTGAGCCCTGCGATCACCATCGGAGTCGAGACGCCCGATGGCTGGCGCGAGCTGCGCGCGGCACCGGCCGAGCCCGCGCCGACGCTGACCGAGATCCTCGAGCGCGGCGGCTTCCCCCTCAATACGCGCTGCGGCCGGAGGGGGCTGTGCTCCGGCTGCGAGATCGAGCTCAGGAAGGGCTCGCTGCTCCGTTCGGGCGACGGCGGGCGCATCGAGGCGGGCGGAGGCGTCCGCGTGAAATCGTGCCAGGCGAGGCTGGCCGGCGAATCCGTCGAGCTGTTCGTGCCTCCGCGCTCGCTCCTGCGGCACGAGCCGGCAATCGTGTCGGATTTCCGCGTGAACGTGCCCTGGGCGCAAAATCCGCTGTTCCCTTCGGCTCCGTTCGGGCTCGCGGTAGACGTCGGCACGACCACGGTCGCCCTGATGCTGTGCGACCTCGCGACCGGCCGGGTCGCCGCACAGGCCTCGGCGTTCAACGCGCAGATCCGCTTCGGCGAGGACGTGGTCACCCGGATCCAGCTTTGCAGCACAGCCCCGGAGGGAGTCCCCAGGCTGCAGCGGGCACTGGTGGCCGAGACGCTCAACCCGCTCATCAGGGAAGCCTGCGGGGAGGCCGGCGTCGATCCGCGGGAGATCGGCGGAATGGTCGTCGCCGCCAACACCACCATGCTTCACCTGTTGGCCGGCGTAAACCCGCGGTCAATGGGCGTCTATCCCTTCAGCCCGGTCTTTCTCGAACATCGGACGCTGGCGGCGCGCAGGCTCGGCCTTGAATTTGGCGGAGATGGCGCCGAGATCCATCTGCTCCCGGGGCCGGCCGCCTACGTCGGCGCCGATTTGGCGGCCGGGATCGTGGCCACGGGCCTTCTCTACGACGAGGGGCCGGCGGTCCACGTCGATGCGGGCACGAACGGCGAGATCATCGCCAAGGTGGGCGACCGCCTGGTCGGCTGCGCGACCGCTGCCGGGCCGGCCTTCGAAGGTGCCGGCCTTCTGAGCGGCACTCGCGCCGTGCGCGGCGCCATCGAGCGAGTGAGGCTGCGCGCCGAGCCGTTCGAGGCAGAACTGGGGATCATCGGCGGCGGCGCCGTGCCGCTCGGCATCTGCGGTTCCGCCTACATCGACTTCCTTGGGGAGGCTCGCCGAGCGGGAATCCTGCGGCCGGCCGGCCGGTTCACCGACGCGTTCTGCGCGCAGGCCGACGGGGCGATCGAGGCCGGCGAACTGGGCCGCAAGCTGCGGCTCCACCCGGCCGAAGCCTCGGGCGGAATCTGGATCTCCGAGCCGGACATCGCCCGGCTTCTCCAGGCCAAGGCCGCCATCGCGGCCGGGATCGAGACGCTCCTCGGCGTCCTCGGAGTGTCCGCGGCCGACGTGAAGATCCTGCATCTCGCCGGCGGATTCGGGATGCATCTCTCAATCGGGCACGCCGTCGGCTGCGGGCTGCTCCCCGGCTTCTCCCCGCAGCAGGTCCAGGTCGTGGGCAACACCTCGCTGGGGGGCGCCTACCTCGCCCTCAACGACCGCAGCCTCCTGGAGGAGATGATCGCGGCCTCCGAAAAGATGGAGTCCATCGAGCTGAACATGCAGCCTGGCTTCGAAGATTCCTACGTCAGCAACCTGCTCCTGCCCTGAGATGCCGCCCGCCTCCCATTCCGCCTCCGGCGCCGATGTCTTTCCCGGACTGCTCTCCGCAGCCCGGTTCGACGAGATCGCCGGCGGCCACCGCGTGGCGACGGGCTTCGTGCTGTCGGCGATCGACGCCGAAGGGCGCCCGCTGCGCGGAGGGCCAGGGGTGCCCCGGTGCGCCGCGAGCGAGAAATGCCGGCCCTTCCGGGCACAGGCGATCGCCGAGGCCCTGCGCTGGGGCGAGCCCTGCGTCCTCTGCTGCGGCTGCGGCCGGGCGCTCTGGGCCGTCCCCGTGCTGAGCAACCAGCGGCTCGTCGGGGGCCTGCTGGTGGCCGGCGTGGTGCTGCGGCGGCCCGCCCGCGCCGGCGGCCTCGACCGCCGGATCCTCGGCGCCTGCCGGCACCTGCTCGAGATCGCCACCCGCGAGAACCTCACCAACGCCGCCCTGCTGGCCGAGCGGCGGCAGTTCGCACAGCGCGAGCGGGAGAAGGCGGAGGCCATCCACGCTTTCAAGGACCGGCTGTATGACGACCTTCGGAGCGTCTATCTCCGCCAGGAGCCGGCCCTGCTCGCCGCGATCCGCCGGGGCGAGCGGACCGAGGCCCGCCGCCTCATCAATGAGGTGCTCACGGTGATCTACGCGGCGGGCGAGTCCCACACCGAGCTGCTGAAGAGCCTCGTGCTCGAACTGGTGGTCATGATGACGCGCGCCGCGGTGCAGGCGGGGGGCGATCCCGCGCAGATCCTCGGCCTCAACTACCAGTCACTCACGGCGCTGGCCGGGGTCGCCGACCAGGAGGCCCTCTCGCGCTGGCTGTGCGACATGCTCGAGTCTCTGATCGACGCCATCAAGGCGCACTCGAGCACCCCCAACTCGGTGCAGCTCGCCCGCGCGATCGAGTTCATGGAGGAGAACCTCGCCCGCGACCTCGGCCGCGAGGAGGTCGCCCAGGCCGCGGGGCTTTCGCCCAGCCATTTCTCCCACCTGATGCGCGCGAAGACCCGGTGGTCGTTCCGGGAGCTTCTCACCCGCATGCGGATGGACCGTGCCTGCCACCTGCTCACGCGCACCGACCTGGGGCTCGTCCACATCGCCCTGGAATGCGGATTCGGCGACCAGAGCTACTTCACACGCGTCTTCCGCCGGCGCACGGGCACCACCCCTGGCGACTACCGGCGCGCCTACCAGTCGGGCGCACCAAAGTCCTAAAGAAAGGCACGGGAGTCCAAGGCGGGGGATGGGGGATTGTGGTAGGTTCAAGCCCGCCTCGAAACTATCCCCCCATGACAACGCTCGAACAACTCTCCCAAGCCGTCGGCGCAGGAAAAAGCAAGGACGCCAAAGCCCTCGCCCAGCGGGCCCTCGACGAGGGCGTGCGCCCGGGCGACATCGTCGAAAAGGCGCTCGTGCCCGCCATGGCCGACGTGGGTGAACTCTTCAAACGCAACGAGATCTTCGTGCCCGAGATGCTGATCTCCGCTCGGGCCATGAAGGAAGCGATGACCCTCCTCGAGCCTCACTTGGTCGCCGCCGGGCTCACCCCCAAGTACGTGGCCCTCATCGGCACCGTCCAGGGCGACCTCCACGACATCGGCAAGAACCTCGTCGCCGTGATGTGGAAGGGAGCCAATTTCCGGGTGATCGACCTCGGGACCAACGTCACCCCGGCGAAGTTCATCGACGCCATCCGGGAGCACCGGCCCCAGTTGGTCGGCCTCTCGGCGCTGCTTACGACCACGATGCCGGCCATCGCCGAGACCGTCCGGGCGATCCGCTCCAGCGGCTGTCCGCCGGTCAAGATCGTCGTCGGCGGCGCCCCGGTCACCCAGCAGTTCGCCGACGACATCGGCGCCGATGGCTACGCGCCGGATGCCGGCACCGCCGTCGACAAGGCGCGGGATCTCGTCGCCGCCTGATCCGGACCCTGCGCAGCCCATGAACCAGCAGTTTTATTTCGGTCTCGCCGCCGGAGGGCTGCGCATGCCCATCGGGGCGCACCTTGTCCTTCACGGGCACAGCGACGCCGCCGCAATCCTGCTCGACGGACGCCGCCTCGGCGCCGTGGTCGCCGAAACCGCCGAACGCTTCTCCACGCCGCTGGCCTTCCCGCTCATGGACCTCACGCTGGAGAAGGCTGCCCTGCTGCTCGCCTGCGGAATCCCGGAGACCGGGATCGAGACGCATCATTTCACCGCGTCGCCCGAGGCCCCCACCGCCCTGCCACTCACTCCGCGCATGCAGGCCAGCTGCGAGGCTATTGCCGCGGTCGCGGCCCGGCAGGGCCTTCTCCCCGTCGGCATGGGCATCGGCCCGTTCTCGCTCACGACCAAGCTCATGAGCGACCCGATCACGCCGGTCTACCTTGCCGGCACCGGTGTCGACGCGGCGTCGGATCCCGAGGTGGCGCTGCTCGAGCGGCTC